>WNFT01000657.1_pt1 | contig 28972 bp, 19 predicted proteins | sample 5400191 | NCBI WGS metagenome assembly WNFT01 (sample SAMN13153359, study PRJNA577476) | soil metagenome | isolation source: 80 cm saprolite under Madrone tree | place: USA:California | collected 2016-06-14 | reverse complement strand
CTTGTCGCGGGCCCAGTCGCGCGCCTTCTCGCTCTGGCGCTTGTCGTGCAGTTTTTTGCCCTTGGCGATGCCAAGCTCGACCTTGGCAATGCCTCGGGGATTGAAATAGACCTTCAAGGGCACCAGCGTCATGCCTTCGCGCAGCACGGCGGATGCGAGCCAGCGCGCTTCGGATCGCCGGATCAGCAATTTCCGCACGCGCCGCGGCTCATGATTGAAGCGGTTCGCCATGAGATATTCTGGAATGTAGGCATTCATAAGGAAGATCTCGCCGCCCTTGGCCGTCGCATAAGCTTCCGCGATATTCGCCTTGCCGGCACGCAGGCTCTTGACCTCACTTCCCCCAAGGACGAGCCCCGCCTCCAGCGTGGATTCGATGAAGTAGAGGTGCCGGGCTTTGCGGTTGTCGGCGACGATCTTCTGACCGTCGTCCTTCTTCTTTGCCATGATCAGCTGTTGAGCAGCTGCGCTGCTTCCATCGCGGCACGCACGGTTTCGCGCCCACCCGCGGAAAGAGCGACGATGGGAAGGCGTACTTCGGCCTCGCACAACCCGAGCAGCGAGGCCGCATATTTCGTCGGAGCGGGGCTCGCCTCGCAAAAGAGCGCGTCATGCAGCGCCATCAGCCGGTCCTGGATTTTCAACGCCTTGGCGTAATCGCCGGTATGACAAGCATTCTGGAACTCGGCGCATGCTCGCGGCGCCACGTTCGAGGTCACCGAGATGCAGCCGCGCCCGCCATGCGCCATGAAGCCGAGCGCGGTGGCATCATCCCCCGAAAGGCGGACAAAATCCTCCGGCAGCACCGCACGGTCGCGGCTGGCGCGCGCGAGATTGCCGGTCGCATCCTTGACGCCGACGATGTTGGCGATAACGGCCAGCCGCGCCATGGTCTCGACCGAAATCTCCACGATGCTGCGTCCGGGGATGTTGTAGAGCACGATGGGTAGATCGACCGCGTCGGCAATCGCGGCAAAGTGGCGATAAAGCCCCTCCTGGGTAGGCTTGTTGTAATAGGGCGCGACCGACAGCGCCGCGTCGGCTCCCACCCCCTTGGCGTGGCGCGTCAACTCGATGGCCTCCCGCGTCGAGTTGGAGCCCGCACCCGCGATGACGGGTACCCGCCCCCGCGCGGTTTCGACGCAGATTTCCACCACCTGCATGTGTTCTTTGTGGCTCAGGGTGGGAGATTCGCCGGTCGTGCCGACCGGAACCAGGCCCTGCGTTCCTTCCGCAATTTGCCAATCGACCAGGCGCTTGAACGCCTTTTCATCGACCTCGCCGTTCTTGAATGGGGTGATGAGGGCGGTGATTGAGCCCCGGATGCGGTCTAACGTTACAGCCATTTTAGCTTTCCAAGCCCCGTCCGACGACCTTACCGCCCGCGCGGACCGAGCGCAAAGCCAGATTAACCGGAGCGGCCTTGAGCGCGTCCACACGCCTCGCGGCGGAAAATCCACATCCGAGTCACAATCGCGGGAATGCAGTGGCCTTAAAGCGCAGACGTTGTTATGCTGCAAACGACTCCCGGCTTGTTGCTCGAGGGGATCAACATAGCAGGGCGTAGATGAGTTCGCGGCAATTGCCACCCGCTGCAACGAAAAAGATCTTACCAGCATTGGTTTTTTTAGCTGCAAGCAGCCTCTCTCCGCTTGCCGCGCAAACACAAGACGGCGCGGCCGCTCAAGAAGCCCCGGCAACACCGCCGACATTTTCCTCAATCGAAGAGATATTATCTTCCGTCGCCGCTGGGGCGGCAGTGCAAACACCCATGGAGCAGGCGCCGAGCACCGGCGCTGTGTTCGACGCCCCCAATATGCCGGGCGTCCGCATGATGGCGCCGATTCCCGATTCACTTGCTCCTTCGGCTGCCCGGCCTGCGGGCGAAATTACGCCAAGGACGACCCTTGCGCCGATTCCGACTTCAGTCGCTCCACCGCCTCCGGCCTCCGCCGCCGCGCCCGCCTCCGGAAAGCAGGCCGCAGGCGGACAGACCGCGGAGCGCGCGCGCCTGGTTCAAGCCTTTACCGCCGCGAAACGCGGCGACTGGAACCAAGCTCTGCGTTTGGCAGATCAAACGCACAGCCGCGCCGCGGGATTCGTTTTCGAATGGTTGCGTCTGGTCGATGCCGGCAGCAATGCCGACTTCGATGCGGTCAATGCCTTCTTGAGCGCACACCCGAACTGGCCGCGGCAGGAAGCCCTGCTCGGGAACGCCGAAAAATCCATGCCGGATTCTCTCGCTGCCAAACAGGTGATCGAGTGGTACGGCAGCCGCGCGCCGCTCACCGCAGTGGGAATGGTCCGCCTTGGCGAGGCGTTGATGGCGTCGGGACAGCACGACAAGGGCGCCGATTTGATCCGCAAAGCTTGGGTCCAAGGTTCGTTCAGCCAATCCGACGAAAATCAGATCCTAAACGCCCACAGCGATATTCTGAGCGAAGGCCATCACCGCGCCCGACTCGATCAGCTGTTCGCGCGCGACGATACGGTCGCAGCCAAGCGCCAGATGGCTCGCGTCGACAATGACTCGAAGCGCGTGGCCGAAGCCCGCCTTCGCCTGAAGGCAAGCCCCGCGGCGGTCAAATCCGTCCTCGCTTCTCTCCCCGACGAATTGCAGAACCATCCAGGCTTGCTTTTCGACGCAGCGCGCGCTTATCGCCAACGCGGCCAGAGCGAAGACGCTTGGGCCGCGATGTCGCGGGCGCCGGCGGACAGAAGCGTCGCGCTCCCCTCCGACCAGTGGTGGTCCGAGCGCAATCTCGTCACGCGTGAAGCCCTGAAAGCCGGTCGATACGATCTGGCCTACGATATCGCGTCCAAGCACGCCGAGGATTCCGGCACGGGATTCATGGAGGGCGAGTTTCTTGCCGGATGGATCGCGCTCCGCTTCCTGCACAAGCCCGAATTGGCACTTGGGCATTTCAAGGCGCTGGCCAAGGGCGTCAACATGCCGATCAGCGTGTCGCGGGCTTACTATTGGCTCGGACGGACGGAAGAGGAATTGAAACATCCGCTTCAGGCCAGGGCCCAATACGGCCGGGCGGCGATCAATCCGCAAACCTTCTACGGGCAGCTCGGGCTTGCCCGCATCGAGGACAATCCCGTTCTGCGCCTGCAGTTGGTTTCTCACGACGCGAGCCGCGACGAAGAGCTTGCCTTCGAATCCGACGAACGCGTTGAAGCCATTCGCGTGCTCTCGCTGGTCGGTGACCGGAATTTGGTGCGCTCATTCGCCGTTCGAATGGCCAATGAGCCGGGCAACCCGAAACGTCTGGAATTGCTGGCGCAGCTGATGATTTCGCTCGGCGATCCGGCAATGGGCGTTCGCGTGGCAAAATTGGCGAGCTACAACGACGTCATGCTGCTACCCTATCTTGCGCCCGTCGTCGCGCTGCCGCGCTTCCCAGGCAACGTCACGGGTCCCGAAGCCGCTCTCGTGCTCGGCATTGCCAGACAGGAAAGCGAATTCGACCCTGCTGCGGTCAGCACCGCGGGTGCGCGCGGCTTGATGCAGCTGATGCCGGCCACGGCAAAGCAGGCGGCGAGCATGCATCGCCTCACTTATCGGGTGAATGACCTCACCGCCAATCCGCAATATAATATGCAGCTCGGCATGGCGACGCTCGAGGATTACCTAGAATATTGGGGCGGCTCTTATGTCCTGGCGATTGCCGCTTACAACGCCGGCTCCAGGAACGTTTTGAAGTGGGTGGAAGCCAACGGCGACCCGCGCGACCCGACGGTCGATCCCGTCGATTGGATCGAGCTCATTCCCTTCGGCGAAACCCGCAATTACGTTCAGCGCGTGCTGGAGAATGTCGAGCTTTATCGCAATCGCTTGAGCGGCGCCGATCAGAAGCTGACGATTTTGTCCGACCTCTATCGGCCGAAACTGCCCAACGTCATTGTTTTGAAGTACCAGCCGCCCCGGCCCGCGGATGTTCCCATCCCGGTGCCGAAGCCAACTCAAGCCTCGATCATAGAATAAGGACTCAATCCGTCAGCACGCGACCAGCCATTTGCGGGCTTGGCGCTGCGCTTCCGCGATCTGGGCCGCGCTCATTTCGCGGGAGATCTGCGCCCGCCATGTCCGGGCCTCGTCGACGCCCTTCATAGCGGCGAGATTGAACCATTTGTGCGCGGCAATGTAATCGACGCTCACGCCCTGCCCCGTCGAGTAAGCCAAACCGAGATTGTACAGCGCCTCTATGCGTCCCTTGCGCGCTTCGGCTTCGAACTGCTCCAGCGCATCGCAATCGATGTATGCCATGTCCGTGTCTCCCCTTAGCCACGGCCGGAATATCGGCCCCCTCACACCGCATGCGCGAGTGGCTTCGGGCCCGCGGCGTGATGAGGGAATGATCGAAGGATCGTCCTAAAGGGACGTTAACGCTGCAACGGAGATTCCGTTAACGGAAATTAGGAATTGAGCTAAGTGCGCGCGCTGGCCGAAAAGAATCTTCGCCGCGACGGGGTCCTTTCCGATCCGATAGTTGGGATCGCGCAGATATTCGCCGACGACGCGGCCGCGCTGCACGCCCGGACGCGCAGCAATGCGTTCGTGCCACGCCTTCTGGCGTCGGGCAAACAAAGCGATCAGGGGGATTTTTCGAGAAACAGGCGGCGGGCGGGCCGCGGCTCGCCGTGAAAGGAGAAACCGCGGCCTATGCCTTCACCACCCATAGAGCGTCCGAAAAGGACGTTATGGGAGCAGCGCAAACAGCACGAGCTGCGCGCCGCTCGGCTGGCTTATCAAGCCGGCTATTTCCGCTTTGCCTTCCGCTTCGCTTTTCGGGCCTTCTTCTTTTTCGCGGCCTTACGCGCTGGCTTCTTCGCAGCCATCTTGCGCACGGTTGTTCTCTTCTTCCTTCTTCTTGCAGTCATCGGCATGAAACAACTCCCTTTAGAGTTTCAGGTGGCGCAACACGCACCCCCGAAAAACGGCAAGAATATGAGGATGTTAGCTTAATGAAGCAATAGCTGCGTCAAGCGGCGCTTGCACTTCCTCGCGTCGATCATCGCAAAACCCTTTATTTCATTATGCTTTCGTCGTTTCATCCGTGTACGGATTGAAAATCTCGATTTCGTCTTGACAAAGTCCAAAAATTGCAAAACCGGACAGATCGGACGAATCACCCCTCGTTGGGAAGATTCAGACGCTGCTTCAAAATCGCATTCACCGATTGCGGATTGGCCTTGCCTTGAGTTGCTTTCATCACTTGGCCGACGAACCAAGATGCCAATTTCGGTTTCGCCTTTGCCTCTGCGACCTTTTCGGGATTGGCGGCAATCACGGCGTCGATGACAGCTTCGATGGCGCTCGCGTCGGTCAGCTGACGAAGCCCACGCTCATTCACGATGGCGCGCGGATCGCCGCCTTCGCGCCAAACAATGTCGGCAAGATCCTTCGCCATCTTTCCCGAAATGACTTCCGCCGCAACCATTTGCACGATGGCGCTGTTTGCCTTGGCGGGAATTGGTCCCGTCGCAATTGTGAGCCCGGCCCGCTTCAGCCTGCCGAAATATTCGTTGTTCAGCCAGTTCGCCGCCGCTTTGGGTTCGGCGCCCTCGGCAATCATCTCCTCGAAATAATCGGCCGTCTCCCTTTCGGACACCAGCACCGAAGCGTCGTATGCCGAAAGACCCGCAGCTGCGAACCGCGCCTTCTTTTCATCGGGCAGCTCGGGAAGACCCCGTTTTATTTCATCCACCCAGCCTTGCTCGAGAACAAGCGGCAACAGATCGGGGTCCGGAAAGTAGCGGTAATCATGCGCCTCTTCCTTGGAACGCATAGGCCGCGTCTCGCCGGTGCGCGAATCGAAGAGGCGCGTCTCCTGGCGGATCGTGCCTCCGGCCTCTAGCACGTCGATCTGGCGACGGGCCTCGAAGTCGACCGCTTGCGCGATGAAGCGCATGGAATTGACGTTCTTGATCTCGCAACGCGTACCAAGAGGAGCACCAGGCTTGCGCACCGAGACGTTGACATCGGCGCGCATCGATCCTTGCTCCATGTTGCCGTCGCAGGTGCCCAAATAACGCAGGATGGAGCGCAACTTGCGCAAGAACGCGGCCGCCTCTTCCGACGAGCGCATGTCGGGACGGCTGACGATTTCCATCAGCGCGACCCCGGCGCGGTTGAAATCCACATAGGTGAAATCCGGATGCTGGTCGTGCAGGCTCTTTCCGGCGTCCTGCTCCATATGAAGACGTTCGATGCCGACGCGGACCGTTTCCCCGTTCAGCAGGTCGATAAGAAGTTCGCCTTCGCCGACGACGGGCTGCTTGTACTGTGAGATTTGATAACCGGCCGGCAGATCGGGATAGAAATAATTCTTCCGGTCGAACACCGAATGAAGATTGATCTTTGCCTTGAGACCGAGACCCGTCTTGACGGCCTGCTCGACGCAAAAACGGTTGATCACCGGCAACATGCCGGGCATGGCCGCGTCCACCAGGCTGACCTGCGAATTGGGTTCCGCGCCGAACTCCGTAGACGCGCCGGAGAACAGTTTCGACTTCGAGGCGACCTGAGCATGGACTTCCATGCCGATAACCACCTGCCAGGGCCCGGAGGTCCCTTCCAGAAGCTTCGCGCTGCGGCCATCCGGCTGATCGCTAAGGCCGCTCACAATTTCCACCATGCTACTGGCGCGGCCTTGAAATCCGCTGCTTTCTCGATTGCGCGGCCGGCCTTAAGCACGGTCGCCTCGTCGAAGGCTTTGCCGATCACCTGAAGTCCGAGCGGCAGTCCATCGCCGGTCAATCCCGCGGGCACCGAAATGCCCGGCAGACCGGCGAGGTTCACCGTCACCGTGAAGACGTCATTGAGATACATCGAAACCGGGTCGGACGTCTTGGACCCGACAGTAAAGGCGGCACATGGTGTTGCCGGCGTCAACAACACGTCGCAGCGCTCGAAGGCGTTCTTGAAGTCGCGCGCGATCAATGTGCGCGTTTTCTGCGCGCGCAAATAATAGGCGTCGTAATATCCGGCCGAGAGAACGTAGGTGCCGATCATGATGCGGCGGCGTACTTCGCGACCGAAAGCTTCGCAGCGGCTCTTCTCGTAGAGATCAAGCAGGTCGTCGGCTGTCGCGGTCCTGTAGCCATATCGCACCCCATCATAACGGGCGAGATTGGATGAGGCCTCCGCCGGCGCGACAATATAATAGGCTGCGAGCGCGTATTTGGTGTGAGGGAGACTGACCTCGACGATCTCCGCGCCTTGCGACTTGAGCCACTCGCCGCCCTTGGCCCACAGGGCGTCGATCTCCGCCGGCGCACCATCGATGCGGTACTCCTTCGGAATGCCGACCCTCAGTCCCTTCACCCCCGATTCCAGTCCCCCTTCGTAATCGGGCACCGGCGCGTCCACGCTGGTGGAGTCCTTTGGATCGTGACTTGCCATCGCCTTCAGCAAGATCGCGGCGTCTTCGACGGTTCTTGCCATCGGTCCGGCCTGATCGAGCGACGAGGCATAAGCAACTATTCCCCAGCGCGAGCAGCGGCCATAGGTGGGCTTCATGCCGACGGTGCCCGTCATGGCGGCGGGTTGGCGAATAGAGCCCCCGGTGTCGGTTCCCGTTGCGCCCAGCGCGAGACGCGCCGCCACCGCTGTCGCCGAGCCGCCGGACGAGCCGCCCGGTACGAGATCGTCATTCTTCCCGCGCGCGCGCCACGGATTGATCACTGCGCCGAAGTGGCTGGTTTCGCTGGAGGAACCCATCGCGAATTCATCGAGATTGGTCTTCCCCAAAAGGACGGCACCGGCATCCCAGAGATTCCGCGTCACCGTCGATTCATAGGTGGGCACGAAATTGCCAAGAACCCGGCTCGCCGCCGTCGTCCGGACTCCTTGCGTGCAGAACAAATCCTTGATCGCGAGCGGAATGCCTTCAAGCGGGCGGGCGTCGCCTTTGGCAATGCGGGCATCGGACTGGGCGGCCGAGCTCAGCGCATGCTCCGGCGTTTCCGTGATGAACGCATTCAGCGAACGAGCCGCGACGATGGCGTCGATGTGAGCCTCTGCAAGTTCGCGCGCCGAGATTTTTTTCGTGCGCAGCGCGCGGCGAGCTCCCGCAATCGTCAGGCCGGTGAGGTCGGCGGGGATGGCCATCACTCGACCACCTTCGGTACGACGAAAAAATGCGCTTCCGCTTGGGGCGCGTTCTTCATCAGATCTTCGGCATAGCCGCCGTCGGTCACCACGTCGTCGCGCATTTTAAGGCGCTGCTCCACCACGCTCGTCATGGGAGCGACGCCTTCGACGTCGACGTCCTGAAGCTGCTCCACCCAGGAAAGAAGCGCGTTGAGTTCCTGCTCCATGGCGGCCGTCTGCGTCTCGTCCAAGGCAATTCGAGCAAGTTTGGCCATGCGCTGGACGGTTTCCTTATCGACGGACATGGTGCGGGTGCGCTTCCGTTACGCCTTGACGGCTGATCATGCTAACTCTTGCTAGCAACCGGACCTATTGCTGGCAAGCGCTCCCCTTTTTGCATGATTGCCGACGATCTTCCTGCTTTGAAGGCGGCCTTGCGGCCGGGTCAAAGACTATTGGGCCTCGATCTTGGCGAAAAAACCATCGGGCTTGCGCTCTCCGACACGCTGCTCACCATCGCCACCCCGTTCAAAACGCTGAAACGGGGAAAGGTCAAAGACGATGTCGAGACCCTTGGCGCTTTGATCGCTGAACATCGCATCGGCGGACTGGTTCTGGGCTTGCCGTTGAACATGGACGGCACGGAAGGACCGTCCGTCCAATCGGCGCGCGCCTTTGCCCGCAACTTTGCGAAAGTGAGCGACTGTCCATTGGCGTTCATGGATGAGCGCCTGTCGACGGCCGCGGTGACGCGAACCCTTATCGCCGCCGATGCCTCGCGCCGCCGGCGCGGGCAATTGGTGGACAAAATGGCTGCCGCCTACATCCTGCAGGGCGCGCTCGATCGGCTGCGACACTTGCCCCCTCCCCCCTAGCCTCCTATAAGCCGGGTTTTGATGCAGGACCTTCGCCACGTCACGTCGATCAACGATCTCACGATGACCGAGATCGAGGCGATATTTTCCCTGGCGCAGAAATATCTGCGCGACTTGGGCGATCCCAACCTCGCCCATCGCATCGGGCGGAGCATTACTGAGGCGCAGGGCTCGATACTCGCTTGCCTCTTTTATGAACCGAGCACGCGGACCCGGCTCTCCTTCGAGAGCGCCATGCTGCGACTGGGCGGAAAATCCATCAGCAGCGCCGACCCGGCAACGAGCTCGGCGGCCAAGGGCGAAAGCCTCGCCGATACGGTCCGGGTCGCCTCGAATTACGCCGATGTTCTCGTCATCCGCCATCCGAGGGACGGCGCCGCCAAGCTCGCCGCGACTTACGCCGACGTACCCATCGTAAACGGCGGCGACGGCGCCCACGAGCATCCCACGCAAACCTTGTGCGATCTCTTCACGCTGCTTCAGGAGGGCAAGAACCTGAAGAATTTGAATGTCGCCATTTCGGGCGATCTCAAGGGAAGCCGGACCATTCACTCTTTTGTCTACGCATTGGCGCGCTTCGGCGCCAACATCATGCTGATGCCCGCCAAGGGCATGGAGCTTCCCGGCCACGTCGATTGGCGGCTGAGGAACGAACTCAACTGCTACACCGTTCCGCGCGCGCGGTACGAGAAGGACAATGCCTCCGTCGACGCGCTTTATGTCACTTCGGAAAAGCCGCACCAGCTGTCGTTGATCGCGGACGTCGACATCAAGGTCAGGAAAAGCATCGATGCCATGTACGTCACGCGCTTCCAGAAAGAGCGCTGGACGGAAAAGGGCCAGGATTATCCGACCATCGATTCACGCTTCTTAAAAGACCGCAAATTTTCCAAGACGAGCCTGCTGCACCCCTTGCCGCGCGTCGGCGAGCTCGACATCTCGCTCGACAGCGACAGGAGAGCCGCCTATTTCCGCCAGGCCGCCTACGGCGTTCCGATCCGCATGGCGCTGATCTCGCTCATCTTGGGTCTCGACGGCAGCGGCTCGCTGAAGAAATATGGCGGCGGTTTCAGAGGTGTGGATCATTTCATCTACGATCAAGCGAACGCTTTGGGCATCCGCTGCGCCAACAAGAACTGCGTCGTTCACGATCCGCTGGAAGGAAAGCATGCCAGCAACCGCTTCCACGTCATCGACGCGAACGTCCAGCGGCTCAGATGCTTTTACTGCGAGACGGACATCGAACAGTTCGTCGTCGCCAACAAGAAATCGAAGCATTATGAACCCGATCCATTGCAGCTTCGCGCGGCGATCGGCAAGCATGAGCGCGAAATCGTCATCTTCTCCAATGCAACAGATGCGGAAGCGGCGGGATACTCGCTCTCCAAACGCCGCCGCAAAGCGGCGAACGCGTGATCGCTGATGATCGAAACCATCGCTCTGGTGCGTTGGGAAAACGCAGCGACCTATTATTATCTCGGGCTGGCGTTTCTGTCGTCCTATCTGATCGGCTCGATTCCATTTGGCTTGATCTTCGCCTGGATCGCGGGCGCGGGCGACGTGCGCAAGCTCGGCTCCGGCAATATCGGCGCTACCAACGTGCTGCGCACCGGCAAGCGCTGGGCGGCGGCAGCGACACTCATCTGCGATGCCGCCAAGGGCTACATCGCGGTCGTCCTTGCCGGCGAGTATTTCGGCATCCAGATTTTTCCGGCGGTGGCCGGTCTTGGCGCGTTTCTCGGCCATCTGTTCCCGATCTGGCTGAAGTTCAAAGGCGGTAAGGGCGTCGCCACGTTCATCGGCATTGCGGTGGCATTCTCCGTTCCCATCGCTCTCTTGATTTGCGCGAGCTGGATCGCGATGGCGCGTGTAAGCGGCTATTCGTCCCTCGCCGCCCTGTTCGCAGCGGCGCTGGCTCCGATCTACTTCCTCTTTTTCGGCGCAACGCTTTGGGCTGCATTGATGGCCCTGCTTGCGGTGCTGATCTTCATTTCGCATCGTGCCAATATCGCGCGTCTTTTCAGTGGCGAAGAGCCTCAGATCGGTGCACGGTGAGCACTCGTCGAATCCTAAAAGGGGAAGAACGTCGCGCGTGGCTGAGACTGGCGCGCAGCGAGAGCATCGGACCAGCAACGTTCGCCGCCCTGATCTCGCGTTTTGGCGATGCGCGCGAAGCGCTCGCGGAGGCGCCGCGCCTGGCGCGCCGCGGCGGCGCAAGCAGTCTGCGGACACCAAGCGATGCCGAGGCCGCCGTCGAACTGGAAGCATTGGCCGCGCTCGGCGGCCGCATGATCGCCTCGATCGAGCCCGACTTTCCGTCCGGCCTTGCGGCCCTCGATCCGCCTCCGCCGGTGATTTCAGTTCTTGGCGACGTCGCGATTCTGCAGCGCGATATGGTCGCGATCGTAGGCGCCCGCAATGCCTCGGCACTCGGGGCCAAGTTTGCCGCACGGCTGTCGAACGATCTCGGCCAGGCCGGGTTGATCATCGTCTCCGGGTTGGCGCGCGGCATCGACTCCGCCGCGCATAACGGCGCGCTGGCATCGGGCACGGTGGCCGTCGTCGCCGGCGGTATCGATGTCGTCTACCCGCCGGAGAACCAAGCGCTCTACGAAAAAATTACAGCGCAAGGCGCGGTCGTCGCGGAATTGCCGCTCCATATGGCGCCGCTGCCGCGTCACTTTCCCCGTCGCAACCGGCTGATCTCCGGGCTGGCCCGCGGCGTTGTCGTGATCGAGGCGGCGGAACGATCGGGCTCGCTGATCACAGCGAATTACGCGCTCGAACAGGGGCGCGAAGTCTTCGCCGTGCCGGGCTCGCCGCTCGATCCTCGCGCACGCGGGGCCAATCGCTTGATCCGCGATGGCGCGGCATTGACGGAAACGGCAGAAGACGTGCTTGCCGTCCTGCGGCCCTTGCTCAGACAGTCGCTTCGGGAGCCCCCGGAACATGAGATCGAAGCTCCCATGATCGGGCTTGCGGCCTCGGAGAACGAAGTGGACAGGGTGCGCGCCCTGGTCGCGGAAAAGCTCGGTCCGGCTCCCGTGGAAGTCGACGAACTCATTCGCCAGTGTGGTGCACCCGCCGCGGCCGTGCTGATGGTGATCCTGGAATTGGAGCTGGCGGGACAAGTCCAGCGTCAGCCGGGAAACCGCATCTCCTGGCGCTAGCTTGGCTGTTAGTTTGCTATCAGTGGTAGAATTGTCACGATTAGCGTCATATATTCCCGTTAAAGTTGTCAAATGCGACGTTGACAGGACTCCAATCCTTCCCTCAGTCTCCGGCCCGCCGCGCGGGAGCGTCCCATTCCACCAAGGAAATCGCGGCCTAGACACAATTCCGCCCGCGGGACCGATGCCAGAACCCTTCAGCGTTGTCGTTGTCGAGTCGCCCGCCAAGGCCAAGACGATCAATAAATATCTCGGCCAAAATTACACGGTTTTGGCCAGTTATGGCCATGTCCGCGACCTTCCCGCCAAAGACGGTTCGGTCGATCCCAATGCCGATTTCAAGATGATTTGGGAGGTCGACGATCGGGCTCAAAAGAGGCTCAAGGACATTGCCGATGCGATGAAGAAGGCCGACCGGCTGATTCTCGCCACCGATCCGGATCGTGAAGGCGAGGCGATCTCCTGGCACGTCCTTGAGACCCTCAAGCAGCGCAAAGCTCTCGGCAAGGCCGAGGTGCAACGCGTCGTGTTCAACGCGGTGACCAAATCGGCGGTGCTGGACGCGATGGCGCATCCCCGTGCGATCAACGAAGAACTGGTCGACGCCTATCTGGCGCGGCGCGCACTCGACTATCTGGTGGGATTCACGCTTTCCCCCGTCCTATGGCGCAAGCTGCCGGGCGCGAAGTCGGCCGGCCGCGTTCAATCGGTCGCGTTGAGGCTGGTCTGCGAGCGCGAGCTCGAGATCGAGGCCTTCAAGCCCCAGGAATACTGGAGCGTCGAGGTCGATTTTGGCGCCGCCGCAGGCAATTTCACCGCGCGATTGACCCATTTGAAGGGAAAGAAGCTCGACAAGCTCTCGCTCGGCACCGAAGCGGACGCGCGATCGGCCGTAGCGATCATCAAGAGCGAAAATTTTTCGGTCGGCGAAATCGAGAAGAAGCCGGTCAAGCGCCATCCCTGGCCGCCCTTCATCACGTCGACCCTGCAGCAAGAGGCGTCGCGCAAGCTTGGGCTGCCGGCCTCGCGCACCATGAAACTTGCGCAGGAGCTCTACGAGGGCGTCGATATCGGCGGCGAAACGGTCGGCCTGATCACCTATATGCGCACCGACGGCGTCACCATGGCGGGCGAGGCCGTCGCGGAAAGCCGGCACGTCATTGCCGAGCTGCATGGCGACCGCTACGTGCCGAAGGTTCCGCGCGCCTATACCTCGCGCGCCAAAAATGCGCAGGAAGCGCATGAAGCCATTCGTCCGACCAGCTTTGCCCGCCGGCCCGAAAAGGTTTCGCGCTCTCTCAATGTCGATCAGGCGCGGCTCTACGAACTGATCTGGAAGCGGGCGCTGGCGAGCCAGATGGAGTCCGCCGAACAGGAACGCACCACCGTCGACGTCATTTCGGCCGACGGGGCGGCCGCTTTGCGCGCGACCGGAACGGTGACCTTGTTCGACGGCTTTCTGAAGCTGTACCAGGAAGGGCGCGACGACGAAGCCGATGGCGAAGACGGCAGCCTGCCGAAATTGGCACAGAATGAGCAGCTAAAACTCATCTCGGTGCGCGATGACCAGCATTTTACCGAGCCGCCGCCGCGCTACTCCGAAGCAAGCCTGGTGAAGAAGCTCGAGGAGCTCGGCATCGGCCGGCCCTCGACTTACGCCAGCATCCTATCGGTTTTACGCGATCGCGCCTATGTCCGGCTCGAGCGTGGCCGCTTCATACCCGAACCCAAGGGTCGCATCGTCACCGCGTTTCTCTCGAGCTTCTTCAAGCACTATGTCGAATATGACTTCACCGCGGACCTCGAGGAGAAACTCGACGAAGTCGCGGCGGGCGAATTGTCCTGGAAACAATTGCTGCGCGACTTCTGGAAACACTTTCACGCGGCAGCCGAGGAAACCAAGGAACTCAAATTCGCCGACGTCATCACCGCACTCGATGAAGTTTTGGGACCGCATATGTTCCCGAGACGTGATGACGGCGGCGATCCGAGGCTCTGTCCAAGCTGCAATGGCGGCAGGTTGAGTTTGAAGCTCGGCCGCTTTGGCGCCTTTATCGGCTGCTCCAACTATCCCGAATGCCGTTTCACGCGGCAATTGGGAAGACCGGGCGAGAACGGCGAGACGGCGCCGCGCGTTTTGGGCCTCGATCCCAAAACCGATGAACCGATCACGGTGAAGTCCGGGCGCTTCGGCCCTTATGTGCAATTGGGCGAGCAGACCAACGGCGGAGAGAAGCCGGCCCGCGCCAGTATCCCGAAAGGATTCTCGCCCGAAACGATCGATCTCGACATGGCGCTGCAATTGCTGGCGCTGCCGCGCGAGATCGGACTTCATCCCGAAACGGGCAAACCCATCAAAGCGGGATTTGGCCGTTTCGGTCCCTACATCGCGCATGAGGGCGCGTATGCCTCGCTCGATTCGCCTGAGGACGTTTTCAGCGTCGGCATCAATCGCGCGGTTACCCTGCTTGCCGAACGCAAGACCAAAGGCGGCAGCTTTGGGCGCGGCGGACAGGCGCTGAAAGAACTGGGGCCGCATCCCGAAACAAAGGCACAGATCAAAGTGATGAAGGGCCGTTACGGACCCTATGTCAGCGACGGCAAGCTGAACGCGACTCTACCGAGAGATTCCGATCCCATGTCGGTGAATCTGGACGAAGCGGTGGCACTGCTCGCCGAACGTGCGGCCAGGGGACCGGCGGAAAAGAAACGTCCCGCCAAGAAAGCCAAGGCGAGTGAAGACGTCCGTACAAAGAAGAAACCGGCCAAGGCCGCAGCGCGCGTGCCGAACGGCGAAAGCAAGCCCAAGCGCAAGCCCAAACGCGCCGCGCAAAATTAGAGCGACTTCGTCAAAATCTACTTCGCCAACGGATCCGGGCGCAGCTGGAAGTGCAGCACCTTCGGCGTCGTACCTTTGCCGCCTTCGATATGCGCGCTCGAGCTTCCCGAATAGGTCGCGTAAATGCCTTTGCCCTTCCAGCCGGCGCGCGGATCGTCGATGCGCCCGTCCATCCCCTTGGCGAAGAAGCCCATCGGATACGGCACGCGCATGGTGACCCACTTGCCGTCGACGAGCGCGAATAGCGAGTCCGAGAGATTACCGGTCGCGATCGGAGTGTTCTTGCCGAGCCCGAGCGTGTCGTATTGGTCGACCCAATCGTAATAAGGCGCTTCCGCGCTCCCGCCCTTCATGGCCACGCCCTTAAACTGCGGACCGGGGATGGTGTAGAGCTTCCAGCCTTCGGGACACGCGTGTCCGGTCGCGGCAATTGGGCCGTTGAGCGGGCCCTTGCACAGCCGCCGGTCGAAGCTCGCCATGTGACCGCTCGCAAGCACCGCCCACAGCACACCGTCGGTGGTCATGTCGGCGCCCCGGGGACTGAATCCGGAATCCGGATTCTTTGGGTCGTTCCACGGCACTTCGTACATCTCGGTGAGCTTGGTCTTAGGATCGAAGCGAATCGCCGTCCCGGGAAAACCCAGCACGACCGCCCAGATCGTACCGTCGGCGGCGCTTGGGCTGACGGAATAGAGCCCTTGCAATACGCGCTTGTCCTTTTTTAAATCGACGGGCTGATTGGGCTCGACATAGGCACTCACCTTGCCGTCGCTATTGGTGTCGATGATGAAAGGCGACCAGCCCTGGCTCGCCTGTTCGTCGTGCGTCTCATCCCATTTCTTGGTGTCGAACCAGCCGATGACCGGATCGGTGTTGCTGCCGCTCGAAAACCAGATCTTGCCGTCGCGATCGAAGTTCAGATGGTGCGTGGTGAAGCAGGTGTCCAAGGTCACGATCTTCTTGGTCGCCGGATCGTACATTTGCAGCTGTCGGCGCGACACATCGACCGGAAACAGTTTCGCGGACGGATGATTGGAGCCTGCCTTGCAGAATGCGGCGTTGGCGTCGGGACGAATTCGCGAGGTCAGCCACACGCGTCCCTTATCGTCCATCATCGGATTGTGGTTGATGGAGTGGCTGTCCCACACCGGTTCGTTGCCCCAATAGGGAGATGGCGCGTAGATCGGCGACGTCTTCGTCGTGGGCGTCTTGGCGTCGCGCCACTCGGTTTTGATAAGACCGGCCTTGTTGGTCGTGGGATCGAGCCAGGAAACATAATCGGAGCTCAATTCCGGCGAGCCATAGATGATGCCGCGCGGATTAAGCGTGGGATTGCGCTTATCCGTCGAGGTCTCGTCATGCATATAAGATGTCGCGGTGGCCCAATCCCACAGCGTCAGAACGATGTCGCGCTCGATACCAGTAGGGCGCGGCGGCTTCGCGAAGGGCAATTCGCCCTTGGAGACACGATCGGTCCAGTCGCCGAAATTCGCCAGGGCCCGCGCCGGCTCGAGATCGCCGATGCTCTGCATCATGAGCGCGCCGGGCTGACCCGATTGAATCCGCCGCTCCCATGCCGCTGCCGCCGTGTCGAAATGCCCAAGCTGGGTGGGCAACTCGCGCGTGGCCTTGTCGCCGAGCTGGTGGCAGGCGTTGCAGCCGTCTGTTTTGAGATAGCGCAGCCAAAGTCCCTGATCTTTCAGCGCCACCGGCATGCCATTGCCGGCCGGCCCCGTGCCGGGGAACATTTTGGCGTCGGGAATTTTCAGCATCGACCACCAATAGATCGCCGGATAGTACTGCGCGGCCGCCGATTCATTGGGAGCGCGCACGGCCTTGAGATCCAATGCCTTGCCCGGCGCGGACTTCACTTTGGCCGAATCGATGAGGCCGTAGCCGCGAACCCAGATGTCGTAACTCGCCTTAGGAAGGTCGGGGATGACGTACCGGCCGCGCTCATCGGTGACGACGATCTTCACATATTTCGTCGGCAGGTCCTTGGTTTCGGCGATCACCCATACGCCCGATTCCGGACCGTTCCCACCGGTGACTACACCGGCGATGTCGTCGGCACCGGTTTGCGTCTGCGCTACTGCCACGTTGAGCGAAGCCGCACTCAGCAGCGCCGCGAAACTGCCGCTCAACATACCGACAAAGGCAGCTCTCGTTTTCATCCCTCATCCTCTCAAACAGAATTGTTCCGATACGAAAGCTTTACCCAAAAACGAAGGCGGACTCCAATTTCTTGGAGCCCGCCTCGAATGCTCAAATTACGCCCGACTTATTTAGCCAGCGGATCGGGGCGATATTGGACATGAATGACCTTGCTGGTCTGGCCCTTGCCGCCCTCGAGATGCGGTTGCGAGCGGCCGGAGTATTGCGTCCACAGTCCCCTGCCCTTCCAACTAGCATTCGCGTCGTCGATGCGTCCGTCCAAGTTCTTCGCGAAGAAGCTCATCGGATAGGGAACCCGGATGACAATCCATTTGCCGTTCACCAAGGCATTGAGCGAGTCGGAATTGTTGCCGGTTGCGATCGGCGTGTTCTCGCCGAAGCCGAACGCATTGTGCTGATCGACCCAAACGTAATAGGGAGCTTCAGCACTCGCACCAATGGTGCCTGCGGGCACATCGAATTCCGGCCCAGGCATCTGATAGAACTTGAAGCCTTCCGAGCAGACATTCTGCGGATCACCCGCCGCGGGACCATTGAGCTTGCCCTTGCAGAGACGTCTGTCGAAGCTCGCCAGTTGTCCGCTCGAGAGCACGTTCCACAGCACGCCGTCGCTCGAGATGTCGGAACCGCGCGGACTGAAGCCTGACTGCGGGTTCTTCGAATTCTTGTACGGGAACTCATAATACTCGGTCAGCTGGGTTTTCGGATCGTAGCGCACCAAGCCGCCGGGGAAGCCGGTCACCGATCCCCAAATCGTGCCATCCTTCGGATTGGGGCCGACGCCATAGAGCCCGGCGACGATCCGCTTGTCTTTGGTCGCATCCGTGGGCTGACCAGGCTCGGTCCAACCCGCATCGCGCTTGCCGTTGCCGTTGGTGTCGATGACGAACGGCGCCCAGCCTTGCGATGCTGCATCGTCGTGGGTTGCCTCCCACTTCTTCACGTCGAGCCAGCCGATGACGTCGTAATTGCCGCCGGCGCTGAACCAGAGCGTTTCGTTGTTGTCGAATTGGAGATGATGCGTATTGAAGCAGAGATCGATCATCTGGATCTTCTGGGTCTTCGGATCATAGACTTCGACCTGACGGTTCGATGTCGCTTTCGGATAGATCTTCGCCGAAGGATGGTCCGAGCCCTCTTTGCAGAACGCCGGATTGACATTGGGACGCGTTCTCGCCGTCAACCACACGCGTCCCTTCTCGTCGAACATCGGGTTGTGAATTTGCGTGTGGCTGTCCCAGATTGGTTCATTGCCCCAGTAAGGCGACGGCGCCAGGATCGTGCTGGTCTTCGTCGTCGGTGTTTTTGGATCGCGATATTCCGACTTGATCAGGCCCGACTTGTTGTCGATCGGATCGAGCCAGGGAACAAAATCCGAGCTCGCTTCCGGCGCGCCGTAGATCAGACCGTGAGCATTGACCGTCGGGTTGCGCTTATCAGTCGAGATCGTGTCATGCAGATACATCGTCGGCGTGGCCCAATCCCATTCCGTCAAGACCATATTGCGTTCCGCTCCAACCGGGCGCGGCGGATCGGACTTCGGCAACTCGCCCTTGGCGACGCGATCGCTCCAGTCGCCGAGCAGCGCCAGCTGGCGCGGCACGTCGAACTTGCCGATTTCGTCCATCATGTTTGAGCCGGCCTGACCGGATTGCAGGCGACGTTCCCAAGCTTCGGCGCTGGTGTTGAAATGGCCGATCTCCGACGGAATGGTGCGGGTTGCGAGATCGCCCAGCTGGTGGCAATGGCCGCAGCCGTCCGTTTTCGTGACGCGCAGCCATTGGCCCTGATCCTTCAGAGCCACGGGCATGCCATTGCCCTGAGGGCCCGTGCCCGGGAAGAGGTTCGCGGGCGGAATTTTCATCATCGCGTACCAATAGATGCCCGGATAATATTGCGCGGCAGCCGCGCGGTTCGGCGCTTGCACTGACTTGAGATCGAGATTTTTGCCGGGTGCGCCCTTCACCTTCGGTGAATCCACCAAGCCGTATCCACGAACCCAAATGTCGTAATTCGCTTTGGGAAGGTCGGGGAGCACATAACGTCCCTGATCGTCGGTGGCGACGATCTTCACGTATTTCGTCGGAAGGTCCCGCGTTTCCGCAATCACCCATACACCGGCTTCGGGGCCTTTCGCGCCCGTAACCACGCCGCCGATATCGTCGGCATCGATGCGTACTTGCTGGGCTGCGGCCGGCATGGCGGCCAGCAGCGCGGCGAAACTAACGCTCAGCATGCCGATGGAGGTTCCTCTTTTCGTCATCATTCTCTCCCGATGGGGTTAGGGTGAACGCTCTCAAATCCGAAGCGAATGCCGGCGCAAACTCCCCGGCTCCACCTACGGTTTATCCTAAAACAAGGGCGGATTCCACCGGGTGGAACCCGCCCCCTTCAACGATAAATCTACGCCCGGCCTACTTCGCCAGAGGATCGGGACGCCGCTGGAAGTGCACGACCTTGCTGGTCTGGCCCTTCCCGCCTTCGATGTGAGTCGCAGCGCGGTCAGAGAATGTGGACCACAGGCCCTTACCCTTCCAACCCGTGCTCGCATCGTCGATACGGCCGTCCATGCCCTTGGCAAAGTAGCCGATCGGGTACGGAACGCGCAGGACCGTCCACTTGCCGTTCACCAGAGCAGCGAGCCCATCACCTTCATTGGCGGTAGCGATCGGAACGTCCTTGCCGAGGCCAAACGTGTCGTGCTGATCGACCCAGTTGTAATAGGGCGCTTCCGCGCTCGCGCCGGGTTGACCCTTCACGGCTTCGATTTCAGGTCCGGGCATCTGATAGAGGTGCCAGCCTTCCGGACAGACGTTTTGCGCGTCTGCCGCTGCCGGACCGTTCAGCTTGCCCTTGCAGAGTCTGCGGTCGAAGCTCGCGAGATGTCCGCTCGCCAATACCGTCCAGACGACACCGTCGCTGGAAATGTCGTTGCCGCGCGGAGCGAAGCCCTGACCGGACGCCGGCACTTTCGCGTTCTTCCATGGCACTTCGTAATATTCCGACAATTGCGTCTTCGGATCATAGCGAACGACGCCGCCGGGGAAGCCAAGCACGGAGCCCCAAACGCTGCCGTCTGCCGGACTCGGGCTGACGCCATAGAGACCCGTGATGATCCGCTTGTCCTTCGTCGGATCGACTTTGCCGTTGGGTTCGACCCAGCCGACATCACGCTTGCCATTGCCGTTGGTGTCGATGACGAAGGGCGACCAACCTTGGCTTGCCGCCTCGTCGTGGGTCTGGTCGAACTTGTTGACATCGAGCCAGCCGACGACTTCGTTATTTCCACCGCCCGAGCTGAACCAAAGAATGCCGGTCTTGTCGAACTGCAGATGATGCGTCGAGAAGCAGAGATCGACCATCGTAAACTTGCGCGTTGACGGATCGTACACTTCGGTCTGACGCCCGGAGCGATTGACCGGGAACGCTTTCGCCGACGGATGATTGGAGCCCGCCTTGCAGAACGCGGGATTGTCCTGACCGCGAATTCTCGCCGTCAGCCACAGCCGGCCCTTGGAGTCGTACATCGGATTGTGAACAACGGTATGGCTGTCCCAGATCGGCTCGTTCCCCCAGTAGGGCGACTCGCCATAGATCGGATCGCTCTTGGTCGAGTTCAGCTTGGGATCGCGGTACTCGGTCTTCAGCAGGCCCGACTTGTTGTCGACGGGATCAAGCCATGGAATCAAGTCCGAGCTTGCTTCGGTCGAGCCATAAATCAAACCATGCGCATTGACGGCCGGATTGTTGCGGTCGGTGGCAATCTCGTCATGCAGATAGCCTGTCGGTGTATTCCAGTCCCATTCCGTGACGACGATATTGCGCTCCTGGCCGGTGGGACGCGGCGGATCGATCTTGGGCAGTTCGCCCTTGGCGACGCGATCGGTCCAATCGCCAAAGAACGCTAACGCCTTCTGCGTATCGAACCGGCCGATGGCGCCCATCATGGGGCCGCTCGCCTGTCCGGATTGCAGCCGGCGCTCCCAAGCTTCAGCGCCGGTGTTGAAATGACCGAGCTGCGCGGGAACCGTGCGGGTCGCCTTGTCGCCGAGCTGATGACAGCCGACGCAGCCATCCGTCTTCATGTTGCGCAGCCACATGCCTTGATCGGCCATCGTGGCCGCCATGCCGTTGCCGCTGGGTCCCGTGCCGGGGAAAAGATTCGCGGCGGGGAGCTTCATCATCGAATACCAATATTGCGCGGGATAATACTCCGCGGCCGCGGCGCGGTTCGGCGCGGCGACTGCTTTTAGGTTGAGAGTCTTGCCCGGCGCGGATTTCGTCTTGGGCGAATCCACCAAGCCATAGCCGCGAACCCAGATGTCGTAATTGCCCTTAGGCAGATCCGGGAGCACATAACGACCCTGATCGTCGGTAGCGACGATTTTGATGTACTTCGTCGGCAGATCCTTCGTCTCCGCAATCACCCATACGCCGGCCTCGGGGCCTTTGGCGCCGGTGACCACACCGCCGATGTCATCGGCGTCGATGCGCACTTGCTGCGCCGCGGCCGGCATCGCGACCAGCAATGCGGCAAAACTGACGCTCAGCATCCCGAAGCAGGCTGAAGTTTTCGCCCTCATGTTGTTTCCTCGTAGTGTTAGGGGTGAAGCGGGGTACGTATAACGCATTGCAGGCCGAAGAACGAGACCGTTCCGGCGCTGACACAAAGGTTTAACCAAAAACAGGAGCGGATTCCACGGTGGTGGAACCCGCCCCAAAATGACCCCGACAATCGGGACCTTTGCTGTTGCCTAAGCCTCAATCCGCCAAGGGGTTAGGCCGCACTTGGAAATGCACCACCTTGCTGGTCTGGCCCTTGCCGCCTTCGATATGCGGCGCCGACCGGCCCGAATAGGTGGAGAATACTCCTTTGCCTTTCCAACCGGCATTGGCGTCGTCGATTCGGCCGTCCATGCCTTTGGCAAAATAACCCATCGGATAAGGCACGCGCATCGTCACCCACTTCTCATTCACGAGCGCGAACAGCGCATCGGAATTGTTCCCGGTGGCAATGGCAACGTCCTTGCCGAGGCCAAGCGTGTCGAACTGATCGACCCAGTCATAATACGGAGATTCGGCGCTGCCGCCCTTCATCGCCACGCCCTTAAATTGCGGGCCTGGGATCGTGTACAGCTTCCAGCCCTCCGGGCAGGCCTTGCCTGTCGCCGCAATCGGTCCGTTCAGCGGACCCTTGCAGAGCTTACGGTCAAAGCTTGCCATATGACCGCTGGCGAGCGCCGACCAGACGATACCTTTGCTGTCGATGTCCATGCCGCGCGGGCTGAAGCCGGAGTCCGGGTTCTTCGCGTCATTCCACGGAACCTCGTAATACTCCGTCAGCATCGTCTTGGGATCGTAGCGGACCACGCCGCCCGGGAAGCCGAGGTAAGAGGCCCAAACCGTGCCGTCGGACGGACTCGGTGAAGCGCCGTAGAAGCCCACCTTGACATGCTTGTCTTTGGTGGGATCGGTCGGGTCGTCGGGGCCAACATAGGCGTCGACTTTGCCATTCTTGTTCACGTCGATGACAAACGGCGCCCAACCCTGGCTCGCCGCTTCGTCGTGTGTCGCATCCCACTTCTTGGTGTCGAACCAGCCGACAACTTCGTCATTGGAATTGCCGCTCGAGAACCACATCATACCGGCCTTATCGAGCTGAAGATGATGCGTCGAGAAGCAAAGGTCGATCGGCGTCGCCTTCTTGGTTTGCGGATCGTAGACCTCGAGTTGGCGCCCCGAGCGGGCCAGCGGGAATGCTTTTGCCGAGGGATGATTCGAGCCTGCCTTGCAGAAGGCCGGCTCCGAGGTCGCCGGACGAATGCGTGCCGTCAGCCAGACGCGGCCCTTCTCGTCCATCCAGGGATTGTGAACGTCGGTATGGCTGTCCCAAACCGCTTCCTTGCCCCAATAGGGCGAGTCGGCGAATTGCGGAGCCGTCTTCGAGGTTGGCGTCTTGGCGTCGCGCCATTCGGTTTTGATCAAGCCCGACTTGTTGTCGACCGGGTCGAGCCACGGAATGAAGTCCGAACTTGCTTCCGGCGAGCCGTAAATCAATCCGTGCGCGTTGAGCGTTGGGTTGCGGCGGTCGGTCGAGATTTCATCATGCAGATAGCCCTGCGGTGTGTTCCAATCCCAGGTCGTCACGACAATGTTGCGCTCGATGCCTGCAGGCCGCGACGGTTTGGCGAAAGGAAGCTCGCCCTTCGCAACCCGGTCGGTCCAATCGCCGAAATTCGCAAGGGCCCGCGAGGTGTCGAAATTGCCGATGCCGTTGACCATCAGTTGGCTGGCCTGACCGGATTGAATGCGGCGTTCCCATGCTTCGGCGCTGGTGTTGAAGTGACCGAGCGCGGCCGGCAGTGTCCGGGTCGCCTTGTCTCCGATCTGGTGACAGGAATTGCAGCTGTCGGTTTTCAAGAAGCGCAGCCACAGGCCTTGATCTTTCAAGGTGACGGGCACGCCATTGCCGTTGGGACCAGTGCCGGGAAAAAGATTCGGCTCCGGAATCTTCAGCATCGAGTACCAATAGATGGCCGGATAATATTCGGCGGCCGCCGCTTCATTCGGTGCAGCTACCGACTTCAGATTCACCGGCTTGCCGGGCGCGCTCTTGGTCTTCTGAGAGTCGACCAGGCCATAGCCGCGAACCCATACGTCGTAATTGCCCTTGGGCAGATCCGGGATCAGGTAGCGTCCCTGATCGTCGGTCACGACGATGCGGACGAATTTGGTTGGGAGATCTTTGGTTTCCGCGATGACCCAAACGCCGGCCTCGGGACCTTTCGCGCCGGTGACAACGCCGCCAATCTCATTGGCCTTGACTTGGACGGCTGCTGCCGGCTGAGCGCTGACTCCCGTCGGCACTGCAAAGACCAGCGCCGTGCCCATGAGGCTCGCCGCCAACAGACTTAAGTGAGACTTCCTGACCGTGCTCATTCCCCGTTCCTTTCATGCCCCAATCGCTCTGGTGGGATTCGGTTTTTCTACACTCGGGCCTGTTCAAAGGCAAATTAAGTCTAGGCAAATTGGGACGCGCCCCTATCTCATCAAATAAGCGTTATGCTGAAGCAACCCGCCATTACGAGAAAGACTTGGCCAAACAACCAAAACGAGAACAAGGGCCGTCGGTATCCAGGGAGCTGGTTCTTGCCCATTTGGCGGCCCATCCCGGCGATACCAAGCGCGACCTGGTGCGCGCGTTCGGGGTCAGAGGCTTCGAGCGTCAGGCACTTAAGCAAATTCTGAGCGAACTCAAGGACGAAGGCGCGATCGAAAAAGGTCCAAAAAAGTCCTACGTGCCTTCGGGCGACCTTCCCGAAGTCACCGTGCTGGAAATCTTCGGCGAGGATCCCGACGGGGAATTGCTCGGCCGTCCGATCGAGTGGACAAGAAATACGCCCCCGCCGGACGTCCTGATCGTCCCCGGCCGGGACGACACGACCCGCCCCATCGGCCGCGGCGAACGGGTCCTCGCGCGCATCGCGCGCAGCAAGGAAGGTTCCGCGCCTTATGAAGGACAAATCATCAAGCGGCTGGGCGCAAGCGCTCATCGCGTGCTCGGCGTGCTCGCGCGCGCGCACGGCCGTCTCAGCATCGAGCCCATCGATCGCAAGACGCGCCATTCCTTCGCCGTCGATGAACGGGAGCTCTCTGGGGCGCGCGAAGGCGAGCTCGTGCTCGCCGAACCGATAGCAGGACGCGCGACGGGTGCCCCGCGTGCGCGCATCGTCGAGCGCTTGGGTTCGATGAACGAACCGAAAGCGGTCAGCTTGATCGCCATTCATGCGCACGGAATTCCCACCGAATTTCCGCGTGAGGCGATCCTGGAAGCCGAGCGTGCGCAACCGGTCGGACTCGCCGGCCGCACCGATTTGCGCAAAACGCCGTTTGTGACCATCGATCCGGAGGACGCGCGCGATCATGACGATGCAGTTTGGGCCGGACCCGATTCCGATGCAAACAACAAGGGCGGCCATGTGGTGCTTGTCGCGATCGCCGACGTGGCACATTACGTGACGCCGGCCTCCGCGCTCGACCGTGAAGCCTTCAAGCGCGGCAACTCCGTTTACTTCCCGGACCGCGTTGTGCCGATGTTGCCGGAAACCTTGTCCGCCGATTTGTGTTCGCTGCGTGAAAACGAGGACCGTCCCTGCCTTGCGGTGCGCATGCTTTTCGACGCGCACGGGGTCAAGCGCCGGCATGAATTTCTACGCGGGATCATGCGATCGGCGGCGCGGCTCACCTATGCCCAGGCCCAAGCAGCCTTCGACGGCAAGCCCGACGCCAAGCTCTCTCCCTTGCAGGCCAATGTCATGCGGCCCTTGTGGGCCGCGTATCGCGCCGCCGCACGCGCGCGCGACAAACGCTCGCCGCTCGATCTCGATTTGCCCGAGCGGCGCATCGTCATCGGCAACGACGGAAAGATTCAATCCATCGCCTTCCGCGAGCGTCTGGAATCGATGCGCCTCATCGAAGAATTCATGATCATGGCCAATGTGTCAGCCGCTGAGAGTTTGGAAAAAGCCCGCCAGCCTCTCATCTACCGCGTGCATGAAGAACCATCGAAGGAAAAACTTTTCGCCTTCTCCGACTATCTGAAGAGCATCGGGCTGGCCTTCGCCAAGGGCCAAGTGATGAAACCGGCCGTATTCAACCGTATCCTCGCCCGGGCCAAGGGAACGCCGCATCAAGAGGTGATCAACGACGTTGTGCTGCGCACGCAGGCGCAAGCGGTTTACGCGCCCGAGAATGTCGGCCATTTTGGTCTCAATCTCGGGCGCTACGCGCATTTCACGTCGCCCATCCGCCGCTACGCCGATCTCGTCGTGCATCGCGCGCTTATTCGCGCCTGCAATCTCGGGCAAGATGGCTTGACCGACAACGAGATTGCCCGACTCGGCGAGACCAGCGACCACATCTCCGTGACGGAGCGGCGCGCGATGGCCGCGGAACGCGATTCCGTCGATCGTTACGTCGCGGCCTTCATGGAGGACCGCGTCGGCGCGGTCTTCCAGGGCCGCATTGCCGCGGTGACGCGCTTTGGCTTGTTCGTGCGCCTCGCGGAAACCGGCGCCGACGGACTTCTGCCCATGCGCGCGCTTGGATTTGAGTTTTTCCGGCACGACGAGAAGCGCCATGCGCTGGTCGGCGAGCGTTCGGGCAAGGCCTATCGTCTCGGCGACAAGATTGCCGTGCGGTTGGCGGAGGCGGCGCCGTTGACCGGCGGCTTGCGCTTCGATCTTGTCGATGACGATAAGCCGGCAAAATCGGCGCGAAACGATCCATTCCGAATCAAAACGAAGCGCCGCTAACCTGAAGGCCCGAGCCGAAGTCTTGCCCATTACACATTGTATTCTCGATGAAATCGAAGCCCGGCTGGCCCAGGGGGAACAATCCTTCGCGCCATGTTCCCGTCTTATCCCGCGCCGCGGCAAAGCCGGCATTGGGCTTCTTTAGGCCCGGGAGGCGGGTTCCCGGGCCGAGCGAAGATTCATCGGCCGAGCCGCGCCTTCAATTTGCCATCAGGGTGGGATTTTATGTTATTGCTTAGCCGTATGACCTCAAGGCAATCTTGGGGACATAAATGGAAACCTAAATCGAGGGAGTTCCCGTGACTCGGAATTTGACATTGCCGGTGCGTACCGTTCTTGCGGGCCTTGCATCGGCCAGCTTCGTATTCGCAGCTATGACGGCGCAAGCGGCGGCAGACGCCAAGAACGGCGCGCAGTTGTTCATGGAAAATTGCGCCGTATGCCACACGGCCGCCAAAGGCGAGCCCAATAAGATCGGACCGAATCTGTTCGGCGTGGTCGGCCGCAAGTCCGCAATCGCCCCCGGCTACATGTATTCGCCGGCGATGATGAAGGCCGGGCTCACGTGGGATCAGCCCACGCTGACCGTCTATCTCCAGGGCCCGCAGAAAAAGGTGCCTGGAACCAAGATGGGCTTCCCCGGCTTTTCGGATCCCAGTGAAGAAGCGGACGTGATCGCGTATCTGGTTAGTCTGAAATAATTCGCGGCGCGCCAAGCTGTCGGCTTGGCGTCCGTTCGTAAATAAGCCGCTTTGCTCCTTCTGGTGCGAAGCGGCTTATTTTTTCGGCGGTTGAGGCCGCCGCCGGTTTGATGTCTTGACAGCCAAGGCCGGCTGACTAGGTTAGCCGCCCTTCCCTGTTTGATTTTAGGAGTGACTCATGGCGAAGCCCACTACTGTCAAGATCCGCCTGAACAGCGAAGCCAATACGGGCTTTTTCTACGTCACCAAGAAGAACACGCGCACCATGACGGACAAGATGACCGTCAGGAAGTACGACCCCAAGGTGCGCAAGCATGTCGAATTCAAGGAAGGCAAGATCAAGTAGGAACGCCTCTTTTCGACGTTCGACGCGCGCCCCGGAACTCCCGTTGGGCGCGCGTTTCGTTTTACCTACCTGGGTCGGCGACCGAAGCGTTGAGCAAGCACTTTTCGTCGTCACCTTGGAAGCCTACATCTCCGTCGGGGGCGAGGCCCTAGTACCAAGGAGAAGACCCATGATTGCGGGAATTAACTGGAGGGCGGAAGCCGGCCGGCTCACCTTTCGCGACAAGGCATTCATAGGCGGGGTCTTCGTCGACGCCGCCAGCGGCGAGACCTTCGACTGCGTTTCGCCGGTCGATGGCGCCGTGCTCGCAAAGGTCGCGGCATGTGGTCCCGAGGACGTCGACCGTGCGGTGAAATCCGCGCGCGCCGCCTTTGAGAAGGGCGTCTGGGCCGATCAAGCGCCGCGCGCCAGAAAACGCACGCTGACGAAATTCGCGGATCTCATTTTGAAGAACGCCGACGAGTTGGCGCTGCTCGAAACCCTCGACATGGGGAAACCGATTGTAAACGCGCGCAATGCCGACGTTCGCGCGGTCGCCGAATGCGTGCGCTGGTATGGCGAGGCCGTCGACAAGATTTATGACGAGGTTGCGCCGACGCCCAAGACCGCGCTCGCGCTGATCACGCGCGAGCCGCTGGGCGTCGTAGGCGCCGTCGTGCCGTGGAATTTCCCCTTGCTCATGGCGGCGTGGAAATTCGCACCGGCGTTGGCGGCAGGGAATTCGCTCGTGCTGAAACCGGCCGAGCAATCCCCGCTTTCGGCGCTTCGCGTCGCCGAACTCGCTCTCGAGGCAGGTATTCCGCGAGGTGTCTTCAACGTGATCCCGGGCTTCGGCGAAACCGCCGGCCAGGCCCTCGGCCGCCACATGGATGTGGACGCCATCGCGTTCACCGGATCGAGCGAAGTCGGCAAGCTGTTCCTCAAATATGCCGGCGAGTCGAACATGAAGACCGTCAGCCTCGAATGCGGCGGAAAGACCCCGAACATCGTGTTTGCCGACTCTCCGGACCTCGACGCGGCGGCGGCTGGAGCCGCGGACGGGATTTTCTACAATTCGGGCCAAGTCTGCGACGCAGCCTCGCGTCTTTTGGTCGAAGAGAAAATCCACGACCTGTTTTTGGACAAGGTGACGAAGATCGCCGCGAATTATCAGCCGGGCGATCCGCTCGACCAAAAGACGCAGATGGGTGCGATGGTGGATGAGACACAGACGAAGCGCGTGCTCGGCTACATCGCCAAGGGAAAAGAAGAAGGCGCCTCGCTCGCTCTGGGCGGAAAACAGGTCAGGAAAGAAACCGGAGGCTACTACATTGAACCGACGGTCTTCGACCGCGTCGACAACCGCATGACGATCGCGCGCGAAGAGATTTTCGGACCGGTGCTGTCGACGATCACGTTCAAGACGGCCGAGGACGCAGTCAAGCTCGCCAATGATTCCCATTACGGCCTCG
>WNFT01000656.1_pt1 | contig 28990 bp, 26 predicted proteins | sample 5400191 | NCBI WGS metagenome assembly WNFT01 (sample SAMN13153359, study PRJNA577476) | soil metagenome | isolation source: 80 cm saprolite under Madrone tree | place: USA:California | collected 2016-06-14 | reverse complement strand
ATAAAAGTTCGCGCGGCATCCGTCAATCTACTTGACTGGCGCCTCGTGAGAGGTAAGCCGGTGTTTGCCCGCCTGATGGTTGGGGGCCTGCGCAAACCAAAGCGCACACGACCAGGTATCGATTTGGCCGGCGAGGTCGCAGCGGTTGGCAGGAACGTAACGCAGTTCAAGCCAGGCGACGAAGTGTTCGGCGTATGCAGAGGAGCCTTGGCCGAGTATGTGTGTGCTATTGAAGATAAGGTGGCGCTGAAACCGGCCAACATATCGTTTGAGGAGGCAGCAGCGGTACCCGTGGCGGCAATCACCGCCCTTCAGGGTCTTCGTGATCCGGGACGCATCAGCCCCGGCCAAAAGGTCCTGGTTGATGGCGCGTCTGGTGGCGTGGGTACATTTGCGATCCAGATTGCCAAATCGTTCGGGGCTGAAGTCACTGCCGTGTGCAGCACGACGAAGATGGACACGGCGCGATCGATTGGCGCAGACCGTTGTATTGATTACACGCGAGAAGATTTCACCAGGAGCGGGCAACGCTACGATCTGATTCTTGCTGCGAACGCACGTCATTCGATTTTCGATTACAGACGTGCGCTCGGTCAGAACGGGATCTACGTCATGGCTGGAGCTGGTGGGCCTCAAATGATTCAAGGTCTGTTACTTGGACCATTGCTGTCATTGATTGGAAGCAGGAAGATGCGTTTCTTTATGGCGAAGGTAAACAAAAAGGACTTGGATATTCTGAGAGATCTTCTTGAAGCCGGAAAGATTGTACCCGTCATCGATAAACGTTATCCGTTAGGCGACGTGGCTGAAGCTTTCCGGTATATGGAAGAGGGGCACGCTCGAGGAAAAGTAGTAATAACTTTTGAACATAACAATACAGCTTAACAACGCAAGGAATGTGAGGGAGTGATGTCGATCAAAACACCCACCCGCTACCGCGTGGTGGTACTGACCTCATGCCACTCTGATGACGCTCCCATGAGGTCAGTACCACCACGCGGTAGCGGGTGGGTAATCGGCGCCAGATCGGAGTCGCGCAGCTCACTTCACTACGAAACTGCGACCGTATGCTCCGTAGTCATTGCTCTTGATTCCGTTTCGTGTTGTGCCTCTGTAGGAAGATTCGCCGGGTCGTAGCTCAATCGTTACCGAACCGCCGCTCTCTGACGTCAACTTGCCGGCATGGACCGCCGCATTACAGATCGACGAATCAGCCGTGTAGATGTCGGTGCCCCACACCGAGCTTTCTTTGCCACCGGGAGGACATTTGAATTTGTAGGTCTTGCCGGTTTCGGAGCTGACTATTCCAGCCGACGTATTCCACAGCACCGGTGTTTGCTCGTCCGCTTCGCGCACGACCGCTTCGGTGTGGGGAGTCTTGAAAACGAAGCTGTGCTGATATGGGCCATAAGCGCTGCTCGTCACACCGTTTCTTTCACGGGCGCCATAGATAGACCTGCCTGGCCACAATTCGATCGTGACGGTGCCCCCTTGCTGATAGGTTATCAATCCGCTATGGACGGCGGCCGTGCAGATCGATGAGTCAGCCGTATAGATGTCGCTGCCCCAAACCGCATGCGCTGTGCCTCCTGGCGAACAGACGATGGTGAGTGTCTCTCCATCTTTGCCGTTGAGCGACGTGGCGTTCGCTTCCCAGGTCGTTGGCTTTCCTTCACCGGCTGAAGATGGCGGAGACGGAGCGGCGTTTGAGTTGTCTGTGGCGGTACTTGTGTGTCCACCGCCACCGGTACCCGCAGCGCTGTTTTCATTCTTTGGTTTCGAGCAACCGGCGCTGCCGAGCACGATTGCGGCTAGCACAAACATAACGCAACCGCCAATGATCCGTCGCTCCCGTGTTGATTGATACGATGGTCTCACGTTGACCGCTCCTTTCGTCTTGCCAGGTTAATTGTTAGAAGGTGTGCACGGTGAGTATACCGGAGAGCAGGCGACAGTGAGCAGTCAGCAGGGCACAGACGACCCACCCGCTACCGAGTGGTGGTACTGCCTCATGGGCCGTCACCAGAGTGGCATGAAGTCAGTACCACCTCGCGGTAGCGGGTGGGTAATCCGCGCCAGTCACTCTTTGCTGCATGCAAGAAAGTCAGTGACGGATTGCAGTGCCCGTTGGAGTTTGTTGGTTGACACCAAGTTGATCCCGCGGCAAGCGTGCATGCCATCCGGACAGGCTCATGTGGAACGATACCGACACTCCACTCGCTTACTTCATTTCCTTCCGTACCTACGGTACGTGGTTGCACGGTGACAAGCGAGGCTCGATTGATCGTTTCCACAACCGCTATCGTGCGCCATATATTCAGGCAAGTGACAAATGGCAGTACTACAATGAGCAACGACTACGATCGGAGCCGCTTATCTTGAAGGCGAGTCATCGCAACTCGATTGGAGCGGCGATTCGTGAGACATGCAATATCAGGAGATGGTTGCTACATGCGATCAATGTCCGGACAAATCATGTTCATACAGTCGTGTCGGCCAATCGTAGGGCAGGCCTTGTGCTCAATGCATTTAAGGCGAATGCGACAAGGCAGCTGAGAGAGGATGGCCTTTGGCTTCATCCGTTCAGTCCGTGGGCGGATAAAGGTAGCAAAAGGAGATTATGGAACGAACAAAGCGTTGCCGGAGCCATCGATTATGTAGTGAACGGTCAGGGAGATGACCTGCCGGACTTTGATGATTGAGCATTGTTATGCCAGGAGACCCACCCGCTACCGCGTGGTGGTACTGACCTCATGACACCAGGCCCGAGGTATGGCCCACCCGCACCGCGTGGTACTTGACCCCCACCTAGTTCTTAAGTTCCACCAGCTCCAGGCGGATTGTTGTATTGCCAATGTTCTCAGCCCAGTGCGTTAAAGGCCCACGATAGATAACGTCGCCGGTGCGGAACTCTGCTTCAGTGACCGTACCGTCAGCACTGTGGTTGCGAAACTTTCCGCCCGCGATGACATAGATGACATAGGCGGGATGCGAGTGCATCTTTTCCTTAACTCCAGGTTCAAGGCTCGCCTCGAGCACACGCACGCGAGAGTTTTCGAGTTTCAGGGCGATGCTCTTTGAGTTCACAATCAGCGGGTCTTGCGCACGTGTAACGCGCGCGTCGCCGCGCACAAATCCCGTCACGAGCAGGACAAATATCAAGATATGGATTCGCTTCATTTCACCTCCCTCTTGTAAAGAGAGTAAATCGTAAATCGTGAATCGTAAATAGTAAGCGGCGGTCAGCGCAGTCGGCAGTGAGCAGTGAGTTACTGGGACCGCGGGCGTCCCGCCCGCAATGAGCGCGAAGCGCGAAAGATGTTTCGCAAGTAGTCTTCCTCAACGTCGGAGCGTCTGACGACGCTCGGCGGGCGAGACGCCCGCGATCCCAGTACAACTGTCCCAGTATTTCCAGACAAAATCTTTGACAACTATTAGCCGGTCGTTATACTCCGCGCATTACGCCACCACCCCAGCCGGACTGCCCGGCTGGGGACCCCGGTCGCTTATGGATTGGAAATACAAGCACTTTCATCAAGAGAGAGTTTTCCCGGCGCCGCACGACGTTGTCTTTGAAGCTGCGCGAACGTTTATGGGCGACTCACTCGGGTGGAAGATTACAGATACGCCCGACGGGTTTACGGCACAAGGTTATAGTTTTTCACACGGAGCAATCGCAAACCTACGCATTCAATCAGCCGCAGGCGCAGCGCCATCAGAGAGTGGGACGAGGGTGGCCGTGGAACTATTGGTCGAGCGCGCGGGTTGGCGGGGATTCATGTTGTTTGACGTCGGCGGTTACTACAGCATTCAAATTCGAAAGTGGCTTGATGGTATTCAGTGGTCGCTTAAGCAAAAGCAGACGGGCAGTCATGACGAGTCTACGAATCCGCTCGTGGTCGCGCAGAACAAACCCGCGGCGTGCATTTTCAACGGTTGTTTGGTGTTCATTGTCGTGATGTTTGGTCTTTATGCCCTCGTCACTTTGATTTACGCCGCGGTTGGACTTGTCACTGGAAATCTATATCTGGTGGGTAGAGGAGGCACTCTTGCTATTCATGGAGTCTGGGGCCGCATAGTGTCAGCGCTGATTTTGCTGTTTGGAGTATTTATCGCGTGGAGGATTAAGCGGAAGGTCCCCTCTCCCGTTGGGAGAGGGGCGAAGGGGTGAGGGCTTGGCTCGCAGTAAGCCCTCACCTCAATCCTCTCCCAGAGGGAGAGGAAGTAATTGGCCGCGGATGAACGTGGATAAACGCGAATAAGATCTAGGAATCCCGATCACTTACTTCAGTCCAACGCGCCGCTGAAGATCCGCAAAGCGCTGGTCGGATCGAAGGTTGTCGATGAGCGGATCATAGTAAAGCGTGAGCATGTCCACCGTGTGATCTCGATAACTTTTTTCAAGCAGTTCGAACGCCTGGTCCTTCTCGCCAAGCGCCGCGTAAACGAGGGCTACGCTATAGTCCGGAACATAATGCTGGATGGCCATCGCCTTCAGTTGCTCAATTGTTGCCAGCGCCTCCGCCCGTCTGCCGGTCACGGCATAAAGGCGTCCCGTTAGCGCCACGACATGGGGATCGGACTCATTCAGTTGGTGGGCCTTCTGATACTCTGAGAGCGCATCCGAATAATCGCCCTTCATGGCATAGGCCGAACCTAAATAGTGATGCGCCACAAAAAAGGTCTGATCGATCTCTATCGTCTTGCGCAATTGCTGGATAGCTTCGTCGTAGCGGCGCGCGTTGAAATAGGCCTTGCCCAGGTTGGCATTGATTATCAACGAAAGCGGATCCAGCTCCTGCGCCCGTCGCATCTCTGCCAGCGCTCTCTCGAAATTGCCCATAATTGTCAGGTTTTCCCGGGCGTACCAGTGATGGGCATTGGGGTAATTCGGATTCAACTCGATGGCTCGCTCAAATTCTTTGTTTGATTCCGAAAGGTTCCAATCGTAGTCCATTAGCACGGAAGCCATGGCCGTGTGTGCTTCAGCGAGTGTATCGTCGATCTCAAGCGCTCGCCTTGCTGCCTCTTTGGCTTTTGGGTAACACTCCTGCGGCGAACCAACGGAATAGAACGGGATTACGTTGTAGGCATCGGCCAGTCCCACATAGGCCAGCGCATAATCAGGATCTTTTTCAATCGCCTGATTGAAATAGTCAACGCTCTTCATTAGTGATTCACCAGTGCGTTTGTTCCAGTAGAATCGCCCTTTGAGGTAAAGCTCGTAGGCTTCGCCGTTCGCAGTATGTAGATTGCCGACGCGGCTTTGCTCAGCGCTGGAAAGCTTGAGGCGGAGGGTGCGCGAAATTTCCTGGGCAATGTCCTGCTGGATCGCCATCAGGTCTCTTCCCCGGCGATTGTACTGCGCACCCCACATGTGCGTCTTATCGCGCGCGTCCATTAACTCAACGTTGATTTGCAGGTCCTCGCCGTGCCGCAAAACTCTTCCCGTCAGAATGCTCTTCACGCCCAGGGCGCGGGCCACTTCATCGGCGTTCTGGTCTTTGCCTTTGTATCTGAAAGCCGAACTGCGAGCGATCACTTTCAGTCCTGGCAACTGCGAGAGGTTGTTAATCAGACTTTCGCTCAGGCCATCGGACAGGTATTCCATTTCCGAGTCACCAGTGTCGTTAACGAAAGGCAAGACCGCCAGCGAATCGATACCGGTCTGATGGGCCGCGGCAAAATAGCGCAAGTAGGCAAGAGCGCCTACGGTCACTAAACCAACCAAGACAACAAAAGCGGCCGCAGCGGCAAGTTTGTGACGCCTGATCTGATTGCCGATGAATTGGGTCGGCGAAGTTAGTTGAACGTCGGTTACGTTGGTTACCTTGCTCGTCTCAATCTCAGCGCTCCGAGTGGATTGCGATAATTGCTGTTCCCGCGATACCGATGCTCCCAGTCGGGAAGAAAACTCCAACTCTTGTTTGCAGTCTTTCAGATCAATCAACAGGTCTTTGATGTGCTGGTAGCGATCTTCGCGATTCTTGCGCAGGGCCTTGCTGATTATCTGTTCCAGTTCGCGGGGCACCGGCTCAGCTTCATTTATCAGCGGCGGCGGGTCAGTTTTCAGGATCGAGGCAATGACGTCACTCATCGTTTCGCCGTTGAATGGTGTGTTCCCCGTCACCATTCGATAGAGCACAACGCCCAGGCTCCAAATATCCGTGCGCTCGTCCACCTCGAGGCCGCGCGCCTGTTCAGGCGACATGTATTCAGCGGTTCCCATTACGACGCCGGGTGTCGTCTTGAGTAGTGCTTTGGTGACTCCTTCGCTGTCGAGGTCATGTGCTTCCTGCTGGACCAGCTTGGCCAGACCAAAGTCCAGGACCTTCACCAGGTGGTCCTCGCGCACCATGATGTTGTCCCGTTTGATATCGCGGTGCACTATTTTCGCTTCATGCGCTGCCGCGAGTGCCGATGCAATTTGGATCCCGATGTCCAGGATTTCGGCCAGCTCAATCGCGCCGCGTTTCATGCGCTGGCTCAACGACTCACCCTCAATAAACTCGGTCGCAATGAAATGCGCGCCATCTGCCTCGCCGATTTCATAAACCGTCAAGATGTTGGGGTGATTGAGCGCCGACGCGGCCCGTGCCTCTCGTTCAAATCGCCGCAAGTGGTCCGGGTTGCCTGTTAGTTCGTGGCTCAGAACTTTAATAGCCACCTGGCGGCCAAGGTTCAGATCCTCCGCCAGGTAGACTTCGCCCATGCCGCCCTCGCCAAGCTTCTTTAGAACGCGGTAATGCGAGATGCGACGGTCCGAGGTGGGTTCGAAGGGGCGGAGGCTGACACGGAGCGCTTCGGACGACGTCACGCCGTTGGTTGCTGGCTCGCGCTCGGCGAGACTGACGAGATTGCTAGGGCGGTTCGCCCGGTGGAGCAGATATGTGGACAATTCCGGACTGAAATAGTGGCGCCCACCGGCTACGGTGCGGATAGCGTTGACGATCTCGTGAATCGCGCCGTCCTTGAGCACGTAACCCGCTACGCCCAGGTCGAGGGCCGAATGGAAGAGGGCTTCGTTGTTATGTGAGGTCAGGATGATCACCTTGACCGCGAGCTTGGCCGCTTGCGCCGCGCGAGTCACTGCGAAACCATCACGCTCCGGCATGTCAAGGTCAAGCACCGCCACATCGGGTTGAAGCTCAATAAGGCGAGCGACTGCCTGGTCACCGTCTTCGGCCTGGGCGACGACATGCAGTCGGGGATCACGCAAAATGACCTTCGCCAATCCTTCGCGGAATATCGGATGGTCATCAGCGATCAGAATGCGAATATCACGACTCTGCCTTTCCGTCATCCTTCGCCGTTCCTTTCGCGTTTTCGTGGGTGTCGGGGCAAGAGTGCCTCGACGGTCGTCCCCTGTTCCGGCGCGGAGCGAATGGTGAACGCGCCACCCAGCAGCCGCACTCGCTCGGCCATCCCGTTAAGGCCGAATCCGGGGCGGCTGGCGCCGAGAGTCTCAGACGCTTTCGGCGTTTGCGGGTCGAACCCCTGACCGTTGTCAGCGACGGTCAACCGGACGCCCGCGGTTTCACGCTTGAGCGCAATGCGCGTTTCGGTTGCGCGTGAATGTTTCACGACGTTGTTGAGCGCCTCCTGAGCGACGCGATAAAGACTCATTTGGGTTTCACTCGAAAGCGCGCCGTCGAGCGCGTCAAGCTCAGTCGCAATGGCGATGCCTGACGCTTGCGCGACGCGGCTGGCCATATCTCGAATCGAGTTTTCAAAGCCGAGCCGTTCAAGGTGATAGGGACCGAGGTTGTAAGCGATCTCGCGGACTTCGTTAATCGCGCGTGAAGCGATGGTGTTGATCTCGTCGAGTTCTTCTCGGGCCGGCGATTTGTTTTCGAGCTGGCTGGCGCCAAGCATGGCCCAATTGCGAATAATCACCAGGCTCTGACCGAGGCTGTCGTGCAGCTCACCGGCGATGCGCTTGCGCTCGGCTTCCTGCGACGCGATCAACCGGCGGGCAAATGCCGCCTGCGCAATCTGGACGCTCTGGAGTTGTCCAACCCGGTATTTCCATATCCCAACAACCGCACCGACGACGCCGAGCGCCACCAGTGTAATAAACCACCACGTTCGCCAAAACGGCGGCACGATGGTAATGCGCAAGCTTGCACCTGTCAGATTCCACACGCCGTCGGCATTCGCGGCGAGCACTTTGAAGGTGTATTCACCGGGCGACACGTGTGAGTAGTAGGCGGTACGCCGCGCCCCCGCTTCAACCCAGTCATGATCGGCGCCTTCCAACTTGTATTTGAAGCGCAGGTTTTCCGAATTGATGAAGCTCAAGGCCGCATACTGAATCTCAAAATTATCCTGCTGCGGCAAGATCCGAATTGCGGATTGTGGATGGTGGATTGCGGAATCCCAGGCATCGAATGGAACGGGTTCATTATTAATCCGCATCCCTTCAATCACGACGGGCGGCGGCTGGGTGTTGGCCTTGATGCTGGCCGGATCAATCATCGCCAATCCGCCCATAGTCGGAAACCAAAGCTTGCCATCGCGTGTCTTGACGCCGGCCGGCCAGCGCCCGCCGTTGCATTCGGTGCTCTGCATGCCGTCGTTCTTATTGTAGGCCAGACAAGTGATGGTCTTGAGTTTGCCGTCCGGAAAATCGTTCAACTCCTGTTTGCGCACCCGGTAGATGCCGCGATTGCAGCTCATCCAGAACCAGCCTGAATCGTCTTCCAGGATTTGAAAAACCCCATTGTCGAACAGGCCATCTTTGGTGGTGTAGCGCGTAAACTTCCCGTCCTTAAATCTGCCTAGTCCGCTGTCATAGGTGCCGATCCACAACGTGCCATCGCCGTCCTGTTTGAGCGACCGCACCGTATTGCCGGGCAACCCGTCTTTCTCAGTCCAGGCGGTGAACTTGCCGTCTTTGTAGTGAGTCAGACCGCCGTAACTGCCGAGCCAGAGACCGCCCTGCCTGTCTTCGATGATGACTTTCGTATCATTGCCCGCCAGACCGTCATTTGTGGTGTACTTCGTGAGCGCCCCATTCAGATACCTCACGACGCCAGTATCCGCACCAAGCCAATAAGCCCCTGCACGGTCCTCGCTCATCGTCCAGATAAAACCAATCCTTTGGTCAATCAGCGCATTCGTCCATGGTCCACGGACATAGCGCCCAGCCACCAACTGCCAAATCCCATTAACCCATAACTGACCGGCGCGGTCCTCATACAGTGAGGACACGTACCCGCCAAATGAATCGAAGTCTCTGTTTTTAAGCGCGGGGTATTGCGTGAAGGCACCGTCCTTAAACCTGAACACACCCTCTCCATACGCGCCGATCCAGAGTGAGCCGTCGCGGCTTTCGACCAACGGATAGATTTCACTGAAGTTCAGCCCCTGCCCTCTCCCATACGGCGTGACCGTTTGCCGGCGGGCCCGGAACAACCCGCTGCCGTTGGTGCTGAACCAATAATTCCCTTCCTTGTCGGCATAGCCACCGAAGACATCAAACCCTTCCGGTGTTTGCAGGCTCAAGAGCTGGCTTTGCCCTGATTTCAGTTCGGTCAGCCAAAGGCGGCCCACCGCGTCACGCGAGACCACTTGCATGGGACGCTGTTTCCCCCAAATCAATCCAGGCTGCGTGCCGGGCAAACCATTCCGCTCGCTATAAACCTGAATCCCGCCGCCTTTCAATAAGTGAATCACCCGTAGAGGCGTGGAAACCCAGTAATCCCCTTCGAACACTCTATTAAATTTCACACTATTGGCTTCCTCAGCCAACACCGACGGGCCTGAGAATGTGGAACTCAGTTCCTCCGCAGGCTGGAACCGGCCTTCTGACCAACGATAGACACGCAACGAGACGCCGGTGTAAACCTTTCTCTGCTCGTCAATACTATATTTCTCGTAATAAATGGCCACGTTCCCCTGTCCGTCGTCAGCCAGTCTGGGGAGAGCATCACCCGGCAAACCCTGCGCCTGGGTGTAGGTAGTAAAGCGTCCCTGATGCCGCCGCACCACCTCGCCGGTTTCCACCCCCGCCCACAGATCGCCCAAGCGGTCTTCAAACAGATTGACGAACCGATTACTGGCGATGCCCGGCGAATTGCTCTTGTTGAAGACGGTGAAGCGCACGCCGTCAAAGCGCACCAGCCCGTCAAAGGTCGTAAGCCACAGGTAGCCGTCCTGCGTCTGCACAATGTCGCGCACGGAATTTTGTGGCAAGCCGTTGTCCGCCGTCCAGTGATCGAAGCGGTACTGCGCTGCCGCCGGAGCCGCCGCACTGAGCAGGGTGATGACTATTACCACTGTGGCGATCGGCGCGAATACAAAGCCGCTTTGTCTGACCTTGCTGAACTCGCGCGTTGTGCCCGAGGTCTGCGTTGCGGGAAATACAGCCCGGCAAAAAACGAGGGCGTCGTCATTTTCAACACGATTGCATGTTGGAGAGCGTTTCATTCGTCGCCGAGCAAGCTGTTAGCTTGCGTTTTTAGTTCTCTCCGGAACCTGAAACTAACAGTCGGCGTTACCAAAAGGGTGGGACAAAGGCGACGGCTTGGAGAGAGCGAAAGTGTTGACCTCATAAGCTGGAAGGCCAATCAAAGGGAATCTAGTAAAATTGCACAGAAATTCTATCTGAGTTCGAAACGGAGCGCTAGGCTGTTTACCGAAACTCGCGGAGCAGCCGACAGACGAATCATCATGATTGACGTTTGTAATCTCAACCGCTTTCGGCCGCTTGTGGTCGCCATTCTCGTAAAAAAGCTTCGACGCCTCGATATCTTTTACCGCCAAGCTTACAGAGAAATTTCCCCGTTCCATGATTTCCTCCCAGGTTGTGTTCCTGACGCATAACGATTGAGTTGAACGGACGCGGCGAATACAGCTCGGGCTAGTACGGTTGCTTGCCTTTGCGTTCTCTCAATCAGGCCTCGACTGTCACCGGACTCCCGCCAGCCTGTGGTTTCATTTTCTTCCTCAGAATCAATGCCGAGACCAGAGTAATAATCAATCCAACCGGGAACGGCTCAGTAAAGGTGAGGGCCGCATTGATGAAGGGGTTGTCTAAATACTTCAACTGATTGAGCTCCGTTTGGATCGCTTCCGGGCTGGCGCCTGAACTCTTTATGTGCGCGACGCACATGGTCATGAACCTCTCACCAAAGCTGGGAATACCGAAGTACATGATCTCCCATGTGATTACATACAAAACAGATGAGATGAGGGTGATGAGAATGCCGACCGCGAAGGCTCGCCCGAACGTGATGGTGCCCCCGCCAACATTCTCGCGATACGAGCGGATGCCGAAGAACACCAGCATGAACGACAAGACCATCGTCGTATAGCCGATGACCATGCTATGCGATTGCAGCCAGGGCGAGTCCGTGAAAGGAAGGGTGGCGAACATCAATACCGTCATGATGCCGCCCGAAATGAGCCCGAAAGTCAGAATTGTCTTTTTCATAGTTAGATTCTCCCGTTGGGTTTCAAATTTTCGGGCGCTAAGATAGCCGCGGCGGTCTGGTCTGTCGTCATACTTTCGGGTGAATTTGCTTCGCCACGATGAGAATCATCCATTTGGGTGAGTGACCAAGAGACATTTCACCACAGAGGACACAGAAAATCACGGAATCAGTCCCAACTCTTTTCCCAACTGAACGGCCTGAGTTCTGCGCCGGGCGCGCAACTTGTCGAACAGGCGGCTGGAGTGGGTCTTGACGGTGTTCTCGCTCACGAAAAGTTTTTCAGCAATCTCGCGGTTACTGAAGCCCTGCGCAATCAAGCCGAGTATTTCCAGTTCGCGTTTGGTAATCCCGAGCTCTTGCAGTCGTTGTTCATTCAGAGCAAAGGGGGACCCGGCAGGAACCATCACTTCCTTTTCGACGATCAGTTCCCTTTCCACGATGACCTGCTCTTTACGTGTGACTTTGAGTCCGAGCGAGATGCCCACCGCGGCGAAGACCAGCGCGATCAAGCCTCCGTAAATCTCGATTGAGTGTTCCAGTACGATAAAGCGATATTCAATGAGCTTGAGTGCCACAATCAGCAGCCCGCCACAGAGGCCGTAGATGAGACCATAAATAAGAATTTGTTTTCTCACGTGGTTAGTCGGAAATAAGTCTATCAGTCCGCAGGGGCAGTCGGCAGGCGCGAATCTCTTTATCCACAGATTACGCAGATTACACCGACTGTTAAAAACAGGAAGCGGGAGCAGACGGCAGGAAGCAGGAGCGACTGTTTCGCAGGGTGGTGCCTCCTGCTCCTCCCTACTGCCTCCTGATTTCTGCGTAATCTGTGTAATCTGCGGATTCGCGTTCTTTGTTCTACTGTTGAACTTAGGCAGATTCAGTATCGTACTGTTTTAAGGAGGTAAAAGGAGGATGTACTGTTCATCTTGCGGTGTGGCTGTCACGCCGGGCTTGAGCTACTGTAATCATTGTGGCGAAAAGTTGAGTGGCGCTAAGAGCGATAGCATTGTCAGGTCGCCAGAAGTGAGACCTGAAACCCTGGTGGCGTCAATGGTCTTTACCTTTGTCTTCGGCCTTGGCGTGATCACGGTCCTCATGGGAGTGATGAAAGCCGTGCTTCACTTAGAGGGCGGACTGCTTCTCGCTTTCGCGCTGCTGAGCTTTCTCATAATGCTTTCACTCGAAGGTGTGTTCATTCGACTGTTATTTCGTCGCCAGCGTGGCGCTGAGGAAGCAGGCAAAACCGTGCAATTGAAGGGGCACGCAACAAGAGAGCTTGACGCAGCCCAGGCGCGAGCTCTGCCTGAACCCATGCCGAGCGTGACCGAGCATACTACCCGCGCGTTTGACCCGATCTACCCCGAGCGAACATCAAAATGAAGAATCGTCGTTAAGGTAAGCCAGAGGCCGCGCATTCACGCGGATGAAGGCAAATCTGAAAAGCGAACTATCAGGTCTGAGAACCGCGATGAATTAAGGGCAAGAGAAATAATTCAGGTTCTTTTCTAGGAGTTAGCATTCTTTGCTTGTTCCGTTTTTTCTGATCTGCGTTTATCCGCGTGAAGCTAAAGCTTATCGGACATCAAACTGACCCACTACCAGCGGAAAGCCCCTTCCTTGACACTGTTTAAGCCTGACTGTTACATTACGCGGTCTTTTTGCCATCTCGATTTATTCCAAGTGTTTGCAAAGGAGTCTTCTTGAGTACTGAATCAGGTTTTCTGTTTACCTCCGAGTCTGTCACCGAGGGCCATCCGGACAAAATTGCCGACGCAATATCAGACGCAGTCTTAGATGCAGTTTTGACCGAGGACCCAATGGCGCGCGTAGCTTGCGAGACGCTCGTGACTACTGGCCTGGTGGTTCTGGCCGGCGAGATCACCACCGAGGCGCGCATCGATTACGGTCGCGTAGCGCGCGATGCCATCAAAGAGATTGGCTACACCAGGGCCAAGTTTGGATTCGACTCCGAAACATGCAGCGTCTTGTCGGCCATCGATCGGCAGTCACCTGACATCGCGATGGGCGTTGACACCGGCGGCGCCGGAGACCAGGGTTTGATGTTCGGCTTTGCGTGTAATGAGACGCCTGAGCTGATGCCCCTCCCGATTCAACTTGCACACTTGCTCGCCAGGCGGCTCACAGAAGTTCGCAAATCGGGTGCACTTCCCTACCTGCGACCTGACGGAAAATCTCAGGTAACTATTGAGTATCGCGATGGGCGTCCGTTTCGAGTTGAGGCGGTGGTGATTTCATCGCAGCACGGTCCGGATGTCGGAAATGAGCAGTTGCGTGCTGAGATTCAGGACCAAGTGATCAAGCACACTGTCTCCGATGAGCTGCTTGATAAGGATACGAAGTATCACATCAACCCTACCGGAAGATTTGTGACCGGCGGTCCACAGGGCGACGCAGGAGTGACCGGAAGAAAGATTATTGTTGACACCTACGGCGGCTACGCTCCGCATGGCGGCGGGGCTTTTTCCGGCAAGGATCCGACGAAGGTGGATCGTTCGGCTGCATACATGGCGCGATACGTGGCCAAAAATATTGTTGCGGCCGGCCTGGCGGACCGCTGCCAGGTGCAACTTGCCTATGCGATTGGCGTAGCCGATCCCGTATCGGTGAATGTTGAGACTGCCGGAACCGGTCGCATTTCGGAAAACGCGCTTGCGAAGCTGGTGCGTGATCACTTTGAACTGACGCCGCGCGGAATCATAGAGTCGCTGGACTTGCGCCGGCCGATCTACAGAGCAACTGCCGCCTACGGCCACTTCGGCCGCGACGGTTTTAGTTGGGAAAAAACTGACAAAGCCGAAGCGCTTCGTACCGCGGCTGGTATCTAGACGGCGATTTACAATTCTTAAAAAGGACAACGCAATAATGAGTGCAACACGTTCTGTCGAGTTTGACGTGAAAGACATTGGCCTTGCCAAGCAGGGCAAGCAACGAATTGAGTGGGCCGAACGAGAGATGCCGGTGCTGCGTTTGATTCGCGAGCGCTTCGGCGACGAAAAGCCGCTCAAAGGCGTGAGGCTGGTTGCCTGCGCGCATATTACTACTGAGACTGCGAACCTCGCGCGTGCCTTGCAAGCCGGCGGTGCGGAAGCAGTCTTGATTGCCTCGAATCCCCTTTCAACTCAGGATGATGTTGCGGCATCTCTTGTTTCGGACTGGGGCATTCCGGTTTACGCAATCAAGGGCGAGTCGACGGAAACCTACAATCGTCACGTGCGCACGGCGCTCGACTTTCATCCAGAAATTATTATTGACGACGGTTCGGACGTGGTAGCTACGATGCTGAAGGAGCGCGGTGATCAGGTTAAGGAATTGATCGGATCGACTGAGGAAACAACAACCGGCATCCAGCGGCTTAATGCTATGCAAGCAGCCGGCGTCTTAACCTTTCCAACGATTGCAGTGAACAACGCGCAGACAAAACACTTCTTTGACAACCGCTACGGCACCGGACAATCGACGCTCGATGGCATCATTCGCGCGACCAACATTCTGCTGGCCGGCAGAAATCTGGTGGTGATTGGTTACGGCTGGTGCGGTAAAGGTGTCGCGCTGCGGGCCCGCGGCATGGGCTCCAATGTCATCGTCACCGAAGTCGACGCCATTAAAGCAGTGGAAGCGGTGATGGATGGATTTCGCGTAATGCCAATCGCCGAGGCTGCGTCGCTGGGAGACATATTCGTCACAGTCACCGGCAATCGTCACGTGATTGATCGCGAGCACTTTGCAAAGATGAAAGATGGCGCGATTGTTTGTAACAGTGGACACTTTGATCTTGAACTCAATCTGGTGGCATTGCGTGAATTGTCAGCAGAAGCAAGCAGCGTCCGACCTTTCGTTGAGGAGTATAAGCTCAAGTCAAATGGTCATCGGGTGATGGTCCTTGGTGAAGGCCGGTTGATCAATCTCGCTGCTGCCGAAGGCCATCCGGCAAGCGTGATGGATATGAGTTTCGCAAATCAGGCCTTGTCGGTTGAATACCTCGTCAAGAAAAAAGGCGAACTCAGCCCCGGCGTGCATCTGCTGCCACCGGAAGTGGACACGGAAATCGCCAGCCTAAAGCTGAAGGCGCTCGGTCTTTCGATCGACACGCTTACAGCCGAGCAACTCGAATACATTTCCAGTTGGGAAACCGGCACCTAACAGAACGATAGCACCCTTTCAAGCAGTTCAGCGTCCAAGCTTTAGCTTGCGGCGTTTCCAAAACGCAAACTAAAGTTTGGACTCTGAACTGTTTGATTCTACGTGCGGATGCGAGAAAGAAAGTAGGTCCCCGCCGCCGCGAATATGACGGGTGGGGACCAGGCGGCAACCTCCGGCGGCAATAAACCATGGTTTCCAAGTTGCTGGAAACCACCACCCATGGCCCAGTAGGCAACACTCACTGCAACGGCTACCACCAGCGCCACGATTGCTCCCCTTCTACCAAACGCTAACGCCAACGGCATTCCAATAAACGCCATCACGATCACGCTAAAGGGATTGACGTACTTGCGTTGCAGCGCCAGCGCCAACGCGGATATGTCGCTGCCTCGTTGTTTGGCGGCGCGCAGATAGCCGGCTAACGCAATCACGCTGAGCTGCGACGGCTTGTCAACCGTCGGCCTGAAAACGGCCGGCGGCTCGACTTGATCAAGTTGAGCATCGGCAGTCGTTTGATGTTCTACGGTCATACCGCGCAGGCTGACAGTCTCGGCTTCTTTGATCAGCAGTTGGTTGTCGCTGGTCCATACTCCCGTCTTTCCGATTGTGACGCGATTCAGGTGCACTCCTTCGTCGTCGAGTTGATAGATGCTCGGATCGTGCAACACCCCTCCCTGATCATCGAATTCGTAGGAATACAAGCGCTTGCTTTCCACTGACGCCAGCCACTGCCGGCCACTGCCGGTTATGGCGCGCGGCTGGCCACCGCGAATGCGCGCACGCAAGGCCTCCTGCTTTACGTTAGCCGGCGGCATCAAATGTTCCTGGACCAGCCAAGCGCCCGCGGCCGTGGCAATAGCAAACAGCAAGCCGGGAAGCATCAGGCGATATACGCTCTGTCCCGATGCCCACCAGGCAACGGCTTCACTGCGGCGGGCCAATAGCGCATAAGTGATCAAGACTGTAATCAACATCGTTGCGGGAAATAGTTCCACAGCGACCAGCGGCAAGAGGTACAACAAATACTTGCCGACAACGCCAGCCGGCACGTGGTTGGTGCTGATAAAGCGCCACAGCTCAAAGAGGGTGAAGATAAGAAAAATAAAAACCAAGGCAACAAACGCGACTACAAAGGTGACTGTTAAGGTGCGGAAGAGACTGGTATCAAGCAGGCTGGGAAATCCAGAGCGGCCCGCGCCAATGGTGTGTTCAGCAAACGTTGCAGACTGTGCCACTTCCTCCCGGCGCGCGCTCTGCGGGAATTTATTCTTCAAGTTGATTGCTGGAAGTCGGTTGAATACGAGCAGGAGCAAACTGAAGAGAAGAATTAACGCAGATGCCAGCCATTCACCAAAAACAACGTGCCCGGCATTGTTTCTCGCTGTCGATTCGCCCAGCAGCGTCATCAGGTAGTAAACCACGACCACTGAAATCGTCAACAAAACGCCGGCGCCGCGACCGCCACGTCTTACACGCAGGCCGATGAGACCGCCGAAGAATGCAAAGAGAAGCGGCGAAACTGAAAGCGCCAGGCGGCGATGCAAAGTTCTTTCCCCTTCTCTTCTTTCGTCCGCGGAAGCTGAATGCATCTGTCGTTGCAGATCTGCCCAGTTCATCTCTTCGGTTTGAACTTCTTTTTCACTTAGCGTCTCCAACAACGCAGCGCGACCGGTGTTAAGCGCCAGCCGCAACTGATCGAGCCGTTCAACTACGTACGAGCGTTCCGTGCTATCCGGCCGCGGCAGCTTCAAGGCAACCGCATCGCTTAAAACCAATTCTGATTTTTCAGCAGAAGAATCTATTCGCCCTTGTCGGGCCGTCACAATCCGCGTGGAGCCGTCGGGCTGTTGTGCGTAAATGAAAACGCGTCCCCACGTGCCCTGGGCTTTGTCGCCGTCTCGAACGTAGATGACATAGCCTGGCAGTTCCGTATTGAAAGTGCGCGGGTCAACCGGCGACTCGAGTTTCTTGAGTGCTCCCTGAATAGCAACGCGGCGCAGGTCGCGGGCAGCTTCGGGCGCTTCCTTCAGGTGTAGGAATGTCGTACCGACGGTCGCGACTGCGCCGATAAGGAGTGCGGGCCAGAGTAATGTCCAGGTACCAACACCTGCCGCGCGGATCGCGACGATCTCGCTGTCACTACCCATGCGCGAAAGGCCGATAACGATTCCCGCCAGAACTGCAACCGGCAAGGTGAGGACCAGGACGTTTGGAAGTAGCGCCGCGGCAATCTCGGCGGCGAGATCAACTGGTAAGTCCGCGTAAACCGCCAGCTCCGAAAACCTTCCTGCTTGCTGTGTGAAAAGGATTGCCGTCAGTAACACCGCTGAAAGCAACACGTAAGGTATTGCTTCCAGGACAATGTATTTGGGAATTAACCTTCTGGCACTCATCACGACGGTACTTAACACTCAAGAAGCGATTGGTGATTGAAAAGTTGAACGCAGACGCGGCTGCCTTTCAAGCACGCGTCCAATAAGCTGGTGTGTGAGTTCAGCAAACTCGCGCTGGACCACGTCCGGAACCTCATGTGATGCTTGAACAAAAACTTGCGGGGCAAGCTTCTGCGTTGCGCGTAATTGCGTATGCAGTTTTCTTGAGACCGCGCTTCCCTGGCCCTGACTGCAGCGCCGGCAGCGCAAGACGAGATCTAAGGTTAGGAAGATACCGCTGGTGTCGTTGAATTCCTGATGACACTCGCCGCAACGGCGAATATCGGGAAGATATCCCTGAAGCTTCAATAGCCAAATCTCGAAATAGCGGAGAACCAGTTGCAAGTCCGACGGCGCCTGAGAGATTGCTTCCAAACAAGCTTTCACCATGCGGAATAGGTTGTCATTGGCTTCGTGCGGTGGTGAAAATTCAATCACCAAATCGCCCATGTAGGCGAGGCCGGTGAGCGTTTCAGCCTGGCTGGAAAGATCAAAATGTGATTTTACGATCTCTGCCTGGCGCAGCGAGACGAGTTCCTGATTTTCTTTTTCGTAATAGGTGAGCCTGGTCAAGGTAAACGGCTCAAGGGCCGCGCCAAATCTGCTTTTGAGTTTTCGGCAACCTTTGGCGACGCCGCGAACCACGCCGGCGGCGTGCGTCAAAACAACAACGACCTTATCTGCTTCGCCGAAGTTATAAGTCCGCAGCACCAGTGCCTCAGTCTCAATAATCGACATTCGTTCCCTTACTGCTTAGGCACTAGAAAGGCAGGAAATAAAGTATCCAACTCAACACCAGGCCGATAGCCATGAATTCAACGAATACTTTAAGTCCATAAGTAAGACGAGCCCTCGGCGTATCCTTCGCCACTGTGCCGAACACGACGGCCGCCATCACCGCGAATGCTGTCATAACCAGGAAGTGTCTCACTCCTTCCTCCCCGCCGAGATATCAAAGGCGTCCAGCATCGCAAGATAATTCAACAAGCCCGCCACCAGTAGAAATGTGTTTCCATATTCGTAGGTCGCGCGCGCAGCATGAGCTGGATCGTCAGCAAAGCCGACGCCGAAAACCCAGGAGATAATATAAAGAATGCCGGAACCCAGATTCGCAATCATTGGCGGCAGTTGTAGTAACGCAGACAAGCCCTGTTCGTTTCCGCCAACAGTAAATAAATGCCCGCCCATCCAAAGGCCGCCGAGGAAGCTAAGCCAAACAGCGCCTCCCAAAAGCAACCCGCGCACCCATCGCCCTTGCAGCAAATGACCGAGACCCGGCACCAGCCAGGCAGCCAGTCCCATAAACCAGGCGCGCGCCGGAGCACTTTCCCTGCTATGAAGTTGTTCAATATCAGCCCTGCTCAAATTCGACCTCCAAAAGATCTTGATTAGTTTTGAAACTCCCCGGACGAAGCACTAGTTAAAGTTTCAGTTCAACTACAATTGATTTGCCGACGGTCAATCTTCACTGCTGTTAACTTACGACTTTAACCATCGGCGCGCCGACCCCTAACAATGCACATTAACTGGAGCTAATACAAAAGGAACGCCTCACGTAGTTTCTTAAACTCGGTTAACTCCGGTTTCCAGCTCGCTTGAAGTTCACCGATCGTACCTCGCTGTTCGATTGCTTCACGGATTCTTGTCGTGCCGGCAATCACGTCGAAAGGGTTTCGGTCGTAAACGTATTCGTACGGCGGCTCTTTCCAGCGAAACTGTTCCGGATATAAATCACGCGCGACCTTAATCATGGTAAGACCTGTCAGCACCGATTCAAAGTTGTCCCGATCCGTCACGTGAAGCTGCACGCCGCCGCAACTTATGCCGGCATATTTTTGAAACGTGGGACGAAAGATGCAACTACGAAAATAAACGCCCGGCAAATTCCCGTCGTTAAGCTGCCTCGCAAATTGTTCAGCAACGATGTACGGCGCGCCGACCAGTTCAAACGGTCGCGTCGTTCCCCTGCCCTCGGAAACCTGTGTGCCCTCGAAGTGCACCGTGCCGGGAAAGACGGTCGCAGTCTCGATCGTTGGCATGTTCGGCGAGGGCATCACCCATGGAGCGTCTGTTTCATCATGCCAACAGTTGCGGTCCCATCCATCCATCGTTAGCACTTCAAGCTCGCAATTGATCTTGAAGTGGTCGTTGAACATGCTCGCTAACTCCCCCAGCGTCATGCCGTGACGGGTGGGAATTGAGTACTGGCCGACAAACGACTCGTGTCCTTTTTCCAGCACGTTTCCGGCTATATCGCGGCCATTGATGGGGTTCGGGCGGTCGCAAACGATCATTTTCTTTCCAAGCTTGCGAGCCGCTTCCATGCAATTGGCCATTGTGTAGGCGAATGTATAAATGCGGCAACCAACGTCCTGCATGTCAAAAATCAGCACGTCGAGATCGCGAAGCATGCTTTCCGTGGGCTCGCGCGTTTCGCTGTACAGAGAATAAATAGGCAGCCCCGTTTCGCGATCAGTGGCATGACCGGTCTCGATCATGTTGTCCTGCACATCGCCGCGTATTCCGTGCTGCGGACCAAACAGCGCGCGCAAATCTGCCGACTGATGTTCTTTCAAAAGGTCGGCAACATGATGCAACTGATGATTAACTGATGCCTGGTTGCAAACTAGCCCGAGGCGAGCACCTTGAATGCGATGGCCTTGATCTTCAAGTAGTTTCTCAACTCCCAACCTGATGTGTTTGCGAGCCATTGAATCGTGGATAAATGATCTTCTGCTAAAAGTTAAAGTAAAACATCAGCATCAGCCGCACAGCACAGCGCCACCGTTTACGTTCAGAATCTCGCCGGTTATGTGCCGGGCCCACTCGCTGCACAGAAAGGCGACCGGGCCGGCGATGTCTTCGGGCGTCGCAATGGCTCCAATCGGAATCGTTGCCATTATCGATTTGCGCTGATCGTTGTCACCGAGAGCATGTTCTGTCACCTCGGTAGCAACCCAACCTGGCGCCACAGCGTTAACATTGATTCCCCATTCGGCCAACTCACTTGCCAGCGATTTAGTAAAAGCGATTAGTCCACCTTTTGACGCGGCATAGTTTGAGTAATTGGCCTCTCCTCGTTGGCCCGCGGTTGAGGTGAGAATAACGATCTTGCCGGACCTCTGCTTTTTAAGAATAGAACAGCAGCACGACATACGGTCCAGACGCCCTTAAGGTTTATCTCGAGGCTTCTGTCCCACAACCCTTCCGACAGATGCTCGACCGCCGCGCCTTCCCAGATGCCTGCATTGCAAACAATGATGTCCACACGCTTAAAGTGTTCGATGGTTGCGTCAACCAGGCGTTCGGCTTCCTCCACCTTTGCGACGTCTGCTTTAAACGAGAGCCCTTCCCTGCCCGCGGCATTTACTGCGGCGACCGCAGCAGCGGCGGCAGCTGCGTCGTGCGCATAATTGATGACAACATTCGCGCCGAGCTTCGCAAGCAAGTGAACAGTAGCGCGGCCGATTCCTCTCGAACCGCCAGTAACAATCGCCACGCGTCCGTTAAGTGATAGTTCTTGAAGATCCATCTGAGCTCAGCCTGGTGTCGCAACCAGCGAACCGGCGTTCCCTGAACGGTTGGCCGCGCAAGCCTTCACAAACTCACTGAATAGCTTTTGGGAAAGTGCATCTTTTTGCCAACCCAACTCAGGATGCCATTGCACGCCGAGGGCAAAGCGATTCGGCCTGGTATCTTCGACTGCTTCAATCAGACCATCAGAAGCCCAAGCTGTCGCCTTCAAGTTGTCACCTACATTTTCAATCGCCTGATGATGATGGCTATTAACCACAGCGCTCTCAGCTTGCGCCAGCGCGGCGAGCCTACTTGTGTTAGCTAAGGTAATCGTGTGCGAAGGACGATCGCGTGGCGCGCCTTGTTCGTGCTTGATCGAGTTGGACAGTTGCGTCGCAATGTCCTGAATCAGCGTGCCGCCGCGAAACACATTCAGGATTTGCATGCCAAAGCAGATCGCAAACAGCGGCACCTTACGGCGGTCGAGCTCTTGGAGGACAAGCAGATCTGTTTCATCTTTTAGCGGCACGACGCTTCCCAATTGCGGATGCGGTTGGGCTCCATAACGCAATGGATCTACATCGGAGTCGCTACCGGGCAGAAGGACACCATCGAGCGAGTAGATCATCGCGGCTATGTATTCCGGCTCCGGAATTAGACTGAGGTGCACTGGTGCGCCGCCCGCCGCTTCGACCGCTTCGCTGTAATAGCGGGACAGGTAAAACCGATCGGTACTCAACTCGAGCCGCATGGTTATGCCAATGCGCGGGCGTTGCTGATCTGACTGTGGTTTGTTAGTCATGCCTGAAACCATCATAGCCTAAAACTGTGAAAGGATCTTACTGCGAGCCTTCGCAGTTAGCTGCTTGCTTGACTTGCGTTCGAACGACTTCCTATAGTGACCTTTGCCAAAAATGTCATCACAACAACCCCACATTCGCAGCACTACGGTGCTGCTGGTTCGCAAAGATGGGCGAGTTGCGCTCGCCGGTGACGGCCAGGTAACGCTGGGCGAAACCATCATGAAAAGCAGCGCAAAGAAAGTGCGCCGGCTATATAACGACAGCATATTGGCAGGCTTTGCCGGGTCAACTGCCGACGCGTTTGCGCTGCTGACGCGATTCGAAAGCAAGCTTGAGCAATATCACGGAAATCTGGAGCGCGCGTCTATCGAACTCAGCAAGGAGTGGCGTACGGACAAGGCGCTTCGCCATCTGGAAGCGTTGCTGGTTGTCGCTGACGGCAAAAGCTCTTTTCTGCTGTCGGGAAATGGTGACGTGATTGCGCCTGACGACGGCGTGCTGGCGATCGGCTCCGGAGGTTCCTATGCGCTGGCAGCGGCACGTGCGCTGGCAAAGCACACTGAGCTTTCGGCGCGCGAAATCGCCGTCGAAGCGCTCGCTATCGCCGGCGAAATCTGTATCTATTCAAATCAAAATATAGTCGTTGAGGAATTGTAAAAGACGGTTCGCGGCATTGCCCGGCGTTAGTTAGTAATAAGTAATAATAATTCGCAATAATGGTAAAGCAATAATGGTTATTTATCTTGAAGGCGAAGTTGACGAAGAAGTTCTGCTCGATGAGATGACGCCGCGTCAGATTGTTGCCGAGCTGGACAAACACGTGGTGGGCCAGCGCAACGCCAAGCGCGCGGTCGCGATCGCATTGAGGAATCGCATCCGGCGTCAAAAGTTACCACCGGAAATGGCAGTGGATGTGATGCCCAAGAACATGATCATGATCGGTTCGACGGGAGTCGGCAAAACAGAAATTGCCCGCCGGCTCGCGCGTATGTCCAACTCCCCTTTTCTCAAAGTCGAGGCTTCGAAATTCACCGAAGTCGGCTATGTCGGTCGTGATGTCGAAAGCATGATCCGCGATCTGACCGAAATCGCCGTTGACATGATTCGTCAGGAAAAGATTGATGAAGTTGCGGAAAAAGCCGAGCTGAATGTCGAAGAGCAACTTCTTGATCTGTTACTACCGCCGCCGCGCGCCTCGTCCAGTCTTTACGATTTTGATTCAAGTAGTACCGGCGAAGAATCATCGAATCCGGACTTAAAGGATTCTGCGCGCGACGAACAGTTTCAACGGACGCGCGAAAAACTACGGGCACAACTGCGCGAAGGTAAACTGGACAACCGGCTGGTCGAAGTTGAAATACGCGAGAAGAATTTTCCGGTTATTGAACTCGCTGGACCACAAGGCGTGGAAGAGCTGGGCATCAACATGAAAGACATGCTGGGCAATCTTTTTCAGGGTCGCACCAAGAACCGGAAAATGACAGTCGACGAGGCGATCGAGCACCTGATGGCGGAAGAGGAAGAGCGTTTAATAGATATGGACCAGGTGGCGCGCGCGGCGATCGAACGCGTAGAACAGTCGGGCATAATCTTTCTCGACGAGATCGACAAGATTGCCGGACGCGAATCAGGCCATGGGCCCGACGTTTCGCGCGAAGGCGTGCAGCGGGATATTTTGCCAATCGTCGAAGGCACGACCGTTAATTCGCGCTACGGCATGGTCAGGACGGACCACATCCTATTCATAGCGGCCGGCGCCTTTCACGTTTCCAAGCCGGCGGATCTCATTCCCGAATTGCAGGGCCGCTTTCCCATTCGCGTCGAACTGGAATCGTTGACAGTCGAGGACTTCAAACGGATCCTCACCGAACCGAAAAATGCTTTGATCAAACAGTATCAGGCGATGATGGCTACCGAAGAAGTAAACATAGATTTTACCGACGATGCGATCGCTTCGATTGCAAACTTTGCCGCGCGAGTCAATGAAAACACAGAAAACATTGGCGCGCGTCGTTTGCAGACAATTATGGAGAAACTGCTGGAAGAAATAAGTTTTGAAGGACCAGACCTCGAGCCAAAAGACCAGCGAATCGACGCCGCTTATGTTGATGCGATGCTCGCCGAAACCGTTAAGGACCAGGACCTCAGCCGCTACATTCTGTGAAAACCATTTCCCGTATTCAAATCACAGTATTGGTCGCGCTTTTGGTGAGCTTCGGCGTCGCCTGCGGTAAACGCCGGCCACCATTGCCGCCAACCGAGCGCGTGCAACAGCGAACTGAATCGCTATCGGGAATCCAGCGCGGCAACCAGGTGATCCTGAGTTGGCCGGCGCCACGACGTAATGCGCCGGACCCAAGTGTGCAAAGCATTCGCCGCATAGATGTGTACCGGCTGGCTGAGAAACCGCGCGCGCCGCTGGCGTTAACCGAAGAAGAATTCGGTGCCAGATCAACGTTGATTGGTTCAGTCACTTACGACGAGATCAAGAACGCGGGCGACACACTCACCTACACGGACAATCTTGAACTTGCCGGCGAACCCGCGCGCCTTCGTTACGCCGTCCGCTATGTTAATGCAGCGGGCCAGCGCGCCGCGTTTTCAAACTTTCTTTTGTTGGAGCCCGCGGTGCGCGTCGCCAACCCCCCTATACTAATCGTCACTGGAAAAGAAATTAGCGAGGACGCCATAACTGTTTCCTGGCAACCGCCGACAGCGAATATTGATGGTTCGACACCCGTGAATCTCCTCGGATACAACGTCTATCGCGTGGCGGAATCGGAAAGTGAAGTTAGCCCGGCGCCGATAAACACGGCGCTGGTTGCCGGTACTCGATACATTGATCAAAATTTCAAGTTTGGCGAAACATATCGCTACATCGTGCGCTCAGTTTCGCTTGGCACCGAAGGCGGGCAGGTCGAGAGTCTGAATTCCAACCCAATAACTGTTTCGCCGAAGGATGTGTTTGCGCCTTCTGCTCCCACTTCAATAACCGTGGCCGCAGCGCCCGGCCGGCTTTCGATATTCTTCCCAGCGAATCCCGAAGCCGACGTCGCCGGATACTACATCTACCGCTCGACCGATCCAGACTTGCCGAAGAATCAATGGACAAAACTCAATGGCGCGCTGCTTACACGGACCACCTTCCAGGATGAGAAGGTCGAATCAGGAAAACGTTATTACTACTATCTGACTGCGGTTGACGAAGCGGGTAATGTGAGTGCGCAATCCGAAGTAGTATCCGAAGTAGTGCCCTAGACCTTGGTGCGCGCGCGTCTCGTCCCCATTGAGCACGAAGTGCGAACAGCTTATGCGTATCTGTCGCTTTACAAAATCTGAGACGTCAGTTGCGCAATTTGGAATGTTTGATGGTGATACCCTTCTGGGGTCCGACGCTGAAAACATCGAATCGGTTCCGCATGCGCGTACAGATCGAGCAATTGCTGTTTCCGAAGTCAAACTGCTGTCGCCGGTTACGCCTTCAAAAATCGTTTGCGTTGGCCGTAACTATCGCGAGCATGCGGCTGAGATGGGAAACAAGATGCCAGACGAACCGCTGCTCTTTCTCAAAGCGCCTTCCGCGGTTATTGGAAATGGTGACTCTATAGTTTTGCCAATTGCGTCGCAGCAAGTGGAGCATGAAGGTGAGCTGGGCGTGGTTATCGGCAAGCAAGCGCACAAGTTGTCAGCCGATGAAGATCCGCTTAATTATGTTTTGGGTTACACCTGCGTAAACGATGTTACCGCGCGCGACTTACAACGCAAGGACGTACAGTTTACGCGGGCGAAATCATTCGACACGTTTTGTCCGGTTGGGCCGGTTATCGAAACCGATTTAGATCCTTTGAATCTGGTGGTCAAGACTCGCGTTAACGGTATAGAGAAACAAAGCGGGCGCACGACCGACATGGCGTTTTCAGTTCCCTTTCTCCTCCGCTACATCGCGAATATCATGACGTTGTTTCCCGGAGATTTGATTGTGACTGGAACGCCTGCGGGTGTTTCACCGCTGAAGCCGGGCGATGCGGTCGAAGTAGAAATAGATGGAATCGGCATTTTGCAGAACAGTGTCTGCTGAGCCGCGGTACCCAAGTCGGCAGCCCGTTATGGTTCGCGGCTGAGCGATGGTTCCTGTACTCTTTAAGCATTCATGCAACGGAGGTTCTTATGAAGTTCTTTCTTGATACTGCAAACCTTGATGAGATTCGCGAAGCTGCGGCGTTTGGCATTGCTGACGGAGTGACCACGAATCCAACCCTGATTTCCAAAGAAGGCGACGTCGATTTCAAGGAACACATCGGCGCCATCTGCAAAATCGTTAGCGGCCCCGTATCCGCGGAGTGCACCAGCGAAGAGACGGAAGGCATGCTGCAACAAGGTCGCGAGTACGCGAAGATTGCGCCTAACGTTGTGATCAAATGCCCACTGACGCGCGCCGGTCTGAAAGCAACCAAACAATTGTCGAGCGAAGGCATTAAGGTGAACGTGACGCTTTGCTTCTCGGCGGCGCAGGCGATCATGGCTGCCAAGGCCGGCGCTTCGTTCATCAGTCCCTTTCTCGGCCGGCTCGACGACATTGGTGAGAATGGTCTGGTGCTGCTTCAGGACATCATCGATATTTACAAAAATTACGCATGGAAAACCGAAGTGCTTGCCGCCAGTATTCGCCACCCGATTCATGTGATTGAAGCGGCGCGCATGGGCGCTGATATTGCAACCATGCCCTTCAAGGTCATCGACCAGCTGTTCAATCATCCATTGACTGACAAAGGACAGGCGCAATTTCTCGCTGACTGGCACAAGAGCGGAAGAAAGTAGATTTCAAAGTCTCTGATTGAGGTTCAGACATTCAAATTCGACGGTGAACCGCATCGCACCTGGCGCGCTGGGGTCGTTCGTCAGGAAGGGCCGTTGCTGGTTCTCGAGGGAAAGTTTGATGCCGACATCGAACACGATCTACTTGGAACCATCGTCAGCGGCACGCAGAGTCTTGAGTACTACTGGCTCGATCGTTGGTACAATGTCTTTCGCTTTTCACGGCCGAACGGCGAGCTGAGGAACTATTACTGCAACGTCAATGTGCCGCCAAGTTTTGATGGAAAGATTCTGAGCTACGTGGACTTGGACCTGGACATTCTGGTCGCGCCCGATTTTTCTTTTCAAATACTCGACGCGCAAGACTTCGAACGCAACGCGGAAGTTTATGGCTACGACGATGAAATTCGCGCCAATGCACAACGCGCGCTGGATGAATTGGTTGCTATGATCGACAAACGCTCTTTTCCGTTTAATGACGCAGCAGTAGCATAGGCTTTAGCCTGTGTCTTTTGCCGGGGAAGCACAGACTAAAGTCTATGCTACTTTCACCAATCCAAAACATGACTTCCAAACAACAGCCCAAACAATCCAAATCCAAACTCGAGCTCCTAAAAGAGCGCTCGCTCAAGGCTGAAGCCGGCGGCGGCGCCGCGCGCGTGGAGAAGCAGCACGCGGCAAACAAGCTGACCGCGCGCGAACGCATCGAGTTCCTGCTGGATGAAGGAACGTTTGAAGAATTCGATAAGCTGGTGGTCCATCGCTCGAGGGATTTTGGCATGGAGGAACAGCTCTATCCCGGCGATGGCGTAGTTACCGGTCACGGTCTGATCGATGGTCGCAAGGTTTTCGTTTTCGCGCAGGACTTCACTGTCTTTGGCGGTTCTCTTTCTGAAACTCACGCGGAAAAAATTTGCAAAGTGATGGATCTTGCGATGAAAGTCGGCGCTCCTATCGTCGGACTGAATGATTCCGGCGGCGCGCGCATTCAGGAAGGCGTCGTCAGTCTCGGCGGTTATGCTGATATTTTTCTGCGCAACACGCTGGCCAGCGGCGTGGTGCCGCAGATCAGTTGCATCCTTGGACCATGCGCCGGCGGTGCAGTTTACAGTCCGGCAATCACCGACTTTAACATCATGGTGAAGGACACGTCGTACATGTTCATCACGGGACCCGACGTTATCAAGACGGTGACACACCAGGACGTAACGAAGGAAGAGCTTGGCGGTGCGATGACTCACAATCGCATCTCCGGCGTTGCCCATTTCGCCGCCGACTCAGACGAGCACGCATTGCAAATGGTGCGCGAGCTGCTGTCGTTTGTTCCCTCAAACAATCTTGACGACGCGCCACGAGTGGTGCCGACCGATTCGCCCGACAGAACTGAAGAGAAACTCAACACCATCGTTCCGGAAGCTTCGAATCAACCCTATGACATACGCGCAGTGATTACCGCAGTGGTTGACGACGGTTACTTCTTCGAAGTGCAGCAGCATCACGCGGCGAATATTTGTGTTGGCTTTGCGCGACTCGACGGGCGGCCCGTGGGAATCGTTGCCAATCAACCGGCATTTCTTGCGGGCGTCCTGGACATTGATGCTTCAGTAAAAGGCGCGCGCTTCGTCCGCTTTTGCGATTGTTTCAATGTGCCGTTGATAGTCTTCGAAGACGTGCCCGGTTTTCTGCCGGGCGTTTCGCAGGAGCACGGCGGCATCATTCGCCATGGCGCGAAGTTGCTATATGCGTTTGCCGAAGCGACAGTGCCGAAGCTGACGGTGATAACTCGAAAGGCGTATGGCGGCGCCTATTGCGTGATGGCGTC
>WNFT01000655.1_pt1 | contig 28991 bp, 29 predicted proteins | sample 5400191 | NCBI WGS metagenome assembly WNFT01 (sample SAMN13153359, study PRJNA577476) | soil metagenome | isolation source: 80 cm saprolite under Madrone tree | place: USA:California | collected 2016-06-14 | reverse complement strand
GAGGGCTTGGTCGATGGGCTTCAGGGTCTCGGTTTCCCTCCACCCTGCCATCCAAGTTACGGGGCTCTGGCTTTTACCCCGGCGGGGCTGTCTCCCGCTGAACACGTCAGCTTTCTCTGGACGCACGGTTGATCCACACCTCCACGGCTCGTCCCGTGGGGGAGAGGTCGGCGGAAAGCGCTCCGTGTGCGCAGCGTCGGTCGCGGCGAGCGCTGGGGGCGACGCCGCCGCGCGCCGCCTTGCGCCCTCGCAATCGTTTCGATACCATTGCCCTCCGCCATGCGCCTAGCCGTCCGTCTGTGGAGTTTCAAGAATGGACACGGCTGGTTGAGCTCGTATCGCAAAACGGACGAGTCGCGGAGCGTGCTGCGATCCAAGGGCGTCCGCTCCCGCGGGCTCGATCCGACGGTGCGGCGTGACGTGCGCTGGGAGAACGTCCGGCGCCTTTACGGGATTGCCCCGTGACCCGGGACCCCGCGGCGCCAGACGTGGTGGACGTGTTCGCTCACCGCGGAGGGTTCTTCCGCGTCCTGCAGGAGACCGAGCGGAGCCAGACCGCCGTGATGACGATCGCGCCCGGAGCCGACGCCGGTCCCGAGGAGCAACACGACGGCGATCAGATCATCTACGTCCTCGAGGGCGAGGCGATCGTGCGCATCGAGGAGCGCGAGCACCGGACGGGACCGGGGAGCCTCGTCACGATTCCCAAGGGCGTGCGCCACCACGTGCGCAACCCGGGCGCGATGCCCCTCTTCCTCCTGACGGTCTACGCCCCACCAGAGTACTAGCCGGGCACGGCCGCCGCCGACTCGAATCTTTCCCCGGTCAGCGACCTACTGAGAGGAGACGCGGATGGCCAGGCTCAGGGTGAAGGGCATTGCCTTCGATATGTACGGGACCTTGGTCGATGTCGGAGCGGTGGCCGATGCCTGCAGAGGGATCGCCCCCGATCCAACGGCGTTTGCGGCCTTGTGGCGGACGAAGCAACTCGAGTACACCTTTCTCTTGAGCCTCATGGGCAAGTACCAGAACTTCTGGACGGTGTCCGAGCAGGCACTCGAATTCACGACCCGCCGGCTCGGCGTCGAAGTGAGTCCCGGACAGCGCCCACGCCTTATGAACGCCTGGCTCGAGCCGCGACCCTACTCCGAGGTACCGGCGGTCCTCGCCCGCCTGAAGGAGCGCTATCCGCTCGCGATCCTCTCGAACGGGAGCCCGAAGATGCTGCAGGCCGGGCTCGTGCACAGCGGGCTCAAGGCCGACTTCCGCTGGGTCATCAGCGCGGATGCGGTGAAGCTCTACAAGCCGGCACCCAAGGTCTACGCGCAGGCACCCAAGCAGATGAACCTGAAGAAGGCGGACATCCTCTTCGTCTCGTCCAACTCCTTCGACGTCCTCGGCGCGAAGAGCTTCGGTTTCAAGGTGTGCTGGATCAACCGGGCCGGGGTCCCGCTGGATGCCTTGGGCCCCCGGCCGGACCGGGTCGTGGCGAGCTTTGAGGCGCTGCGAACCGCGATGGACTGAGTCTGGTCGAGAGCCGCGGCTCAGCACGCGATAAGCGACTCTTCGCCACCGCCACGCGACGCCGGAGAGCCCGTCCATCCCGACGATGTGAAGAATCGTTCACGTCCCTCAACGCCGATCTAGGCTCCACTCGTCAGCCACTAGCCCCGCACCGCGACGAGGGACCCGATAGCCCCACCTACGTGCGGAGGACGATGAGGCCCGTCAGAAGGAGGGCGAGGCCGATGACAATCGCCGGCTCCGCCGCCACGAGGCCGTGAGCGACCAGGATCGGCGTCACCGCCGCGACCGCGAGGGCGAGGGCCAGCAGTGCCCACCCGAAGGCTCTCAACGACCTCATCAGAGTGTCACGCATCCTCGGATCCGCTTACTCGAGAGGGGCGTGCCATGTGCCGCTCGGGACCGGAGGCTCGCTGCCGGCGCTCGGTTGGTCATTCGGCGGCGAGGCGATAGCCGACGCCCGGCTCCGTCAGCAGGTATCGGGGCCGCGCCGGGTCGGCCTCGAGCTTCCGTCGGAGCTGCAACATATGGACCCTCAACGCCCCGGTTTCTTGTGCCCCGGGGGATCCCCAGACCTCCTTGACGAGCTGAGACTGGGTCAAGAGCTTTCCCGGTGATCGGGCGAAGGCCTTTAGTAGCTTGGACTCGATCGAGGTCAGGTGGACCTCGTTCCCGGCGACGGACGCGGAATGGCGGACGAGGTCGACCGTAAGATCACCGATCGTGATGGCCGTGTCCCCTGGGTCCTGCGCTCTCGTCCAGTTCCTGAGGGCGACGCGCATCCTGGCGAGCAACTCGCCGACGCCGAACGGCTTGGTCATGTAGTCGTCCGCCCCGGCGTCAAGCGCGCGAACCTTGTCCTGCTCCTGCCCCCGGGCCGACAGGACGATGATCGGCACCATCGTCCACTCCCGCAATCGGCGGATGACTTCGAGGCCATCGAGATCGGGCAGTCCGAGATCGACGATGACGAGCGCAGGTTGGCGGGCCGCGACTTCGGCGAGGCCGTCTTCGGCGGTCGCCGCTTCGAACAAGCGGTATCCGGCCCCGCCGAGCGCCGCGCGCATGAAACGCCGGATGTGCGTCTCATCCTCGATGAGGACGATCGCCCGCGCCGCCGGCGCCGAGGTCGGATCGCCTGTCGCGGACGTCTCACGGGCGGCGGGCGCGTCAACCAGCCGTCGGTGCCCCCGGCGGGTTCTTGAACCGCCTGAACCGAAGAGCGGCGCCGCCAGCAGGGTTGTCAGTCCAGATCCGGCCCCCGGAGACCCGCCCGGGTCCCCTCGGTGTCGGGTGACGGGAGTCCGCGCGTCTCGGGGGAAGGTTCCGACGGCGGCGATCGTCCGTTCCATGGCGCGCCGCGTGGCGCTCCTCGCTCGGGGGAGCGATCATCGGCGCGTGAGGCCGGTCGTGCCCGCGCCACTCTTCCAACTCCGTCGCGGCGCGGCTGCACCACACCCAGGCGACCATCCACGGACACACGAGCGCCACCACCGCAACCTCGAGAATCGTGCGTCCGGTGCCCGCCTCGACCAGGGCCGCAACCAGCGCAAGCAGACTCAGCAGGAGTAGACCGACCGCAAACAACTGCCACCACGCCGGCTTCCGGCGCCTCCAATCCTGCGTCATGCAGCACCTCCTAACCCATTACAGACCCGGACCGCATCAAGGCGACGTCAAATTGGGGCCAGTCTCTATTAAGAAGGCGTCAAGGTCGTCGGAGCCCGGCGTCTTTTCCCCAGAACGAAGGGCGCGACCGCGGGCGTCTTAACGCATTCCTAACGGACCGGGCCCGCATCTTGACGACTCCTTAACATCGAGGGGCGCTAGCCTATGAGGTGGCACGACGCAGGACTACCGGGAGGAATCGCGATGGATCTGCTGTACGTCGGTCTGGGGGTGCTGTCCTTCGGCCTCTCCTGGGCACTCGTCAAGCTGTGCGAACGCCTATAGGGGATCTCTCATGCCACTCCTGTACATCGTCGGCGGCGTCGTCTCGTTGGGTCTTCTCGTGTACCTGGTGCTCGCCTTGCTGAAACCGGAGCTCTTCTCATGACGGCGAACGGAGTTCTTCAGCTCGTCCTCTACCTGGTCGTCCTCCTCGCGCTCGCCAAGCCCCTCGGCGCATACATGGCCCGCGTCTACGAGGGCCGGCCGTGCGGTCTGGATCGCGCGCTCGGCTGGCTGGAGCGCCTGGTCTATCGGTTGAGCGGCGTCCGACCCGACGAGGAGATGGGCTGGAAGACCTACGCCGTGACAATGCTCCTCTTTAACCTCGCGGGCCTGCTGGCCCTCTACGGGCTCCAGCGGGTGCAGGGCGTGCTCCCGCTGAACCCCGAGAAGCTCGGTGCCGTCTCGCCCGATCTCGCCTTCAACACGGCGGCGAGCTTCGTCACGAACACAAACTGGCAGAATTACGGCGGCGAGACGACCATGAGCTATCTCACGCAGATGGTCGGCCTCACGGTCCAGAACTTCGCGTCGGCGGCGGCGGGCATGGCGGTACTGGTGGCGCTCATCCGGGGGTTCGCGCGCCGATCCGCCGAGACGATCGGCAACTTCTGGGTCGACCTCACGCGCACCACTCTGTACATCCTCTTGCCGCTCTCCTTCGTCTTCGCGCTGGTCCTCGTCTCGGAGGGCGTCGTACAGACCTTCGGCCCGTACGCGAAGGTCACCGTCGTGCAGCCCACGAGCTACGACGAGCCGATCACCGGCAAGGACGGCAAGCCCGTGCTCGACGAGAAAGGCCAGCCGAAGACCAAGAAGTCAACGCTGACCGAGCAGATTATCGCCGTCGGGCCGGCCGCCTCCCAGATCGCCATCAAGCAGCTCGGGACCAACGGCGGCGGCTTCTTCAACGTCAACTCCGCGCACCCGTTCGAGAACCCGACGCCGCTCTCGAACTTCCTCGAGCTCCTGGCCATCCTGCTCATCCCCGGCGCGCTCTGCTACACGTTCGGCGTCATGGTGCGGGACACCCGCCAGGGCTGGGCCGTCCTAGCGGCCATGACCGTGATCTTCGTCGGCCTGCTGGCCGTGTGCGTCGTGGCCGAACAACAGGGGAGCGTGTTCCTGAAGCAGGGGGTCGACCACACCGCGAGCGCGCTCCAGGCCGGCGGGAACATGGAGGGCAAGGAGGTGCGGTTCGGCATCGTGAATTCGGCCCTGTGGGCGACGGCGACAACCGCGGCCTCGAACGGCTCGGTGAACTCGATGCACGACTCCTTCACGCCGATCGGCGGACTCGTCCCGCTCTGGATGATCGAGTTGGGAGAGGTCGTGTACGGGGGCGTGGGCTCCGGTCTTTACGGCATGCTGGTCTACGCGATCATCGCCGTCTTCGTGGCAGGGCTCATGGTCGGACGCACCCCGGAATACCTCGGCAAGAAGATCGAAGCCTACGAGATGAAGATGTCGTCCCTCGTGATCCTCATCGTCCCCTTCCTGGTGCTGGTCGGAACCTCGATCGGCGTGGTGACGACGGCGGGCAAGGCGGGCATCCTGAACCCGGGGGCCCACGGGTTCAGCGAGATCCTCTACGCCTTCTCCTCGGGGCCCAACAACAACGGCAGCGCCTTCGCCGGCCTGAGCGGCAACACGCCCTTTTACAACACGGCCCTCGGGCTGTCGATTCTCTTCGGCCGCTACTGGCTCGCGGTGCCCGTGCTGGCGATCGCGGGCTCGCTGGCGCGAAAGAAGATCGTCCCCACCGGGGCCGGAACGCTGCCCACGCATACCCCGCTCTTTGTCGCACTCCTGGTCGGCGTGGTGATCCTCGTGGGAGCCCTGACCTACGTGCCGGCCTTGGCGCTTGGGCCAATTGTTGAGCATCTCAACATGATCGCCACCCGGTGAGGTGAGACCCATGGCCAGCACGGGACGCGTGCGCTCCCTGTTCGACCTCCCGATCGTCCTGCAGGCGGTCGTCGATGCCTTCCGCAAGCTGACGCCGCGCCGGGAGGTCCGGAACCCGGTCATGTTCGTGGTGTACGTGGGCTCCATCCTGACGACGCTCCTGTGGCTCCAGGCGGTCGTCGGCAGGGGCGAGGCGCCGGCCTGGTTCATCTTCTGGGTATCGGTCTGGCTCTGGTTCACGGTGCTGTTCGCCAACTTCGCCGAAGCGATGGCGGAGGGGCGCGGTAAGGCGCAGGCGGCATCGCTCCGACGGGCTCGGCGCGACCTCCAGGCGAAGCGGCTCGCGCGCCCCGAGCGCACCGCGCGGGTGGACGTCGTCGCGGCCTCGGCGCTGCGAAAGGGCAACGTCGTGCTCGTCAAGGCGGGGGAATTCATTCCCGCCGACGGGGAGGTCATCGAGGGGGTGGCCTCGGTGAACGAGGCCGCGATCACCGGCGAGAGCGCGCCGGTCATCCGCGAAAGCGGAGGTGACCGCAGCTCGGTCACCGGCGGGACCCAGGTCCTCTCGGACTGGCTCATCGTGGAGGTCACCGCGAACCCCGGCGAGGCCTTCCTCGACCGCATGATCGCGCTCGTGGAGGGCGCCAACCGGCAGAAGACCCCCAACGAGATCGCGCTCGACATCCTGCTGGCCGCCCTCACGATCGTGTTCTTGCTGGCCACGGCCACCCTCTTGCCGTTCTCCCTGTACAGCGTGCAGGCGGCGGGGCGTGGAACGCCGGTGACCGTGACGGTGCTGGTCGCGCTGCTGGTGTGCCTCATCCCGACGACGATCGGGGCCCTGCTCTCGGCCATCGGCATCGCGGGCATGGACCGGATGATCCAGAAGAATGTCATCGCGATGTCCGGGCGCGCCGTCGAGGCGGCGGGGGACGTCGGCGTCCTCTTGCTCGACAAGACCGGCACGATCACGCTCGGCAATCGTCAGGCGACCCAGTTCTCGCCCGCGCCCGGCGTGAGTGAGGCGGACCTCGCGGACGCGGCGCAGCTGTCGTCGCTGGCCGACGAGACCCCCGAGGGGCGCAGCATCGTCGTCCTGGCGAAGGAGAAGTATCAGCTGCGTGAGCGCGACATCCAAAAGCTCGGGGCAACCTTCGTTCCGTTCACCGCGCAGACGCGCATGAGCGGCGTGAACCTGAATGGTCGCCAGATCCGAAAAGGCGCCGCGGACGCCATCGAGGCCTACGTCACCCGTCTGGGCGGGCGCTTCCCGACGGAAATCCGCACGGCCGTCGACACCGTCGCGAGGGCGGGGGCGACGCCCCTCGTCGTGGCCGACGGGGCGAAGGTGCTCGGCGTGATCCAGCTCAAGGACATCGTCAAGGGCGGCATCAAGGAGCGATTCGCCGAGCTCCGACTCATGGGGATCAAGACGGTCATGATCACCGGCGACAATCCGCTGACGGCCGCCGCCATCGCCGCCGAGGCCGGGGTGGACGACTTTCTCGCTCAAGCCACCCCAGAGGACAAGCTCAAGCTGATCCGCGACATCCAGGGCCAAGGCCGACTGGTGGCGATGACCGGCGACGGCACCAACGACGCCCCCGCGCTGGCCCAGGCCGACGTGGCGGTCGCCATGAACACCGGCACCCAGGCGGCGAAGGAAGCCGGCAATATGATCGACCTCGACTCGAATCCGACCAAGTTGATGGAGGTCGTCGAGACCGGGAAGCAGATGCTGATGACCCGGGGCGCCTTGACGACGTTCAGCATCGCCAACGACGTGGCCAAATACTTCGCGATCATCCCGGCGGCTTTCGCGACCACGTACCCCGCGCTCGGCGTGCTGAACATCATGCACCTGGCCACGCCGGAGAGCGCGATCCTCTCGGCCGTCATCTTCAACGCCCTGATCATCATCGCGCTGATCCCGTTGGCCCTAAAGGGGGTCCGCTACCGGCCGCTCGGCGCCGGCCTCGTCCTCCGCCGTCACCTGTGGATCTACGGGGTCGGGGGTGTCCTCATTCCCTTTCCAGGGATCAAGCTCATTGACATGATCTTGGTCGCTCTCCGCTGGGTATAGAGGAGGACGAGCATGCTGACGCATTGTCGGACGGCGATCGTCTCGCTGGCCGTGCTGACGCTCATCACGGGCATCGTGTACCCCGGCGTCGTGACCCTCGTCGCCCAGGTCGCATTCCCGCAGCAGGCCAACGGAAGTGTGATTCTCAAAAACGGCAAAGCCGTGGGCTCGGCCCTCATCGGGCAGCCGTTCGACGACCCCAAATACTTCTGGGGGCGGCCGTCGGCAACCTCGCCGTTCCCAGACAACGCGGGTTCCTCGTCGGGTTCGAATCTGAGCCCGACGAACCCGGACCTCGTGAAGGCTGTGCAGGAACGCGTCGCGACGCTCCGGGCGGCCGACCCTGGCAACACCGCCCCGGTCCCCGTCGATCTCGTCACCGCCTCGGCCAGCGGGCTTGATCCACACATCAGCCCCGCGGCAGCCCTCTATCAAGTGCCGCGCGTGGCGAGAGCGCGGAAGACGGACCCGCACGCCGTGCAGGAGCTGGTCGAACGGCACATCGCGGGACGCCTGCTGGGGCTTCTCGGGGAACCTCGGGTCAACGTGCTCGAGCTGAACCTCGCCCTCGACCGCCGGTAGCTGTCGCTGGCCGGCTCCGGCGACGCCTCGGGGCCGGCCCCTCTCCTTCCACGGTGGGGGCTCGATCCCGACCCGGCCACCCACAGGATTCCGGCTCAACGAGAGGTCGCGAGCTCGTCACCGTCTGCCGTCGCCGTGCTGAACTGCGCCCGTCTATCGCGAGCGCCGTGTCGTGGGGCGCCCGCGCGACCGCCGACGTGAGTCGACTGCCCGTCGAGACTCATGAGCGATCACGCTGCGTGCTCGCCTGAGGTCGAGCTCCCGTCTCCCCAACGCGCGGCCATGCGGATCGTGCGGGTCGCGACGGCCGACTCTGTCAAGGGCGCAAATACCAGGGCACGGTGATCACCACGACCCGTTGATCCTGCTCCAGGAGAAGATCCGCCTTCAACCATTCGGCTCGATGGTTATGGAGGAGATACTGATACCAACGGGTCTCCACGAGCTCCGACACCACGACCGCGATGGTCCGCTCGGGCCACTCGGCCTTCAAGCGGCTCACGTACCCGACGATCGGCGCCACCAGTCGCCGGTACGGCGACGGAACGATCTCGAGCCTCGGCGCGGTCCGTCCCGCCGCGCGCATCGGCGTCTCCACGTACTCGCGCCAGTCTCGGCGCACGGCGACGTCATCTCCGTCGGTCCGGCTGACATAGACGGCCACGACGTCGGGCGACAGCTGCAAGCCGAACCGGAGGGCATTCGCGCTCAGGACGTTCCATCCGGCAACAGGCACGACGACCACCGGGGGCTCGCTCGGGTCCACCTCGACCGGGCGAGGAAAACGGATCTGTTCGCCGACGAAGTCGTAGTGCTGTTTCACCCGCGCGAACAGCGCCAACATCGCCGGGATGAGAACGATGGTGATCCACGCCCCTTCGATGAATTTCGTGGTCAGGATCACGCTCAGGGCGATTCCGGTCGCGACGGCTCCGATGGCATTGACAGCCGCGGCTGGCGTGGCACCCAGCCCTCCGGCGCGCCGCCAGTGGATCACCATGCCCGCCTGAGACAACGTGAAGGCGCCGAACGCGCCGACGGCAAACAATGGGATCAAGCGATCGGTAATGCCATTGAAGATGATCAATAGCAGTCCCGACAACCCCGCGAGCGCCATGATGCCGACCGAATGCACCAGGCGGCGGCCGCGGGCGGTGAACGCGAGCGGCAGAAAGCCATCGTCGGCGATTAGGCGACAGAGCCGCGGGAAGCCGGCGAAGCTGGTGTTCGCCGACAGCGCGAGCACCGCGAGCACGCTGGCGATCGTGACGTAGTAGAACGCGCCGCGCCCGACCACAGCGCCGACGAGCTGGGAGATGACACTCTGGTATCCGTCGCGCTCTTGATCCATGGCGCCGATACCATACGCGGACGAGAGATAGGCGATGCCCGCGAGCAGCACGGCCAGCAGAGCCACGATCACCGTGAGCGTCCGCCGCGCGTTCGTCACCGCCGGCGGCGCAAACGCGCTCACGCCGTTGCTCACCGCTTCCACGCCGGTCATCGCCGTGCAGCCGCTCGCGAACGAGCGAAGCAGTAGCCACACGCTCGCCGAGGCCATGCCAGCGGGAAGCGCGCCCGGGGGGACGACGGGTGTCGGGTGTCCGCCCGCCGTCACGGCCTTGACGGTCCCGATCGCGAGCACCGCCATCAAGGTCCCGACGAACAGGTACGTCGGCACGCCGAACACGATGCCCGACTCGCGCACGCCGCGAAGATTGATCACCGTGATGATCGCCAGCGTGATTAGACAGAGGGCGAGCGTGTGAGTGTGCAGGCCGGGGAGCGCCGACACCAACGCGCCGATGCCGGCCGAGATGCCGACGGCGACATTCAGGACGTAGTCGACCATGAGCGCGGCGGCGGCGAGCAGTCCCGCGTTCACTCCGAGATTCTCTTTCGCGACTGTATACGAGCCCCCGCCACCGGGATACGCCGCGATCGTCTGTCGATAGGACAGATACAGCAGCACGAGGAGGGCGAGGATCACGGCCGTGATCGGCCCGATGGACGCGAGGCTGCCGGCGCCCAACGGCAGCAGGATCGTCAACGCCGCTTCCGGTCCGTACGCCGAGGACGAGAGACCGTCGAGCCCGAGGACCGGCACGCCGGCCGCGACACCGATCTTCTGCTCCGCTTCCTCGGACGATGCCAGTGGCTTACCGAGGAGCGCGTCGAGGATGGTCACGGCGACCGGCGCACCAGCATCAAGGGTCTACGCTAACGCTTTGGCACCGTGCGTGTCGAGCGACGGCGAGGACGGCCTCGCCAGCGCACGGAGAGTCGCCACGGGAGTCGCACGCGCGCCTCGCGAAGGACAGTCTAGATCCCCGCGTACCACTCGTAGCCGCGATCCTCCCAGTACCCCCCCTTCCCGCGACCGATGGCCGCGAAGGTCTCCACCAGCTCGATGCGCATGACGTACTTGGCCATCTTGTAGCCGAGCTGGCGCTCGACGCGCAGACGGAGCGGCGCGCCGTATTCGACCGGAAGCGGACGGTCGTTGATCTCGTACGCGAGGATGGTCTGGGGGTGGAGCGCGTCGTCGAAGTCGATGCTCTCGTAGTACCGGGTCCCGGTGCCGTCCATGCTGTCCGCGCAGTGGAAGACGACGTACCGGGCTCGGGGGCCGACGCCGACCTGGTCGAGAATCGTGCGCAGCGGGACTCCCGTCCACTTGGCGATCGCGCTCCACCCCTCCACACAATCGTGGCGCGTGATCTGCGTCCGCGACGGAAGTCGCCGGAGGTCCTCCAGCGAAAGGCGCGCCGGACGCTCCACCAGACCGTCCACCTCGAGCCGCCACGCCCCGAATTCGGAGGCGGCGAGCGTCCGGTAGTCCGCGTCCTCGGGGCTGGTCGTGCCGTTGCCGGGAAATACCGGAGACCGGTCGGCCTCGGTGAATTCCCTGGCCATGGACCGTCGCGGCCGGAGCGCCCGCTGAATCCGCCGCGTCAGCCCCTCGGCGCTTTCGAGCAGGGCGGCGACCGACGGTGAGCGCGACAAGCGGTTGCAGCCGGCGAGCAGGCAGAGCGCGGCCAGCTGGAGCGAGCGGCGAGCGAACTGCCGGCGATCAAGTCGCACGTGAATCGTCATCTGGCCCCCCGGAAGGCAGTCGATACCAGCCGAGGATCATCGACCGCACATTGTTCCAAAAGCCGGTCACCAGGACCATGAAGAGGTGGACGGCGGTGAACGCGATGAGCCCGAGGGTGAGGAGGAAGTGCAGGGTCCTCGCCGACTGGCGCCCGCCGAACACCGCGGGAAGAGCGGGGATGGCCGCGTCCACCCGCGGCGACATGGCGAGGCCGGTCAGGACGAGCAAGGGCGCCGCCACGAAAATGGTCGACGCGTACGCGAGCTTCTGGAGCACGTTGTAGCGGTCGGCGGCATCCCCGTGACGGAAGCGGAAGAGGAGATGGTCGCGGAGCGCGCGCCCGATCGCGCGGAGCTCGGGCCCGCTCGGCATGAGATCGCGCGACAGATGCCCCCCCAGGACGGCGTAGCCGGCGAACGCGAGCCCGTTGAGCACGAAGGCCCACGCGAAGAAGAAGTGCCAGCGGCGCCCCATCGCGAGCCACTGATGGCCCGGGAGGGTCGCCCAGTTCGGGAAGCCGCGGTCTTGGATCCCGAGCGCGCCGTCGCGGGAGGCCCCCAGGACGCCGGTCGTATCGAAGTCGCGCCCGAACACGTGCGTGATGCCCTTGAGGGTCCCCCCGGGCGTCCGCTCGGCGCGCATGGCGAGGACCGCTCGCTCCCCGTCCGACCGCTCGCCCCAGTAGAGCGCGGGGTGCGCGTTGAAGATCTGAAAGCCGCTCAGAACCAGGATCGGCGCGCAGAGGACGGTGACCCAATGGGCCAGACGGGTGGGAAGCCGATGGCGGTACACGGGCGACGCCTTCATGGGCCCACCGTGGCCCGTCTGGATCCGCGCACGCGGCGACCTCGCAAGTTAGGGCTTACGAATCAGAATTTGCCGAGGGTTCAGGAACCCCCGATCTCACGATCCCGAGCGGCACTTCTCGACGCACTCCGAGAGTCGCGGGCGGCCGCCTCCGGCCTCATGTCCGCTGGACAGTCTCGTGCCTCGTCGATTCATGGCGTCACGCTATCAGCTAACCTCTTGACAGGCAAGCCGCTTGCAGGTAGAACACCGTCTATATGTGTATACATTTACTTGAGGAATCCCGACGGCCCGGCCCGACGTCTCAAAGGGCCAGAGGAGCCCACGATGACTCGAAGCCAGGGTCACGGAGCGACCGGGACGGTCCACTGGACTGAGGAGAACTGCGACGAGGCGCTCGTCGCGCGCCAGGGTCTGATGATGGTGGACTTCTGGGCCGAGTGGTGCGGGCCGCGCCGGGCGATGGCGCCGGTTCTCGAGGAGTACCCGCTCGGTCGGCTCGGCAGGCCGGACGACGTCGACCGGGGCGCGCTCTACCTTGCCGCCGATGACGCGTCGTGGACGACAGGGACGATCCTCACGGTCGACGGCGGAATGATGGCCCAGCAGCGCGCCGCGGAGGGCGAGCGCATGCACGGTGAGGCAGACGCTGCGATGTCGCTGCGCGACGATGGCGTAATCGGATCCCCGACCGACGGCGTCGCTCCGGGGGCGATGGCGCCGCGCTTCGACGCGCGGACCCGCCTGCTGCTCGAGGGACCCATCCTCGGAACGCTGCTGCGGCTGGCGGCGCCCAACGTACTGGTGATGTTCGTGCAGTCCGCGGTCGGGCTCGTCGAGACCTATTTCGTCGCCAAGCTCGGGACGGATGCGCTGGCCGGCGTCGCGCTCGTCTTCCCGGTGTTGATGCTGATGCAGATGATGTCGGCGGGCGCCATGGGCGGCGGGATCTCCTCCGCGATCGCCCGCGCGCTCGGCGCGGGACGCCGGGCCGACGCCGACGCGCTGGTGCTCCATGCGCTCGCCATCGCCGTGAGCTTCGGGCTCGTCTTCATGCTCGCGGTGTTGGGCGGCGGTCGGTGGCTCTACGGCGCCATGGGCGGGCGCGGGGCTTCCCTCGCGGCGGCGCTGACCTATTCCAACGTGGTCTTCTCGGGTGCCATCCTGGTCTGGATCTTCAATTCGCTCGCGAACGTGATCCGCGGCACCGGCAACATGGCAGTACCGGCCGCTATCACATCGGCCGGCGCCGTCGCGCTGATCCCCTTGTCTCCCTGCCTCATCTTCGGGTGGGGGCCGTTTCCGCGGCTCGGCATCGCCGGTGGCGCCGTCGCGGTCGTCGCGTACTATGCCGTGGGGAGTGTCGCGCTCGCAGCCTATCTTTGGTCAGGACGGAGTGTCGTCCGGCTCTCCTTTCAGGATGTCGGCTTCCGCTGGCCGCTCTTCCGCGACATCCTGCGGGTGGGCGCGATCGCCGCCCTGATCACCTTCCAGACCAACCTCACGATCGCGATCACGACGGCCCTCGTCGGCCGGTTCGGGCCGGCGGCGATCGCGGGCTACGGCACCGGCTCGCGCCTCGAGTACTTGTTGATTCCCCTCGTCTTCGGGCTGGGCGGCCCGCTCGTCGCTATGGTGGGCACCAACCTCGGTGCCGGCGAGCGTGACCGCGCGGTGCGCGCGGCGTGGACGGGCGCCGCCATCGCCGCGGCCCTCACCGAGACGATCGGCCTCGGCGCCGCCGCCGTCCCGCACGCCTGGCTCTCGCTCTTCGGCACCGATCCGGCCATGCTCGACACGGGATCGCGCTATCTGCACGCGGTCGGTCCGTTCTACGGCCTGTTCGGACTGGGGATGGCCCTCTACTTCGCCTCTCAGGGCGCCGCGCGGCTGCTCTGGCCGCTGGTCGCGAACCTGGCGCGGCTGGCGATCGCGGCAGGCGGCGGCTGGCTCGCGCTGCGCTGGAGCGGCGACCTCGACCCCGTCTTCCTCGCCCTGAGCGCGGCGCTCACCGCCTTCGGCCTGATCAACGCGGGCGCGCTCGCGAGGGGCGCCTGGTTCAGCGACGTCGGGTGGCCGCGGAGACGCACGGCGCGCTCGCGCAGGAGATAGTGGAGTGACGGAGCGATATCTCGAAGACTATGCCGTGGGACAGACCTTCCGGTCCGGGCGGCTGCCGATCGCTGCGGAGCGGATCAAAACCTTCGCCGCCGAGTTTGATCCGCAGCCGTTCCATCTCGACGAGGCGGCCGCGCGCGACACGATCTTCCGCGGACTGGCCGCGAGCGGTTGGCACACCGCCGCGGTCACCATGCGGCTGCTGGTCGAGAGCGATCTGAAGCCGGCGGGGGGCATCGTCGGCGCCGGCTTCGACGAGTTCCGCTGGCCACGGCCCGTACGGCCCGGGGACGAGCTGCGCGTCGAGAGCGAAGTGCTCGAGGTGCGGCCGTCCAGATCGCGGCCGGACCAAGGGGTGCTCAAGGTGCGGACGACGACACTGAACCAGAACGGCGAGCCGGTCCAGATCTCCATCGGCAACCTCATGGTGCCGCGGCGGCCGGCATAGAAACCACGACGAACCCACCCCACGGTCACGAAAGGGCTGTCGACGGCAGCATCGCCGTGACGCGCCGCACGGACGTGATACCCTCGCGTGCGCGGACGGTAGCGAATTCAACAGGAGGCGATTCGATGATTCCGGACTCAATCCGCGCGCTCGTGTCCACGGGGCCGCTCGCCCATCTGACTACGCTGAACTCCAACGGGAGCCCGCAGGTCACGGTAGTCTGGGTAGGGATCGAGGGTGACGAGTTTGTCACCGCGCACCTGAGCGAGCACCGGAAGATCAAGAATATCCGCAATGATCGGCGCGTCGCCCTCTCGTTCCTCGGCAAGGGGCGGAATCCCGTGGGCTTACTCGAGTACGTTGTTGCCTACGGTGACGCGCGCATCACTGAGGGGGGCGCCGTAGATCTGTTGGCGCGGCTGGCGCAGATCTACATCGGGCCCAAGGCGGACTTCCCGCCGCCGTCCCTGCGGAGTCGGCCCGGCTTCGTCACGCGTATCCGGCCAGATCGCTTCGGCGGGGTAGGGCCGTGGGTTAAGGCCTAGCCATCGGCCCACGCCCGTGGCGGCGGGCGCTCACCGTCTTCAGATGACCGTCTCGTTTTTAGGAGACCGCTCGATTCCCCAGTACCGACCGGTCAGAAATGACGGAGATATTGTGGACCCGCCTCACGCGATCGGGCGAGACAGACCAGCAATCAGCTGAGAACAGTGATGGCTGCGACGTCTCAGGTCTCTGGCGTGTGTCGTGGCGGCGCCGTCGGTTCGCCGGATCGTAGATCCTCGACGGGGAGCTTGAGCGCCATCCACCGAGCCAGACCGCCCTCCAGCGGATGCACCCGGGTGATGCCCTGACGCTTGAGCCGGAGCGCCGCCCGGGCGCTCGTGGCCTGGTTCGGTCACGAGCAATAGAGGACCACGTCCCGACCCCGAAGACGGTCGACTTCGTGTTGATCGATGTGCTCGGCGTCCACGCGCCGGCTGCCTGGAATCGCGTACGGCACGGCCGTCACATCGAGCGGCGTGCGGAGATCCACGATCGTGATGTCGTCGCCGGCGTCGAGGCGCCCCTTGAGCGCCTCTGCGGAAATGCCCGCCGCCCGCAGCCGCCGCAGGTACAGCCGGCGACGCGTGTATTTCATCAGGACGTAGCCGCCGAGCAGGGCCGCGAGGACGACACCCAGCCGGAGTCCCAGCGTCGCGACGTGGATGGCGATCACGGCAACCGCATCGCTGAACACGTACCCGAGCCCGATCCACACTCCGGCCCACAGCAGCACCCCTGCGAGTTCATAGAGGGCAAACCGCATCCGGTCGACGGCGAACATACCGGCCAGCGGCGGCAGGACCGTGGTCACACCCGGGACGAACTTCGCGACGAGCATCGCGCGGACGCCATAGCGAATGAATACGTTCTCAGCGCGTCGCACGCAGAAGTCGGGCTCGAGCGATAGACGGCAGAGACCTGTCAGGACGTGCGCGCCGCGGCGCCGCCCGATTTCGTACCATGCCAAATCGACGCTCAGGGCGACGACCGCGATCGCGCTCAACAGCACTGGAATACTGCCCCCCCCATGCGCCGCCAGCGCGCCGAATCCCAACAACGCCGGCACCGCCGGCAGAGGGATCCCGATCTGCTCGGCGACGACGAGAGCGGGGATAATAACGAGGCTGTACCGCTCGAGCGCCAGCAGGCTGTCCGCGGGGCTCACGGCACGGCTCCGACGATCATCCTTCCTTGGCCCTCGTCACACCTTCCGTCAAAACCCAGCGGGACAACCGCCCCAGTCCAGGGCTGGCCAGCCGCGCCCTCTGGCTCACCGGCGCCCTCCCTCTCGCTGGCTGAGGCCTGACCCCCAGGCTCAGCGGTATCGTTTCTCGGGTTCGCCCGTGAGGACCTCAGAATGCAAACCACCGTCCGGTCCGTTTTGCGAGGGCAGTCCTCCGTGTTCACCCAATGGCGTCGATCGTCGCGACCATCTCGTCGATACGGCCCCGAAGGCGCCAGCTCGGCCATCCCGAGCCCATGGACCGCAAGGAACGACATCGCCCGTCACATGAGAAATCGCGGCCCAACCCGGGGCCCTGGCCGATCCGAGGACCTTCGTCTTCGCTGGACTTCGCGCCATCATCGCGCTGGGTCGGGGCCCGGACCAGGGCGGTCGCTGCGCCCGAAGAGCCCACGGGCCCGCCCTTTCTGCACAGCCGTGTCCCGCTGCTGCAGGTAGGCGCTCTCGACCGCGCTATAGAGGTCGAGGGTCCCCTCCTCGACGCCTTCGTAGAGTTCAAGGTTCAGGGATCGGGTGTTGACGGTCTTCTCGCCTGTGGCCCCCGCCAGCGCCCCGATCGGCGCCACCCACGTGACCGGATCGAGCGCGGTGTCGAGGGCGAAGCCGAACGCGTCGCGGAGCGTGAGCGGCGGCAGGAACGGCACGACCAGGTAGGGCCCGGGGCCAGCGCCCCAGACCCCGAAGGTCTGGCCCATATCGGCCGTCGTCCCCTCCTTGACACCGAAGCTCGGCGCGGCGTTGACGAAGCCGCCGAGCCCGAACATCGTGTTGATGACAAAGCGGCCGAACTCCTGGCCCGTGTCGTCGAACCGCCCCTGGAGCGCCGTGCTCACGATCCGGCGGACCGACCCGACGTTGGCGGCCATGTTCGAAACCGCCCGCTGCGCCCAGCTGGGCACGACCTTGTCGTAGGCCCTCGCGACCGGCTCGATGACGTGCGAGTCCAGGCTGTGGTTGAACGCGAAAGTCTTCCTGTTGAAACGCTTCCACGGGTCGTACTCGACGGCCGCCTCCTCCTCGGCCCCGGCGTCGAGCGCCTGACCCGCGCTCGCCGCGACCGGCTCGGCCGAACCGGCGCGGGCGATCGCGACGGCGCCGGACATCGAGACTACCCCCGCGACCAAGAGTCCCGCCAGCATGCCCCGCATGATACGTCTCCTGTTCCCCCCGCCCGCGCGGGGCAGCCCCATCACCCGCTCCGCTCCTTCCGCCCCTTCCGACCGGACTCGATCTCGTGACGGATCCCCCACCGGACGAGCCGGCTTCGCTCGGCCCCCTCAAGGAGCAACGCGAGGTCGTCGTAGAGCGTGGGGTCGTTCAGCAGCGCCCCCACCGTCCCGTCTCCTCGGGCGACCTTCCCGCTAATCTCCTCCAAGTGCTGCGACAGCTTCCGAACGAGGCGCTTGCTCTCCGGGTCGTTGATCAGCCATGGCAGCGCCCCCTGGCCCCGGGCCAGCGCCGCACTGAGGTCTTCGGCGTTCCCGAGCAGCCGCCGCCCCTGGCCGACCAGCGCCGCGACGTCGATCGGGTCCTCGGCCGCGAGGGTCGCGCCGTCCGCCACCCGAGGCGTCTCGGGGCTGCCGACGCTCAGCTCGACGAACTTGTCACCCAGAAACCCCATCGTCTCGAGCCGGGCGATCGAGTCCCCACGGACGCTGGCGATGGCGTCCCCGGCCACGTTGAAGTCCACCCGGACTTTCTGCCCCGGCGAAGCCGGGAGGCGGATCGCCGTCACCCGCCCGACCTCGACCCCCGCGAGCCGCACCGCCGCGCCCGCGTGCAGCCCGGCCACGGTCGTGAAGGAAGTCCGCAGCGGATGCTGCGTGGAGAAGTACCGGCCCCGCTCGCCGAGGAGGAAGATCGACCCGGCGAACAAGAGGAGCCCGAGGAACACGAACCCCCCCACCAGTGCCTTGACTCCGCTCCGTGGTTCCATGAAGGGACGTCCCCGGGGTGAGCTTGCGCCCTAGCGAAGCACGCCGGCCAAGAACTGCTGCACCTCGGATTTCGGCGAACGGCGAAAGGCCTCCGGCGGTGCCTCTTCCACCACCCGACCCTCATGGAGCAGGTCGATGCGATCCGAGATGCCGAAGGCCCACGGCACGTCGTGTGTCACGACGAGGGCGGTCATACGGAGCTCCTCGTGGAGCTCCGCGATCAGCCCCCCGATCAGCCGGGCGGCGCTCGGATCCAGCCCTGCGGTGGGCTCGTCGAACAGCATGACTTCCGGCGAGAGCGCCAGCGCGCGGGCGATGCCCACGCGCTTCTTCATGCCCCCGCTCAACTCGCCCGGATACCGGTCCTCGATCCCGGGCATCCCGACGCGGGCGAGGAGGGCGGCGACCCGGTCGCGGATCTCCGGCTCCCGCCTCTGCGTATGCTCCCGGAGTGGGAATGCGACGTTCTCGCCGACGGTGAGCGAGTCGAAGAGCGCCGCGCCCTGAAACACCACGCCCATCCGCCGCCGGAGCGGCAACATCTCGGACTCGCTCAGCGGCACCTCGTCCCGGCCGAAGAGCACGATCCGGCCCGCGTCCGGCTTGATGAGCCCGGCGACCAGCCGGAGCAGTGTGCTCTTGCCGGCGCCACTCCCGCCGAACACGCTGACGGTCTGACCGCTCCCAAGACTGAAGTCGACCCCGCGCAGGACCGGGCGCCCGTCGTAGCTCTTGGCGACCCCCTCGAGCCTGAGGACCTCGGACTGCTCGACGCGGGTCGCCGCGCTCGCTCCTCCCGGGATCGGTTCGAACACCGGATCCTCCTACACGATGAAGAAGAACTGCGTCAGGAGGAAGTCGGTGATCAGCACGGCGCTGCCGATGGCGACGACCGTCCCGGTCGTCGCGTGCCCGAGCTCGGTGCTTCCTCCGCTGAAGGTCAAGCCCTGGTAGCACCCGGCGAGCGCCACCAGGAAGCCGAAGGCGACCGATTTCCCCAGGCCGCTCAGATAGTCCCGAAACGTGGTGAGGTCCAGGATCGTGTTCCAGAACAGGCGGGAGTCGATGTGGAGCTGGACCACCGCGATCAGGAGGCCGCCGAGGATGCCGACGACGTTCGCGACGACCACCAGGAGGGGAAAGACGAGGAGTCCCGCGATGAGCCGCGGCGTGACCAGGACCCGCACGGCGCTCACTCCGGTCGCGCGCAGGGCGTCGATCTGCTCGGTCACCCTCATGGCGCCGAGCTCGGCCGTGATGCCCGCCCCCACCCGGCCTCCGACGAGCAACGCCGTCATCACGGGGGCCGCCTCCCGGACGATGGAGCGGGCCACGGTCGGTCCGATGTAGAGGCTCGCGCCGAAGCGGCTGAGCTCGTGGGCGCCCTGCAGCGCGACCACCATGCCCGCGAAGAGCCCCGCGACCACGGTCAACAGGAGCGAGCTCACGCCCATCCGGTGGATCTGCGCGACTACGAGGCCCGCGCGGTACGGCGGGAGCACACCCTCCGAGAGCGCCTGAGCCGCCATCAGGGTGATCCCACCGAGGTACCGACACAGGGCTCTCATGGCACCGCTATTTCGCCAGGCGGAGCGTGATTCCCTCGGCGGCCAGCTTCAGATCGGCCCCTTGCGTCGTCGAGACGAGCCGGATGACGACGCCGTTCTGGTTCCGCATGATCGTGATGCCGGCCCCGCCGGCGACCGTCGCTTCCGCCTCCGCGCTCGTGTAGCTACCGTTGAAATCCGCGAGGGTCCCGAGGTGATACACGGTGCCCTTGGCCTCCGCGCGCATCACCCCGAGTTCCCCGACCGAGAGCCCCTTGGCCGAGAACGGGTAGTCCCTGCCCTGGTAGGTCAGTACCCCATGGCCCCGGGTCAAGCCGACGCCCACCCCCACCGACTCTTCCGTGAGGGTCAGGGTCGCCGCGGGCGCCGCGTCCTGCGCGGACGCAAGGCCCCCCAGGAGGAGAACCATTCCAGCCACCACCACTGCGCTCACCGTCCTGCTACGCATGTGACACCCTCCCGTGTGGAGAAGACTCTGCTCGCCACCGTCGCTGCCGGGCATGCGACGCCGATCGTCGCCACCCCGTGCATCGCCCTGTTCGCCCTCTCTGTATGCTTTGAGGCTTCCGCCAGGACCATGGATGCAGAGGACATCTTTCCCGTCTTGCCGATGAATCCGTTCCGACCTGTCTCACATCTCATCATTAAGAGTGGCGTAACCGCTGGCGGACCTCTAGGAGAGTCGGAAACGCTCCTGGTGAGTGGTCAGCGTGCGGCCTCCGGAGCGTGGTCCTCCCACCTCCCTCTACGTTCTCGCCAGATTCGCGGTTCCCCGGTCGCCCTTCGCTGCCGACGAGCGCGGCGTGGAGAGCGCCGAACTCAGCCGGACGGCGGACGGTCCGCGGCGCAGCGCGGCGGCAGCGCGGCAATCGTGTTCAGGCTGTCGACCGCGGTCTCCGAGGCGACGAGCTCTCGATATCGAAGACGCGGTCGATGTGATCCGACGGGCCGAACGCGTGGGCGCCGGCTTCCGTGCCGACCGTTCCGCCCCCGTCGAGAGCGCTGTGGGTATCACGCAGGGGCGGCAGTGGCACCGGCGGCTTTCCTGTGCGCGCCAAGGCCGTCACCGTTGCCTTCAGCTCGCGGGTGAGCGGGAGGACGGCGGGCAGCGGCTTGCGGGGCTGCGTTGTCCAGATGCGCGTGCAGAGTCAACGTCGCCAACGCGTAGGGCCGGACTTAGCGCACAGACCAACAACCAGGTCGCGTCCTCTGCTCGACCGACTCTATGAGGCGACTGCCGGGATGCGCCCCGGCTGGCGCGAAGCCTTTCGCCGATAGACGCCAGGGCAAGAGCCGAAGCGCTGCTTGAACGCCTTGCTGAACGCGGCCTCGGACTCGTAGCCGACTCGCTTAGCGGACGGCTATACTCATCGTCCCCAACGGTGAGGCGTGTATGTCCAGCTCGGCGACTCGACAACAGGGACGAAGGCGCATCGATACATGATGGTCGCGACGAGGTTGGTCGTACTCGTAAGCATCCTCGGCATCACGGCGGACGTCACCGCGGCGCCGTCCGCTCCGCCGCCGTACATACTGCGGGAGATCCGCTCGTTCCATACAGCTAGGTCCCGGGGGGCGCCGGACGCCCGCCCCGATCCCGAGGGAGGCCGTCGTGAAGCTCATGAACGTCTGGGCTCAAACCGGGGCGCCATGCCCGCGCCAAGGACCATCCGTCTACTGTCACCGGAGGAGGAGGCGTATGAGAGGTCTTGTGGTCCTGCTTGTGACGCTCGCTGCGGTCGCTTCGGCCATGACGCCCGCGCCCGCACAGGATTTGACCCAGGTCTTCAAGAACGTGAGCCCGTCAGTCGTGGTCATCCGGACGCGTGAGAAGGAGGTCGCGGACGAGGGACAGCTCACCAAGTTCGGCGAGGTCGGCTCAGGCGTGCTGATCTCGCAGGACGGGAAGGTGATGACGGCGGCGCACGTCGTCCACCTCGCCGACACCATCACCGTCGAGTTTCTGGGAGGGGGAAGCGTGGGGGCGCGGGTCATCGCCTCCGAGCCGGACGCCGACGTCTCGCTCCTCAAGCTGGACACGCTGCCGAAGGGGGCCCTGGTCGCGACGCTCGGCGACTCCGACAAGGTGCAGATCGGCGAGCAGATCTTCATCATCGGCGCGCCCTACGGGATCGGTCACACCCTCAGCGCCGGCCACATCAGCGGCCGCCACCAGCCCGACACCGTCTACCACGACCTGGCCAAGGCAGAGTTTCTCCAGACCGACGCGGCCATCAACCAGGGGAACTCCGGGGGGCCGATGTTCAACATGCAGGGGCGGGTGATCGGCCTCGTGAGTCACATCATCTCGAAATCGGGCGGCTTCGAGGGGCTGGGGTTTGTGGTCACCTCCAACATGGCGCGGCGGATGCTCCTGGAAGAGCGGTCGTTCTGGAGCGGCTTATCGGCCCGGCTGCTCAGCGACGACTTGGCCAGAGCGCTCAATCTGCCGCAGCCGAACGGCCTCCTCGTCCAACGCGTCGCCGATGACTCGCCGGCCGCCAAGCTTGGGATCCGCGGGGGCACGATGAAGGCCACGATCGCCGGCACCGACCTCATCCTCGGCGGCGACATCATCCTCGAGTCGGTCGGCATCCAGGTCGTCGACGCGGCGAGCCGTCAGAAGATCCGCGACCGGCTGGCGCACCTCAAGTCCGGCGATCCCATCAGGGTCAAGGTGTTGCGGGGGGGACAGGTCGTCGACCTGAGCGGGCGGATGCTATGAGAGGAACGACGCGGTCTCGATGCTGCCGCCTCAGGTCCGTGAGCGGCTCTGGGCCGACCCGCTCGAGCGCGCCTCAGGTAGGCGGCGGAAGCGACACAAGAGCGGCGGCAAGAAGCAGGAGCGCGACGAGCGCTGCGAACTCCCCCCGCCACCAGCGCTCGGGCGCGCCGACGCCCCTCGCCCGGGCGGCCATCGCGAGGGCGAGCACCACGATCAGCGTGGCGAGCTTCCCCACGATCACCCGCCCGTAGGCGGTAGCGGCGAGGTCACCCGGGCCGGTAAGGTGCTGGAATGAGAGCAGCGCGCCGCTGCCAACCGCGACGAGCAACGCGATGGTCGCGACCCGCCCCGTCCGCTTCGCGAGGGCGCCGCGTAGTGGAGCGACGCCCGCGACCCGCCACGCGACGAGCAGGGCGATCACCAGGCCCACCCACGTACCCATCGCGGCCACGTGCAGGGCGTTCGCGACGAGCCCCGCGGCCACGGGACGAACGCTCACCGCGTGCACGGCCTGCCCATCGATCACGGCGAGCGCGACCCCGAGCGCGAGGGCGAGCTCTAGCGTGACGCGCGAGCCGGTCTCCAGCGCGGTCAGCATCGCCCACAGCGCGAGCGCGATGCCGAGCCGCTGCCCCGTCACCAGCCCTACCCGCGACACCAGCACATCCGCCAGCACGTCGGCATCGCCCACGATGCCGAGGCGCAGCGAGTGGCCGAGCAGGACGAGCGGCTCCGCGAGCAGCAACGCCACGACCCCAAATCGCGGGAGCCGCCACAGCGCGCGATCCAGCGCCGCGACGCGGGAGGCGCCGAGGGGACGAAGCACGAACCAGCGGAACGCGAGACTGCCAAAGCCGAGAGCGTAGCCGAGGAAGTGCAGCGCGCGGCCCACGACCGCGAGCACGAACCCGGAGCCCGAGGCCGTTCGTCCGTCGCCCGGGAGCAGCGCCGCGGGCGCCGTCGGCCGGCCAACGCTGAAGGCGAACCGCCCCCGCTCGGGCTGGGCGTCCCCGGACACGACGCGCCAGCTCACCACGTACGTCCCCTGCTCGGCCGCGTCCACGTCGACGCCGACGTCCCGTCCGCTCGCGCGCGCGGGCCCGCGCTCCACGCGCCGCCCGCTCGGTGCCGCTACCCGGACGCCACGCCCGATCGGCCGCACTGGCTCGTTGAACGTGAGGCGAATTGCGAGCGGGGGCGCTCCGACCACGACGCCGGTGACACAGCGGGGGTCGGCGATCGGCGCGGGCACCTCCGCGCAGAGATCGGGCGGATCGGACCCGACGAGGCGGGGGTGCGCGCGCACGCCGCCCGGGGCGGCGAGCATCACGAAAAGGGCCGCCACCGGCGCGAGGGAACGCCGCGCCAGGCGGCTCAGGCTCCGGCGACCTCCACCGACGGCGCCGGCACCGCGCGCGAGGCCTGGCCGATCCGGAGCACGAGGCCCGCCGCAACCAGACAGGCCAGCCCAGCGCTTATGAAGGTCACCTGATAGTCGCCGAGCCACGTACGGAGCAGACCGCCACCGTAGGCGGCCGTCGCCGCGCCGAGCTGGTGAGAGGCGGCGATCCAGCCGAACATGGTGCCGACGTTCTCCCGGCCGAAGGTGTCGGCCGCCAGGCGCGCCGTCGGCGGCACCGTGGCCACCCAGTCGAGGCCGTAGAAGACCGCGAAGGCGGCGAGGCCGAGGTACGCCGAGCCGAACGCGTAGGGCAGGAACAGCAGCGAGAGCCCGCGGAGGCCGTAATACCAGCAGAGCAGGTAGCGGTTGTCCCAGCGGTCTGAGAGCCAGCCCGAGACCGTCGTGCCGACGACGTCCAGGACGCCGATGGAGGCGAGCAGGCTCGCCGCTGTCACCTCAGGGATGCCGTGCTCCATCGAGGCGGGGATCAGGTGCGTGCCGATGAGACCATTCGTGCTGAGGCCACAGATGAAGAAGCTCCCCGCCAGCAGCCAGAAGTCGCGCGAGCGCAGGCCGAGCGCGAGTCCGAGCAGCGGAGCGGTAGCCGCGGCCCGCGGCGGCCGCGGCGTCACCGGCGCGTCGGCGGGCTCGCCAAAGGGGCGGAGGCCGATGTCACGCGGATCGTCGCGCATCAGCACAGCGACGAGCGGCAGGACCACGAGCCCGCCGCCGGCCGTGAGCAGGACGGCGCTTCGCCAGCCGAGGTGCACCACCATCGAGGCGAGCACGGGCAGGAACAGGAGCTGGCCGGTGGCGGAGCTGGCCGTGAGCAGGCCCATTACGACGCCCCGGCGTTCCGTGAACCAGCGGTTGGCGACCATGGCGCCGAGCACCATCGCCATGGTGCCGGTACCGAGCCCGACCACCACGCCCCACAGGAGCGTGAGCTGCCACGCTGCGGTCATCAGGGTCGTGAGGCCGACGCCGGTAGCGACGAGCGCGAGCGACGTCACCATGACCCGCCGGATGCCCAGCCGGTCCATCAATCCCGCCACGAACGGCCCGGACAGACCGTAGAGCAAGATGTTCACGGAGACCGCGAACGACACCGTCGCGCGCGTCCACCCGAACTCGCGCTCGAGCGGGATCATCAGCACGCCGGGCGTGGACCGAATGCCGGCGGCGGCCAAGAGGGCAAGGAACGTCACCCCCGCGACGATCCAGCCGTAGTGCACGCGTCCGCGGATCCACCTCTCGATGTGCATCGGTTCCTTCCCTGAAGGGCCGCCGTCCGTGGCGGGGGACGCCGTCGCCGCTACTGTTCGCCCGAAGTCATCCCTGCTGTCGACCCTTGGACAACCCGATCACGACGGACCGCCTCAACTGGCCGCCAGGTTCATTCTTCTCGGTGCGCCGCGCGGCTGCACCCGCCTCCGTCTCCGGCCCCGCCCCCGCCTCTTGACGGCGACCTCGAGCAGGTGGGCCAGCCGCCGTTGCAAGTCAGCCCATCCCTTCGGCCTTAACTCGCTGAGGACTTTGGCCTGGGCCTGGGCCCAGAGCGGCCGCGCGACCTCCAGGGCTCTTCTCCCCTTGGCCGTGAGTCTCATTGCCTTGATGCGTCCGTCGGGGTGCGGGACGCGCTCGGTCACACCATAGCGTTCCAAGAGATTGAGGCTCCGGGTCAGGGTCGTCTGGTCGATGGCGAGCGTGTCCTCGAGTTGCCTCAGATTCGCCCCGCCCATGCGCGCGATCATCGTGAGAATGCTGAACTGAGTTACCCGCAGACCGCTCGGCCGCAAGACGTCGTCGTACAGCTGTGTCACAGCCCGGGACGCCATGCGGAGCGTGTTGCAGACACAGGAGGACGGCCGTCCCGCGTCCCGTCGGGTCGTCAGTCCGGTATCTCGTCGATTCATGGAATCATGGTACCAGTCACCCGCTTGACCGGCAAGGCCTCTGTATGTAGATACATGGTCGTCAATGCGTGCACAGCGTGCTGCCGCCTCCCGAAGGCTCCGACACCACGTCCTAGAGGAAGGGGCCCCGTGATAGGCTCACGGCTGGCCTGGAGGAGGGTCCGATGAGCGCAGAGTCCTGGAGCCGGCGCGAAGTCCTGAAGGTCGTCCCAGTCGCAGCCCTGGCCGCCGCCCAAGCGCGTCCCGCGTCCGCCCAGTCAGTCAAATGGTCGGCAGGCACCGAGGCCCCCAGGCTGAAGGCGCCCGCCAACGCCACCGACTGCCACCACCATATCTATAACGGGAAGTACCCGGTGGATCCCAAGGCCACGCTGCGCCCGGCCGACGCGTTGGTGGATGATTATCGCGCGCTGCAGAGGCGCATCGGGACGACGCGCAACGTCGTCGTGCAGCCTTCGACGTACGGCACCGACAATCGCTGTCACCTCGACGCGCTGGCCGCGTTTGGGTCGACTGCCCGCATGGTCGCGGTCGTCAACGACGGCGTGTCAACCGAGGAGCTCAAGCGCATGCACGCGCTCGGTGTCCGCGGCATCCGCTTCAACCTGGCCCAGGCCGGCGCCACGACGCCAGAGATGATCGAGCCGTTGTCCAAGCGGATCAACGACCTCGGCTGGCACATCCAGGTCAATGCCCCGGCCGGGAAGCTCATGGAGATCATGCCGATCCTCGAGCGCGTGCCCTCGTCGATCGTCTTCGATCACCTCGCGCACATCCCGCAGCCCGACGGCGTCGACCATCCGCTCTTCGCCAGGGTCCGCGCCCTGCTGGACAAGGGCCACACGTGGGTCAAGCTGTCCGGCGCCTACGCCGATACCAAGGTGGGACCACCGACCTACGCGGACTCCAGCGCGGTGGCGCGCGCGTACGCCACGGCTGCCCCTGAGCGCTGCGTCTGGGGTAGCGACTGGCCACACCCGACCGAACAGCAGAAACAGTTGCCGGACGACGCCGTGCTCTTTGACTTGCTCACGGACTGGGTGCCCGACGAGAAGACCCGCCACCGCGTCCTCGTGGAGAACCCCGCGACGCTGTACGACTTTCCGACGGGCATGTGAGGATCGTGGCGACCTAGACGGCTATTGGGGCGGACGGATCGTCCCGCATCACAGCAACCCATGCGCCGCCACCCCCACCGGTCGCGCGTGGCGAGAAGGGGTACCTCGGGTAGCTCGCGCCTGCCTCATCCTTCCCCGCTCATGAGCGGCTTGACGGCGAGGCGATAGCCGACACCGCGCTCCGTCAGCAGGTACTTCGGCCGCGCCGGGTCAGCCTCGAGTTTTCGTCGCAACTACACAATATGGACCCTTAACGCCCCCGTTTGTTGAGCCCCGGATGACCCCCAGACCTCCTTGACCAGCTGGGTCTGGGTCAAGACCTTTCCAGGTGATCGGACGAAGGTCCTCAGGAGCTTGGACTCGATAGGGGTGAGGTGGACTTCGAGTCCAGCGACGGATACGGAATGGCGGACGAGGTCGACCGAAAGATCACCGATCGTGATGGTCGTGTCATCTGGTCCCGGGGGGCTCGTCCAATGCCGGAGGGCGACACTGATCCTGGCGAGCAGTTCTCCGACGCCGAACGGCCTGCTCATGCGGTCGTCGGCCCCCGCGTCGGGCGCGCCCCCCTTGTCGTGCTCCTGCCCTCGAGCCGACAGCACGATGATCGGCAGCGCCGACCACTCCCGCAATCGGTGGATGACCTCGAGGCCATCGGGATCGGGTCGCCCTAGATCGATGAGGACGAGGGCACGCTGGCGGGCCGCGACCTCCGCGAGACCGCCCTCCGCGGTCGATGCCTCGAACAGACGAGACCCGGCACTCTCTAAGGCCGCGCGAACGAAAAGCCGCACGTGCGGCTCGTCCTCGATCAGGACAATCGCCGGCGAAGGTGACGTCGACACGGGATCGCTTGGCGCGGACGTCGCACGGTTGGCAGGCGTGTCAGACATCCAACGGCGTCACGGGCGCCTTCACGGTCACAGCGAGCGCGAAGCCGAAATCGCCGAGCGACGGCGGTCCGCGCTCTTCACTGGAGCGTTCATGGCAGCGCGATCGTCCTTCGCTCTGAGGGTTTCGTGACTCGTCCCGCTCGGCGGGGCGACCGCCGGCCCGCGACGGCGGGAGTGCGCCCGCCAGTCTTCCAACTCCATCGCGACGCGGTTGCACCGCACCCACACCATCATCCAGGGAACCACCAACACCACCACGGCGACCTCGAGAATCGTTCGTCCAGTCCCTGCGTCGACCAGAGCCGCGATGAGCGCGAGCAGGCTCAACATCAGCAGGCCGATCGCGTACAACAGCTACCACGTCGGCTTCGTGAGGCTCGGCTCCTGCGTCATGGCTTGCCCTCCTGCCCAATTACAGGCGCAGGAGGCGTTAAGACGAGGTCAAATTCGGACCGGTTGCCGTTAAGAAACGGTCAAGGGTGTCGGCGCACGACGACTCACATACCGCGCGACCCGATCTGGAGGCGTCATGACGCGTTCTTAACAGACCGCGCCCGAATCTTGAGACCTTCTTAACTTCGAGCGGGCCTACGCTGCGTGATAGCGGTACTGAAGCGGGCGGGAGGGATACCGTGATGGATCTGCTCGACGTTGGACTGAGGGGGGCTGTTCTTCGGTCTCTCCTGGGCGCTCGTCACGCTGCGAGAACGGTTATCACGGATTCCTCCCGCCCCTTTTCGACGTCGGCGGCGGCATCGTCTCGGTATGGTCTCCGCGTATCCCTGGCGCTCCGGAGGCCGGAGCTTTTTCTCATGACGGCGAATCAATCACGGTCGTCAGCTCGTCCTATAGACCGCACGGAGGAGGGTCTATGAATCTTGTGGTGTGGTTGCCGGCCATGTTTGTGCTGGGTCTCGTGAGTATAGGGCTCTGCATCGCTTTCGTGACCGCCTGCGAAAAGATTTGAGAGGCAGACCATGCTTTATGTCACGGCGGGAGTGACCGTTCTCATGTTCGTCTACTTATTCGCGGCGCTCGTGCGACCTGAATGGTTCTAGAGTTCAGGCGGCGGCGTGGGTCCAGGAAGGGCATCGTCCAGGATGTCGGCAGGTCGTCATGATAGTTG
>WNFT01001066.1_pt1 | contig 29012 bp, 25 predicted proteins | sample 5400191 | NCBI WGS metagenome assembly WNFT01 (sample SAMN13153359, study PRJNA577476) | soil metagenome | isolation source: 80 cm saprolite under Madrone tree | place: USA:California | collected 2016-06-14 | reverse complement strand
GGAAGGCCGTCGTGCGCCGGGTGGACCGTGACTTCTCCCGCGTCGAGCTCCAGAAAGGGGCGCAGACCCCGGTGATGGGGGACAGGGTCGTCCTGCTCCCCCGGGCCGTCGAGGCCGCCTTCAGCGGGGCCGCGGTCATCACGGTCAAGGCCGGCCGCGAGGGCTCGGAGAAGCCCTTCGCCGACGTCAACGTGTACCGGGATGGCGTCTGGGTCGGCACGACGTCGGCCAGCGGCGAGATCCGGGTCCCCGTGGCGTCGGGCGAGAAGCACGTCTTCCTCTTCGCGCGGGCCGGGATCAAGCCGCATCAGGAGGTGATCAACGTCGGCCAGGCCCTCGAGCAGAAGACGATCCTGCTGCCCCAGACCCTCTCGCGTTTGAAGCTCGCCTCCGAGCCTTCCGGGGCCCGGGTGCTGGTGGACGACCAGGAGGTGGGCACGACCCCGCTCGAGACCGACGTCCTGATGGGCTTCCATCGCGTGAAGCTGGAGCTGTCGGGCGAGAACTGGCGCGCCTACGACAAGATCATGGAGTTCACCGCCCTCGAGGAGGACTACACGGGCGCCCGCCGCATCTCCCTCCAGAAGGACGTGCTGAGGCAGAGCGACGCCCTCCTCCAGGCGGGCAACGTCGACGGGGCCATCGCGCTCCTGGCCCAGGTGCAGCCCGGGCACGCCGACTACTCCGCGGCGCACCACCGCCTGGCCGGCCTCTACCTGGACGAGAAGAAGGATCCGGCGCGGGCCATCCCCGAGTTCCAGAAGGTCCTGGATCTCCCCGAGAACCGGGAGCTGGTCAACAAGCGCTTCGCGGTGACGTTCCTCAACCTGGGACGGGCCTACTACCTCCAGGGAACGCCCGAGGGCTACCAGAAGGCCATCGACAACCTCCTGGTCGCGCGCAGCAACAAGAGGTTCTTCCCCCAGGACATGCACGACCAGGCCACGCACGACACCCTCTACTTCCTCGCCCTGGCTTCCCACAAGCTCTACCACCTCGGCGGAAGTGAGGGCCTGTTGCAGGAGACGTCGTCGCGCTGGAAGGAATACTTCGATTTCTTCCCGGCCTCGCTCCAGAACGACGACGAGGTGAAGCAGGCCCGCACGGGCGCCGAGCACTACTACGAGGAGGTCCGGAGGAAGCTCAAGGAGGCCGAGTGAAGCAGTCGGGGCTCCTCTGGGCCCTGGTCGGACTCGGGCTGGGGCCGAACCCCCAGGGTTCGGCTCCCTTGACCAGCCCCTCCGTGCCCTCGAAGACCTTGACCATGATCACGCGGCAGCTCTCGCTCCGGAACGTCACGGCGACCCCGGATCAGAACGAGGCCAACCCGCGCTTCTCCCCCGACGGACGGTACTTGAGCTTCGAGCGGCGAAACGGGGCCGCCCAGGCGATCTTCGTGGTGGGCACGGAAGCGCCGGGGGCGGTGGAGCGCATCACCTCGCAGCCGCCTCGGGCGGCGGCTTCCGCGGAGGAGGCGCTCCTCGGCGGAACCCGGTCCGACGATTCGTACAACGCCCAGATCTCGTTCTATCCCGACGCCCGCAGCTTCGTGTTCACCGGGAACGCGGGGAGCGGGGTCTATCGGCTCTATGAAGGAAAGCTCGGGGGAGCCCCCTCCCGGGCCTTGACCGCGCAATCGAAGGAAGACGGTCACCCGGCGGTCTCCCCGGACGGGCGGTGGCTGGTGTACGTCTCGGCCCGGGCGGGCATCGGCAAGCTCTTCCTCCGGGACCTGACCACCGGCGTGGAGCGGCAGCTCACCGGGGGGGACAAAGTGGACTTGTACCCGGCCTGGTCGCCCGATTCCAGGCTCGTGGCCTACACCTCGGGGGACAACGACAATCACGACGTCTTCGTCATCGACGCGTCCACGCCCCAGGCCACGCCCCGCCAGCTCACCACCTGGAAGTACGACGACCTGCGGCCGACGTTCTCCCCGGACGGGGCCTTCGTGGCCTTCTACTCGAACTACAGCCCCTCCGGCGAGGACAAGGAGTGGTCGATCGTGGCCATCCCCGCCGACGGCTCCGGGCCCAGCAAGGGTGCGCCCCTGGCCAAGCTCGTGGTGGCCCAGAACGTGGTCACGGATCCCGAGACGGGTCCGGCCTGGCTCCCGTGGGGACGGGCCGTGATCTACGCCCGGAACCTCAAGGCGGAGTGGAACCCGATCTACGTCGTGGACACGGAGACCCGTGGCGAGGTGCGGATCGAGACCCCGACCCGGATGAATCACGACCTCACGTGCTCCCGTAACGGGCTGCTGGCTTTCCGGGCCCAGGTCGCGAGCTGGGACGACGTCTTCGTCGCCCCGCTGGGGAGAACCCCTTGAGGGCACGAACGCTCGTCTCCCTGCCGTTCCTCCTCCTCCTGGCGGGCCTGCCCCGGGCAGCTCCGGCGGCCGTGAAGCCGGGGCTCGAGGGGGCGCAGGAGCTCTTCCGACAGAACCACTGGGAGGCGGCCCGGAGCCACCTGCGCTCGCAGTGGGGCTCTCTCGCCGAGAAGGACCGCCCGGCCGCCACCTTCCTCATCGGGCGCTCGTACGTTCGGGAAGCCGAGTTCTACGCGGCCGCGCACCGCTTGGGAGCCGAGGTCGGCCTGGCCTATCTGGACGAGCTGGCGGCGGCCCGGGCGAATCGGGGCCTCGCGTGGATCCCGCTCTTCAAGGGCCTCTACGAGGTGGAGGTCGGGCGAAACACGGAGGCCGATCGGACGCTCCTGTCCGCCTCGCCCACCCTTCCCCCGGAATGGAAGGCGACCGCGCGGTTGCGGCGCGCCCTCGCGGTCCATCGCCTGGGGCGCATCCAGGAGGCGGCGACCGCCCTCAGGGACCCGTCCCCGGAGGGCCGATTCTGCAGGCTGCTCGCAGGGGGAGCGGCGGAGCCGTCGGCGGCTCCGCCCAAGGCAGGCCCGAGAGAGAGGCTCCTGACGGCGGCGCCGCTCTTCCGCGCCGGCCGGACGGCCGAGGCCGAGGCCCTGCTCGCGGGGCTGAACCTCGACCTTCCGGACGTCGAGGACAAGTCGGATCCCCGGAAGCTCCTGCGCTTCCACGATCCGCTCGTCACGGCCGCCTGGGAACGGATCTGCTGGGAGCGCGCGGTGGCGTCCCTCACGCCTCTGGCCGCCGGCGCGCCCGGGGCCGAGAAGGGCCTAGCGGCCTTCTACGTCGGCCTGAGCCTCTTTCGTCTGGGCGTTCCCGAGGAATCCGTGAAGTTCCTTCAGGGAGCGAACGCGTCCTCCCTGGGCCCGGAGCTGCAGTCGTCGACGCGCCTGCTCCTTGCGTCGTCGGCGTGGAAGGTCCGTGCTCCCACGGGGCCTGAGCTCCTGGCCCTCTGGGAGGGCACCCAGACCCAGCCCGACACCGTCCTCCTCTGGGATGAGATCAAGCGCGGCGACCTCGCGAAGGCCGAGCCCTTCCTCACGAAGCTCGGGGCCCGGCTCCGGGACCTGCTGCCGACCTCGACCGAGCGCCCGCCGGGTGTCCTCGTGGGGAGGTGGGGTCTCGTGCGGCTGGGCCGCGGCGACGATCCGGCGGCTCTCGTCGCCGCTCTCTCCGAGCACCGGGACAAGTCGAACAAGAACAAGCTGGAGTGGAACGACCCGCTGCTGCTGATGGCCCTCTCGGCCGCCAGCTACCGCGATCACGAGTACCCCCAGGCCCTGGAGACCCTCTTCGAGCTGTCGAAGACGTTCCCCGGGCTGCGGGCGCTCCAGTGGAACCTGCAGGGGATCTATGCCGCGCGGCAAAAGGCCGGCGGCGAGGCCCGCATCAGCCAGTGAAGCATCGCTACGTGGAGGTGTCTATGAAGCGCGCGACAGTCGCCGGCGTCGTGGCCGGGATCCTGGCTCTTTCCGCCTCGGGGATCGCGGCCGACCGCACCGACGGCTTCCCCGACGGGGGAAAGCTCGTCTACGGCGAGTACGGGCGGCCGGCCACCCTGGACCCCATCACGACCAACGACATGGTGGGTCTCCGTCTCACGGAGCTCCTCTTCAACGGCCTCGTGAGCTTTTCCCCCAAGAACGAGGTGGTCCCCGACCTGGCGGCCCGGTGGAGCGTCTCGCCGGACAACCGGGTCTACACGTTCACGCTCCGAAGCGACGTCAAGTGGCAGGCCAAGGGCGGGGTGGCCGACCGGACCGTCACTCCCGACGACGTCGTGGGGACGCTGGACGTGATCCGCCACCCCCGCACCCTCACCCCCCTGAAGGCGCCTTACGAGCTCGTGGCCGACGTCCGCAAGCTGGACGGCCAGACCCTGGAGATCACCCTGAAGCGGCCCATCGTGAACGCCCTGGGCCGGCTCGCCTTCAAGGTGGTGCCCACGTTCGCCCTGAAGGCGCCCGACTTCCTCTCCCGCGACGACCCCTTCGTCCAGAACCCCGTGGGAAGCGGTCCCTTCCAGCTCAGCCAGGTGACGGACGAAGGGGACGTGGTCATGGAGGCCAACCCTTCCTACTACAAGGGCCGCCCGCACCTCGATCGCGTCGTCCTGAAGCCCTTCGCGGACAAGAACGTCCTCACCCAGGCCCTGCTCTTCAACTCGGCCGACATGGTCGTGGAGGTGAACTCCCGGGACATCGCCCAGATCCAGGGGGACAAGCGCTTCAACCTCTATCCCTACAACGCCCTCTCGTATACCTTCTTCGGCCACAACTACCGGAACCCCCATCTCGCGAAGAAGGAGGTGCGCCAGGCCATCAACTACGCCACCAACCGGCAGGAGATGCTGGACTCCTTCTACTCGGGGCGGGGCACCCTCATCTCGGGTCCCTTCGCCCCCGGAAGCTGGGCCTACAACCTGGACGTCAAGACCGCGCCCTTCAATCCCGCGCGGGCCAAGGAGCTCCTCGCCCAGGCCGGGTACAACAAGCTGGGGGCCGACGGCTTCCTGGTCGCCGACGAAGGGAAGCCCCTGCAGTTCACCCTCAAGATCCCCATCGAGAAGGAGAACGAGACCGTCAAGCGCGTGGCCCTGGCCTTCCAGAACTACATGAAGCAGGTCGGGATCAAGATCAACCTGGAGTTCCGGGAGTGGCAGGCCTGGAAGCAGGACGTCTTCGTGGACCACGACTTCGACATGGTGATCGCCAGCTGGGCCTTCGACGACTCCGCCGACATCTCGACCCTCTTCCACTCGGGGGAGACGAGCGCGTGGCGGAACAACTTCGTGGGCTACTCGAACCCGGAAGTGGACGCCCTGATCGTGGAGGCCAAGACCACCCTGGACCGCGAGAAGCAGCGCACGGTCAACCAGCGCCTCCACGTCCTCCTGGCCGACGAGCAGCCCTACACCTTCCTCTGGACCCTGACGAACTACGCCGCCGTCCACAAGAAGATCCGCCACGTGGAGCTGCACCCGTTCAAGCTGTTCACCTTCGCCGACACCTGGTACATCCCCAAGAAGGAGCAATGAAGCGAGGGTGCTGAAGCGGATCGGAAAGGCCCTCGCGCGCGAGGGGATGCGGACGGCCGTTCTCTTCCTGCTCGTGACGTTGGCCATGTTCGTCCTGTTGAACCTGGCCCCCGGGGACCCCGTGGCCCTCTACGTCAACGTCCAGAGCCTGTCGCCGCAAGAGGTGGAGGCCGTGCGCCACGAGCTGGGCCTCGATCGGAGCCTGCCCGTGCGCTACGGGGCGTGGCTCCGGCGGATGGTCCAGGGGGACCTCGGGACCTCGCTCCGCAGCGGGCGTCCGGTGACGGTGGAGCTGTGGCGGACGGGATGGCGGACTCTACTGCTCGCGGGGAGCGCCATGACCCTGACCCTGCTCTTCGCCGCCGTCACCGCCTACCTCGCCGCCATGGGACGCCATCCTGCCTGGGCCTCCGCCCTGACCGCCTTCGGCTACGTTCTCTCGGGGCTGCCCGTGTTCTGGCTGGGGTATCTTGCGATCTATCTCGCCACCACCCGCTTCCACGTGCTTCCCTTGATGATGGGGGAGAGCACCGCGGCCGGGGGATGGTCCTTCTTCTTCGTCCCCGTGGTGGTCCTGGGCCTGGGGAACGGCACCGTCTCCGAGGTCACGCGCCACCTCCGCACCCACCTCCAGGGGGTGCTGCGCGAGGACTACATCCGCACCGCTCGCGCCAAGGGCGCCCGCCTGTGGCGCCATCTCTACAAGGACGGCTTCGTCATGCCCCTCTCCTCCCTGCTCGCCAACAAGATCCCCTACGTGCTCGGGGGGGCGATCGTCGTGGAGCAGGTCTTCAACTGGCCCGGGATGGGGCGCCTCACGTGGCAGGCCGCCTCCGACCGCGACTACCCGACCCTCCTCGGGGTGACGCTCCTGGCCGCCCTGATCGTCCGCATGGCGCACATCGTCAAGGAGGCCGTGCAGGTGGCCGTCAACCCCCAGCTCGCGGACTAGAGTGCACTTCCTCGAGCTGGCCGCGGAGCCCACGGCCTGGCAGCGGCTCCGGTCCTGGCCCCTTCACCGGACGGTGGCCACCGTCTTCGGGACGGGGATGGCGGCCCTCGTGGTCTCGGTCTACCTGGCCTCGGTCCTGCGGGTCCTGCCCCAGGATCCCGACGCCATGGACCTGGGGGCAGTGAACGCCCTGCCCAGCGCCGCCCACCTGCTGGGGACCGACTTCGTCGGCCGCGACCTGCTGTCGCGCATCATGGTGGGGACGGCCGCCTTCTTCCTGCCGGGGCTCCTCTCCGTCTCCGTGAGCCTCCTCTTCGGTGCGCTCTTCGGGATCCTGGTGGGCTTCTGGCCCCAGCGGTTCGGCACCGTCGTGGGCCTCCTGCTGCAGCTCCTGGAATCGCTTCCCAAGCTGGTGCTGATCCTCCTGGTCGTCGCCCTCTTCCGCCCCGACATCTACCTGATCCTCCTCGTGGTGGGGATCACGAACATCCCCGCGGCGGCGGAGCTGCTGCGCGCCCGGATCGCCGCCCTGCGGCGGAAGAGCTACATCGAGGCGGCGGTCGCCCTGGGACTGCCGCCCTCCCAGGTCATCCTCAAGCACGTCCTCTGGCTCCACGGGCGCGGCCTCGTGCTCATCCAGGCCACCATCGGGATGGGAGAGGCCATCCTGATCGAGACCTCGCTTTCCTACCTCGGCTTCGGGGTGCAGGAGCCCACGCCGTCCTGGGGAAATATGGTGGCGCTCGGCAAAGACTACTTCTTCCGCGGGGAGCTTTGGATCTCCACCGTGCCCGCCATGGCCATTCTCCTGACCGTCCTGGGGTTCCATCTCCTGGGCGACGCGCTGCTGGAGCGTCTGGAAGCGAGCGGAGCCTAGATGAGCACAGTGACCACCGCCCCCGTCCGCCCGTCACGCCGAGAGGGAGAGGGCGCCGTCCTGTTCGTCCGGGACCTGCGCACCTACTTCTACCTCCCGGGGCGCGGCCGTTTCCTGCGCGCGGTGGACGGGGTTCGCCTCGCCGTCAGGGAGGGGGAGACCCTGGTGCTGGTGGGGGAATCGGGGTCCGGCAAGAGCGTGACCGTCCTGTCGCTCATGGGCCTGGTGAGCACCGCGCCGGGGGTGGTGTCGGGACGGATCTGGTACCGCCCGCCCGGCCAGGAGGACCAGGTCAACCTCCTGGAAGGGCTCGACCGCTTCGCGCGGCTCGATCCCGGGCCACCCCTGCGGGTGGAGAAGGACAACCGGCGCTGGCTGCGCTGGCACGAGGCGGGGATGCGCGAGCGGCGGGGGCGGGATTTCGCCATGATCTTCCAGAATCCACGGAACGCGCTGCACCCGTACTTCACCGTGGGCCAGCAGATCAGCGAGGTGATCCGCCGCCGGTCCCCCCGGCTCTCCCCGGCCGAGGCGACCGCGGAGGCGCGGGAGTGGCTTTCCAAGGTCCATCTCGACGCCCCCGCCCGACGCCTGGGCGACTACCCCCACAACCTCTCGGGAGGGATGTGCCAGCGCGTGATGATCGCCATGGCCCTGGCCGCTCGCCCCGCCGTCCTCATCGCGGACGAGCCCACCACCGGCCTCGACGCCACCATCCAGAGCCGCGTCCTCGACCTCCTGGAAGAGATGAAGGCGGCGCTCAAGACCACCACCATCGTCATCACCCACGACATGGGAGTGGCCCGCCGCCTGGCCGACCGGGTGGCGGTCATGTACGCGGGGCGGGTGGTCGAGGAAGGGCCCGCGAGGGACGTCCTGAACGGCCGTCACGAGATCAAGCATCCCTACACCCGCGCCCTGCTCTACGCGATCCCGAGCGTGGGAGACATCCGCGAGAAGCGCAGGCTCGCGGTGATCGAGGGGGACGTCCCCGACCTCTCCCGGCTCCCTGAGGGCTGCCAGTTCGCCGAGAGATGCGACGTGAAGCCGGCGGGGCGCGAGCACCTGTGCACGGAGGACGAGCCCGGGCTCGACGCCCCGGTCCCCGGACACCGGGTGCGCTGCTGGCGGCATCTCCGGCATCCCTCGGAAGGGGGAGGGTCCACGTGAGCGGGGTGGCCGGAGCCGAACCGGAGGCGGGAGCCCTGCTGGAGGTCCGCGGCCTCGAGACGTTCTTCTATCGGCGCGGGCGCTTCGGGGTGGTTCGCCTCGACGACTACGTGGCGGCGGTGGACGGCGTGTCCTTCAGCGTCCGGGAGGGCGAGGCCCTCGGCATCGTGGGGGAGAGTGGCTGCGGCAAGACCACCCTGGGGCGGACGATCCTGCGGCTCGTTCCCGCCACCGCGGGTTCGGTCCGCTACCGCGGCGAGGAGATCCTGGGCCTCACGGGCGCCGCGCTGCGGGCCAAGCGCCGCGAGATGCAGATGATCTTCCAGGACCTGGACGCGGCCCTGAACCCCAAGATGCGGGTCGAGGATCTCCTGGCCGAGGCCTTGACCCTCCACCGCCAAGCACCTCCTCCCGAGATCCGCCGGCGCTCCGAGGAGCTGCTGGGCCTGGTGAAGCTCAAGCCCGCGAAGCTTCTGGCCTTTCCTCCCGAGCTGTCGGGGGGCGAGAAGCGGCGCGTCTCCATCGCCCGCATCCTCGCGGTGGAGCCCCGCCTCATCGTCGCCGACGAGCCCCTGTCGGCGTTGGACGTGTCCATCGCCGCCCAGGTGGCCAACCTGATGCGGGACCTCCAGGAGAGCCTGGGCCTCACCTACCTCTTCATCTCCCACGACCTGCGCATGGTGCAGCTGGTCGCCCATCGCGTCATGGTCATGTACCTCGGCCAGGTGGTGGAGATGGCCCCTGCCCGGACGCTGGCCACCGGGGCCGCGCATCCCTACTCACGGCTGCTGTGGGCGGCCGTGGATCCCTACACGGGACTGCGCATGGAGCCCGGAGGGGTGTCGGCCCGCTGGGAGATCTCAGAGGCCGACCGGCCCCGGACCGGCTGCCGGTTTCGGGACCGTTGCCCGGTCTATCACGCCAAGGGCGAGCCTGCCGTGTGCCGTGACAAGGAGTCCGAGCCCAGGTTGACCGAGCTCTCGCCCGGCCACCTCGTGGCTTGCCATTTCCCCCAGGGGAGCTGACGGCGCGCCGAGCCGGCTACTTGATGCAGACGGCGCGGACCTGCTTGAAGTCCGTCGTGCCGTTGAGGACCTTCTGGATGCCGTCCTGCAGCAGGGTGGTCATGCCGTCGCGCACCGCCTGCTTGCGCATCTCCTCCACGGACTTGCGCTTCTGGATCAAGCGCTTCATCTCGTCGGTCCCCAACAGCAGCTCGTGGATGCCCATGCGGCCCTTGTAGCCGCTGTTTCCGCACTTCGGGCAGCCCTTCGGGCGGTAGAGGCGGAACTCGGGGGAGTAGCGGATGCCCAGCTTGTCCCAGGATTCCAGGCCGTACTCCTGCATCAGCTCCGCGAACTCCTCCTGGGAAGGGACGTACTCCTCCTTGCAGTCCTTGCAAAGGGTGCGCACCAGGCGCTGGGCCATGATCCCCAGCAGGGCGTCCGCGAAGTTGAAGGGGTCGATCTCCATGTCGAGCAGGCGGACGATGGTCTCCGGGGCCGAGTTCGTGTGGAGGGTGGAGAAGACCAGGTGGCCGGTGAGCGACGCCTCGATCCCGGTGGCCGCGGTCTCGTGGTCGCGCATCTCGCCCACCATGATAACGTCGGGGTCGGCGCGGAGGAAGGCCCGCATGGCGATGGCGAAGGTGAAGTCGATCTTGGGGTGCACCTGCACCTGGCGCAGGCCGGGCTGGGTGATCTCGACCGGGTCCTCCGCGGTCCAGATCTTCATGTCCACGGTGTTGATGTAGCCGAGGCCGGAGTGCAGGGTGGTGGTCTTGCCGGAGCCGGTGGGTCCCACCACCAGGCAGATGCCGTAGGGCTTCTCCAGCATCTTCCTGAACTCGCCGAGGTTGCGCTCCGAGAAGCCCATCCTCTCCAGGGGGAGGGGCTTGGAGGCGGCGAGGATGCGCATGACCACGTCTTCGTTCGCGCCCGCGGTGGGGATGGTGGCCACGCGCAGCTCGATGTTTCCCATGGGGCCCCGGAACCGGATCTTTCCGTCCTGGGGCTTGCGCTTCTCCGCGATGTCGAGCTTCGACATGATCTTGAAGCGCTGGACCACCGCGTTGCGGTGGCCCGCCGGGATCTCGATGTACTTCTGGCAGTCTCCGTCCACCCGGAAGCGCACGATGGTGGGCGCGGTCTTCCCGTAGGGCTCGACGTGGATGTCGGAGGCCCCCCGGTTGTAGGCGTCGATGATGATCTGGTTGCAGAGCTTGACCACCCCGCTGTCCGTCTCGTCGATCTCGGGCTGGTCCGTGGGCTCCTGGCCCTCGACCTCGTCCTCCTCCCCCGAGCCCAGCTCCATGATGATGCGCCCCAGGTCCTGCTCCTCCACCGCGGGCGAGGTGTCGCCGTAGCTCGCGCGCAGGAACTCGAGGATGTCCTGGCGGAGCCCCACCATGAACTCCTGGCGCGGGGCGAGGTTCATGGCCTTGATGGCGTCGAGGCGGGTGAGGTCGTAGGGGTCCTCCACCGCGACCCAGAGCGTGCCTTCCTTCTTCTCGACCGGGGCGGCCACGTTCTTCTTCAGGAAGTCGTGGCTGAGCCGGCTCCGCAGGTCCTCGGGCATGGTGCGCCCCTGGGGCTCCCAGAAGGGGCAGTTGTAGAAGGCGGCGAGGGCGCGCCCGATCTCCTGCTTGGGGACCTTGAAGTCCTCCTCCAGGACCTTGGCCACGTCGATCTGGTTCACGCGGGCGCTCGTGATCGCCTTCTCGATGTCCTTCTCGGAGACGAGCCCCTTGTCCACGAGGCCGCCGTATTTGGAAGGCTTGTTCGAGCGGGCCGCCCGGTGCTGGTTGTAGAAGGCGATGCCCAGGATCTTGGCCAGCTCCTCCGCGGCCTCCTCGTCCCGGGGGGAGAAGGCGGTCCCCTCCCCGCGCTTGTTGACGAGCTGGAGCACCCCCAGCAGGTACTTGTCGAACAGGATCGGGGTCGAGAGCACCTCGTCGGTGCGGAAGCCGGACGCCTTGTCCCACCGCGCGTCGAACTTGAGGTTCGGGTGGAGGCGGGTCAGCTCGGAAGGATCGTAGGCGCTCTTGATGTTCACGGTCTTGCGCGAGAGGGCGGTGAAGCCGGCGATCGAGGTGAAGGACTTGGGGACGCGGATCTCCTTGACCTCCTGGCCCGCCTTGAACAGGGAGAAGAGCTCCTGGTTGCGCGTATCGAGGGCGAATATGGTCACGCGCTCGGCGTCCACGAGATCCAGGACCTTGTCCTTGATGTCGACCAGGATCTCCTGGATGCTGGGGGCCGAGTTGATCATGTTCGCGATCTCGATGAGGCGCTTGCGATACGAGAGCTCGCGCTGGGCGGGGTCGCCCGCGATCCGCGTCGCCATGCCTTCTGCCTCCCCGGCGGTGGGCCGAAATCCGTTGATCTAGGCGAGGATACGCGTCGACACCCGAGGGGTCAAGGCGAGTTCAACCTCCAGCCTCGCGGCCCTCATTCAACCCCGCCGCCCCCAGACCGGTCGAAGCCCATAGGGGTGTGGAGGGATCCGGGGTTGAAGATTCGCGCCTGGCGGCACGCACCCTGGGTCCTCGTTGCGGCGCTCGCCGTCCCGGGTTGCCAGGGGTCCTCCGACCCCCAGCCCGACCCCAGCAGCACACCCGTGACCTCGGGGCCCAACGAGTGGCCGATGTACGGCCACGACTCTTCGCGCACCAGCTATAACCCCGCGGAGACGGCCCTGAGCGCGGTGGGGATTTCGCGGCTGGTGGCTCGCTGGCAGGCGTTCGTCGACATCGGCCCCCTTCCTCCGTCGTGCACGCCGGCGGTCGCGGGCGGCCGGGTGTACGCGTGCAGCAGCCGGAACGAGGGGGACAACTTCTTCGCCTTCGACGCGGCCACGGGCCGGCTGCTCTGGACCGCCGACCTCGGCCGTCCCCAGCCCGGCACCGTCGGGATCGGCGCCAGCCCGGCGGTCAGCGGCGGCGTGGTGGTGGCCGGAGGAGCGGACGGCGCCTACTACGGCCTCGACGCGTCGACGGGAGCGATCCTCTGGCGGCACGACCTGGAAGAGCGGAACGGCTTTGCCTGGGCCTCGCCCTTGATCGCGAACGGCCGTGTCTACATCGGCGTTTCCTCGGAGGGGGAGCCTCCGGGCTCGGGCCAGGTGCGGGCCCTCGATCTCGCCACGGGGGCGCTCCTGGCCAGCCAGCGCCTCGTGCCGGAGGGCGTCCTGGGGGCGGACATCTGGAACTCGCCGGCCCTCAGCCCCGACGGCCAGACCTTGGTGGTCGCCACCGGCAACGACTTCGGCGGCTACGACGGCCCCTACACCCGGGCCCTGGTCTCCATGGACCCGATCACCCTGGCGATCCGGGACGCCCGGCAGGAGGCCGCTCCCGGCCTCGACCTCGACTTCGGCACCACGCCGGTCGTCTTCAAGGACCGCCAGGGCCGCACCCTGACCGCTGCCCACAACAAGAACGGCATCCTCTACGCCTACGAGCTCGGCCGCCTCGCTGCGGGCCCGATCTGGCAGCGGCAGAACGGACTCGCGGTGGGCCTGATGCCGGCTTTCGACTCGACCCTCGGCACGCTCTTCTTCGTGGGCGACAACGGCCAGGTCTTCGGGGTCGATCCCGCGAGCGGCACGGATCGCTGGCCGCCGGTGGCCGTGGGCTTCATGAACGGCAACCTGGCGCTAGCGAACGGGCTCTTGTTCGCCAGCTCGGGCGGGAAGGTCTTCGTCCTGGACGGGGCGAGCGGCCGCGTGCTGCGGTCCCTCGCGCCCGACAATGCGGGCCGCAGCTTCACCGGAGTGGTCGTCTCCGGGGGCGCGGTGTATTGGATGTCGGGGGGCTACGTCAACGCGTGGGGTCTGCCTTAGAGCGCTGCGATTGGCCCTGCGAAAATTTCCCTGAGCGCGCGTCACATCCGAGGCTGCTGGATCGTCAGGATGTTGAAGTGTCACCGCTTGCGCGCCAAAACTGGGGAGCACAAATGTTCAGCAGAATCATGTACGTAACGGTGTTCGTCTCGGATCAAGACAAGGCGCTGGATTTCTACACGAACAGTTTCGGCTTCCAAAAGCGCGCCGATTACAATGGGCGGGAGGGTAGATTTCTGACGATCGCCCTTAGGGATCAGGGATTCGAAGTCCTGCTTTGGCTCGGTAATGCGGGCCAAGTAAAGGCCACGTCTGGTGTCGGCACGCTTTTCATCGAGTCGGATGATCTTCGAAAGGATTTTGCCGAGCTCAAAGCGCGTGGAGTCGAATTCGTCGAGCCGGAGCCGGAGGCGTATCCGTTTGGAATGCGTGTAACCGCGCTTGATCCCGATCGCAATCCAGTTGCCCTGCGGCAGACGCGAAAGTGACGTAGTGCGCATGGCGGGAGCGACAGGGATGAGCGATGCCGACCTCAAGGTCTTCGAGGAAGCACGACCCCGATTGCTCGGGCTCGCCTACCGCATTCTGGGCTCGCGGGCGGACGCAGAGGATGCCGTCCAGGATTGCTTCTTCAAGTGGCGGGATGCGGATCGGGCGCAAATACAGACGCCTCTGGCATGGCTCTCGTCCGTTTGCACGCGGCGCGGTCTCGATCTCCTGCGCGCCGCCGATCGCGCAAGGGTCAACTATGTTGGCCCATGGCTGCCTGAACCGATCCACCCGGCGACGCCTCCCGCCGTGGACGACAAGCTCGCCACGTCGCTGACCACGGCATTCTTGCTGCTCCTCGAACGGCTGACGCCCAAAGAGCGTGCGGCCTACCTCCTTCACGAGATCTTCGACCAGCCCTACGCCGAAATCGCAGCGATGCTGGAGATGGATGAAGCGGCTTGCCGAAAACTCGTTTCGCGCGCCCGTCAGAACATCGATCACGACAAGGTTCGCCACGTCACGCCGAAGGAAACTCAGGACAACTTGCTGCGCGCGTTTCAATCGGCCGTCATGAGCGGAAGCACAAACCAGCTCGCGGCGCTCCTGTCTTCTGACATTCGTCTTACCACGGATACGGGCGGCAAGACGGTCGCGGCCACCCGGATCCTTGAACGCGAGGACGTGTTTAGCGCGCTCAGCCGAGCGCATGTCTGGTGGGAGGGCTGCCAATGGGAGATCACTGACATGAATGGAGGCCGGGGCGCCATTCTGAAGAAGAATGGTCGGCCCACTCTGACGATCAGCCTGTCCTGCAACGAGGCTGGTCTGGTCGGCGACATCTTCATCACGCTCAACCCGGCCAAGCTGGCTCGCCTTGAGCCTGTCGATGTTCACTAGTGGACCGTAGTCCAGGTTTCACCACGGGCGGTTAGGGCAGGGATCAGGCGGGGGCGGTCCGGCGGGCGGGCCGGAGCGCGCGGGCGACCTCCTCGGCCAGCCGCTCGCCGTCGCGCGGGAGGAGGGCGGCCGTGGTGACTCGGATGGCGGGCCCGCTTCGGATGCGGTAGCGCTGGCCGCCGCGCACCGCCCAGCCGGCGGTCGCGAGGGCCGTGAGGACCGGCCCTTCCTCGGCCACCGGCACCCACACGTTCAGGCCGGAGCGGCCGTGGGCATGGACGCCGCGGCGGGCCAGGGCGGCCACGAACGCATCTCTCCGCTCGCGGTAGACGGCCGAAGCGCGGACGAGGCGGGCCTCCGTCCGCGGGTCGGACCAGAGCGCGATCACGACGTCCTGAAGCAGGTGGCTCACCCATCCGCTGCCGAGGGCCTGCCGTCCCTCCACCCGGCCGACGGTCACCGGGTCGCCCGCGAGGAGGGCGAGCCGAAGGTCCGGGCCCAGCCACTTCGAGACGGACCGCACGACCGCCCAGCGCTCCCTGCGACGATGGCATACCGTGAGGGCAGGGACGCCCGCCACCGGGCCGGCGTGGTCGTCTTCGACCACCAGCAGCCCGGGGTGCTCGTCCAGCAGGACCCGGAGCCGACGAGCCCGGGCGGGAGTGAACGCGGCCCCCGTGGGGTTTTGGGCGCGCGGGGTGAGGACCACGGCCTGCGCGCCCCCCGCGAGGGCGGCCGCGAGGGCCTCAGGACGCACCCCCTCGTCGTCGAGGGCCATGGGCTCGGGCACGAGGCCGAGCGCGCCGAGCAGGTCCAGGACGCCGCTGTAGCCGGGGTCTTCCACCGCCACCCGGTCTCCCGGCTGGAGGTACGCCTGCAGGACCCGCTCGACGCCGTCCATGGCGCCTCCTACCACGGCCAGCGCCACCGTGGGGATCGCGTCCGCCGCGAGCTGACGCGATGCGAGGCGGATGAGGGCCGGGCGGTGGGCCGGTCCGTTGTAGAGCAGGGGCTCGTGGTCGAGCGCGGCCCGGGCCGGACCCCAGGGGGGGAGCAGCCCGGGATCGGGGTTGCCGGTGGCCACGTCCACGAGATCCGACGGGACTTCGCCTTCGAGACGGGGGGTGAGGAGGGGCGGCCGGAAGGCGACCCTGGTTCCCCGACGGCCCTGGCCCGCGACGAGACCGCGGGCCCGCAGGAAGCGGTAGGCCGCGGCCACCGTGGCCGGGCTCAGGCCCAGACGCGCGGCCAGGGCGCGCACGGTGGGGAGGGGTCCCCCCGGGGCGAGGCGGCCTTCCCGGAGCGCGCTCTCCACGCTCCTCGCGATCTCGCTTGCGGAGCGCCCCCCGATCGCATATTGTACTGGTACGGACATTTGTTTGTACTATAACGAAATGGAGGGACCGGGGTCAATGAGCGCTCCCGATTTCACCCGCACCCCCCGCACCACCGTCCGGCGCCTGCCCCAGCGCGGGGTCTACGACCGCGCCGCCGTGTTCGCGATCCTAGACGAGGCCCTGGTCTGCCACGTGGGCTTCGCCCGGGACGGCCAGCCCTTCGTCATCCCCACGATCTTCGCGCGGGTGGAAGACCGGCTCTACCTGCACGGTTCCGCCGCGAGCCGGATGCTGGGGGCGCTCGCGGAAGGGATCGACGTCTGCGTGACCGTGACCCTGCTGGACGGCCTGGTCCTCGCCCGTTCCGCCTTCCACCATTCGATGAACTATCGGTCGGTGGTCGTTTTCGGCCGGGCCCGGCTCGTCACCGATCCGGACGAGAAGCGGGCCGCCCTGGTGGCGGTCGTGGAGCACGTGGTCCCCGGCCGGTCCCGCGACGTGCGGGATCCGAGCGAGCTCGAGCTCCTGGCGACGAGCGTGCTCCGCCTCGATCTTCTCGAGGTCTCGGCCAAGGTGCGCACGGGACCGCCCGTGGACGACCCTGAGGACATGGACCGGCCGTGCTGGGCGGGCGAGATTCCGCTGCGCCTCGAGGCCCAGGCCCCCGTGGCCGACCCCCAACTCCGAGCCGGCGTGGAGCCGCCCCCGATCGCGCGGAGCTACCGGCGCCCTCGCCGCTAGCGGCGCTCTCCGGAAAGGGTCAGGGAGTCGGGGTGACGGACATTCCGCCGCCCATCGCCATCAGGGCGAACCCGATGAGGTAGACGGGCAGACAGGCCAAGGAGTAGAGGAACGGCTTCTTGGTCTCGCTCCAGTGCTTGATGACGAAGATCAGGATCACGAACGGGATCAGCAGGCTCCCCAGCCCCCATCCGATGCTGGTCTTGAACGCCATGATCAGGATCTGGATCGAAAAGACGAGCATTGCGATGCCCGCGAGAGCGGCCAGCGCCATACCTGCCATCGCCATGTCAATCCTCCTTGCGAGCGCCGGCCGGACGACCCCCTGGGAGTCTGCCGGTCGTTGCCCTGTCTGTCGTCTCGGGGAAGTCGACATATCCTACTATGGAACGGGGCGACTCGGGGAGATCGCTCCCGGGGGCTTTCTGTACGATCCGAGGGGACGGTTGACGATGGTGATACGGGGGACGGTAGCGGCCCTTGCCCTTGCCCTGGTGGTCGGTGGCTCGGGCGCGCCCGGAGTCGACGAAGCGTATCGCGCGGAGATCCAGGCCTGGCGCCAGCGCCGCGAGGCGAGCCTCAAGGCCGACGGGGGCTGGCTGAGCGTCGCCGGCCTCTTCTGGCTCAAGGAAGGCCCGAACCGGTTTGGCACCGACCCGAAGGGGGACATCGTCCTGCCCGCCGGCTCGGCCCCGGCCCGGGCCGGGGTCTTCGACGTCGCGGGCGGCCGGACGACCGTGACGTTCGTGAAGGAGGTCGAAGCCACGCTCCGCGGACAGCCGGTCACCCAGGCCGAGCTGCGGTCCGACGGCTCGGGCTCGCCCGACGTCGTCACCCTCGGCCGGCTCACGATGTACGTGATCCAGCGCGGCGCGCGCTACGGCATCCGCCTCAAGGACCGGGAGAGCCCGCTCCGGAAGGAGTTCACCGGGCTGCGCTGGTACGAGGTCAAGGAAGACTACCGGATTACCGCGCGCTACGTCACCTACCCGGAGCCGAAGCTGGTCACGGTGCCGAACATCCTCGGCCAGAGCGAAGCCATGTCGAGCCCCGGCTACGCGGTGTTCGAGCGCGAGGGCGGGGAGGTCCGACTGGAGGGCGTGCTCGAGGAGAAGGACGCCCGGCAGCTCTTCTTCATCATCCGCGACCAGACCAGCGGCAAGGAGACCTACCCGGCCGGGCGCTTCCTCTACGCCGACCTGCCGAAGGACGGCCGGATCGTCCTCGACTTCAACAAGGCCTACAACCCTCCCTGCGCGTTCACGCCCTACGCGACCTGCCCCCTCCCCCCGCCCCAGAACTGGATGTCGCTGCGGATCGAGGCTGGCGAGCTGACGTACGGCCACCACGAGGCGGCCCGCTAGGTCAGCGGACGGCGAAGACCAGGAAGTACTGGTAGGGGAGGAAGGTGTGCTCCCCGGCCAGCCGGAAGCCCGCGCCTTCCATCTGCTTGACGAGGTCCTCGCGCGCGATCTTCATGGCGAGGGGAGGCCCCACCGGCAGCTCTCGCTTCTGGAAGTCGATCATCACCACCTGCCCGCCCGGCCGCAGCATCCGCTTCATCAGGGCGAGGTACTTCGCCTGATCGTCGATGTGGTGCCAGGTGTCGCAGATGAAGAACCGGTCGACGGAGACGTCGAGCAGCAGGGGGTCGTCGGGGGCGGAGAGGATCGTCTGTACGTTCGTGATCCCCGCGTCGCGGAGACGCCGGTTCAGGTGGACGACCATGTCCGGGCTCACGTCTACTCCGTAGACGCGCCCCGCGGGCCCGACCTCCTTGGCCAGGCGCACGGCGAAATAGCCGGAGCCCGCGCCGATGTCGGCCACCACTTCGCCGGGCTTGAGGGCGAGCGCCGCGACTACTTCGGCCGGCTTCTGGTAGACGTCCCGCTTGGGGTCCTCGAGCATGGCGATGTAGGCCGGCGAGTCCTGGTGCCGGCGGTGCATCTCGCCCGGGGTCTGTGCCTGCGGGGCCTGGGCGTAGGAAGGCGAGACGGCGAGGAAGAGGGCGGCCACGATCATGGTCATCAGTCCCGTCCGCGGGCGATCTCGCTCACGCCCTCGAGGAGCCGGTCGACCTCGTCCCGGCTGGTGTAGCACGCGCATCCCGCCCGCACGAGGCCGTGCTCGGCCTGACCCAGCCGGCGCACGGCCGTGGTCGCGTAGAAGTCGCCGTTCGAGACGAAGACGGCGCGGCGGGCGAGGGCCACCGCGACCTCGTGGGAGGCGCGGCCGGCCACCGTGAAGGCCACCGTGGGCGTGCGCGGGGCGGAGGGAGGCGGGCCGTAGAGGGTGAGGCCCGGGATCGCGCCCAGACCCTCCCAGACCCGCGTGACGAGCTTCTGGCCGCGCTCGTGAAGGGCCGAGAAGACGGCGGAGAGGGCGGCGCGGCGATCGCCCCTGGCGGCGGGACCGTCCGGCCCTTCCGCCAGGGCGGCCAGGAAGTCGACCGCGGCCGCCGTTCCCACGATCCCCTCGTGGTTCTGGGTGCCCGTCTCCAGCCGCTCGGGGGCGGCCTCGGGCGCGGGCTCCAGCTTCGGCGCGTCGAGGGCGGCGATCCGCTCGTGCCGCCCGTAGAGGATGCCCACGTGCGGCCCGTAGAACTTGTAGGCGGAGCAGGCGAGGAAATCGCAGCCGAGCGCCCGGGTGTCCACCAGCGCATGGGGCGCGTAGTGGACCGCATCCACGAACACGAGGGCGCCCGCGGCGCGGGCTCGCTCTGCCATCTCCCGCACGTCGTTGATCGTGCCGAGGGCGTTCGAGGCGGCCCCGATGGCGAGGAGGCGCGTCCGCGGCCCCAGGGCGGCGGTGAGGGCGTCCTCGTCGAGCTGCCCGGTCTCCGGGTGGAAGGGGACACTGCGGATCGTGACCCCGCGCTCCCGGGCGAGGGCGCGCCAGGGGTCGACGTTGGCGTGGTGGTCCAGCTCGGTCACCACGATCTCATCGCCGGGGCCCCAGGCCCGGCCCAAGGCGCGGGCGAGGTGAAAGGTCAGGCTGGTCATGTTCGCCCCGAAGGCGATCTCGTCGGCCGACGCGCCCAGGAAGTCGGCGGCCGCCCGGCGCGCGGCGGCGAGGGCGGCGTCGGTCTCCTGGCTGGTCGGGTAGGCCCAGTGCGTGTTCGCGTTGTGGTGGAGCAGGTAGTCCTTGATCGCGTCCACCACCGTGCGCGGCACCTGGGTGCCGCCGGGGCCGTCGAAGTAGGCCACGGGCCGTCCCTCGTGACGTCGGTCGAGAGCGGGGAAATGGCTGCGGATCGCCTCCACCGAGGCGAGGGGATGCACGTTCACCTGCAGCTCCGCGGTCATTCTTCGACCCCCCACCCTATCCCTCCCCCCGCAGGGGGAGGGGACCATGGGAGCATACCGCAGAGAGGGAGGACGGCCGAGGCGACGACCTGCGGGGAAGCGGCTACCTTGTCGGAGGGCGGCCCGACTCGGCTTCCCCGAGGGCCAGAACCGCGTAGCCGCTGGCTGCGTCCCGCATGAAGAGGCGTACGAAGGCGTCGTCGTTCTTGCGGCTCAGGTTGGCCGAGCGCGCGTCCCAGAAGCCTTCGCGGTCCTGGTGGGCCCTTAGCCAGGTCAAGGCCCGCTCGGTGGCGGGACGGAGGGTCGGGTCGTCCAACCGAAGCAAGACGTATGTGACGAGGCCGGTCGCGTAGCCGTCGCCTCCGTCGGCCGGAGGGCTGTCGTCTTGCCGCTCCCAGTGTCCGAGCTCCTCCAGGCTGAATCCGCCGTCGGAGCGCTGGACGCGCAGCGCTTCCGTTGCGATCCTCGTCTGCTCCTCTCGCTCCAGCAGGTCCTTCTGGAGCGTGGAGGCCCAAAGAAGGCCCAGCCGGCTGTGCAGATTCAGGGGCTCCGAAACCCGCAGGCGCAGGTAGCCCCGGAGAAGCGCCGCCGGCCCGCGGGCATCCGGCTCGGAGGCGTAGCCGGGAGCCGCCGCCACCGCGAGGGCGGCCAGGCAAGCTCCCCAGACCTCGCTCTCCTTCGTCTCCCAGGGCGCGAGGCCGAAGTCGAGCCACGACCATCCGCCCCTCTGGGGACCCGCTTTGCGTTGCTCCTTCCACATGTGGCCGATGGCCTGCCGAGTGAGGGGGCTCGTCTCGCCTCGCTCACGGTCTCGGAGCGCAAGCACGAGGGCGTTCACGATGGCCTCGGTGCCTTTCGACTCCTGGATCTTGTCCGGGGTATGGGAGTACCACGGCTCGACCTGCTCCCACAGTCGAATCCTCTTCTCGACGTCGGAGAGGAGAGCCTTCTCGGGCTGGGGGGAGGCAGCTTCGCCCAGCAGCCTGCGGAGCCCGGGCCGCGCCAGGAGATACGGCAGGCCCGTGTGGCAGGAGATGCAGGCGGTTTCGTGGGAGCGCTGGGTCTTGGGATGTGCTTTCCAGACGGCGGCGCGCTCGTCCAGGTAGCGCGCCGCCGTCTCCGCGTTCCACTCGCGGGCGCTCTGGGCCGGCACGACACCTGGCGCCGCCATCGCGGTGAAGAGAATGAAGGGGAGCGTCCTCACGGCGCCACTGTACCAGAGACCGGCCATGGCAGCAGCGCCGTGAGAGCCGCCGCCGAACGCCCTCCGTTTCAGACGGCGCGCGGTCCTCGCAGGACGCGCGCGGGCAGGAGGACGATCGCGCGCACGAGGCCGAGCACGCCTTCCACCGCGATGCCCACGAGGCGGAAGGGCAGCAGCAGCAGCCACACGAACGGGTAGAGCACGATGGCGAGCAGGGCCAGCGGCCAGCACACCACGAGCAGCAGGCACCAGAGCAGGAACTTCGTCATTGCGGCCTCTCCAACAGGAAGAACGGTTCGGGGCCCCCCCAGGTTCCACGATCGTCGGCCCGCGAGAAGGTAGCATGACGGGGCGATGCCGGCCCTCCTCCCGATCGACGCCCATCTGCCGCGCGTGGTGGAGCACCTCGCACGTGGGCGCGCGCTCGTGCTGGTGGCTCCGCCGGGCGCCGGGAAGACCACCCGGGTGGCCCCGGCCCTGCTGGATGGCGGGCCCCTGATCCTCCTCCAGCCCCGGCGCGTCGCCGCGCGGTCTCTCGCCCGCCGAATCGCCGAGGAGCAGGGCTGGCAGGTGGGACGCGAGGTGGGCTGGCAGGTGCGCTTCGAGCGAGAGTTCTCCGAGGCGACGCGCCTGCTGGTCGCGACCGAGGGGATCCTGGCCGCGCGGCTCCTGGCCGATCCGCTTCTCTCCAGCTTCCGCACGGTGATCGTGGACGAGTTCCACGAGCGCAGCGTTCACGCGGACCTCGCCCTGGCCTTCCTCAAGCAGGCGCTCGCGGCCCGGGACGACCTGCGGGTGGTGGTGATGTCGGCCACCCTCGACGCGGCCCCCGTGGCCGCCTTCCTGGGCGGATGCCCCGTGCTCGAGGTGCGGGGTCGGCCCCACCCGGTGGAGGTTGGTTACGTGCCGGGGCTGGCCCCCGCGGCCGCCGTGCGGGACGCCGCCTCGCACCCGGGCGGCCACATCCTTTGCTTTCTTCCCGGGGCGGCGGAGATCCGCGAGGCCGAGGCGGCCCTCGCCGGTACGGACCTCGAGGTGCGGCCCTTGCACGGCGCCCTCGACGCCAAGGGGCAGGACCTAGCCCTCGCCCCGAGCGAGCGCCGGAAGGCGATCCTGGCCACCAACATCGCCGAGACGTCGATCACCGTGGACGGGGTCGACACGGTCGTCGACTCCGGGTGGCACAAGGTCCTGCGCTACGACGCCGAGCGCGGGATCGATCGGCTTGAGGCCGAGCGGATCCCCGCCGACTCGGCCGAGCAGCGGGCGGGACGCGCGGGCCGCACGGGCCCCGGCCGGGCCCTGCGCCTGTGGGATGCCCGCGACCGCCTCCGCTCCCACCGCGAGCCGGAGGTGATGAGGATCGACCTGGCGGGACCCCTGCTCGACGTGATCGCCTGGGGCGGCGACCCCCTCGCGTTCGAGTGGTTCGAAGCGCCGCCGGAGGATCGCGTGCGTCCGGCCCTGGAGCTGCTCGGGCTGCTCGGGGCGGTGGAGGGCCGGCGCCTGACCCCCCTCGGACAGACTCTCCGGCGGCTGCCCCTCGCCCCCCGTCTCGCGCGCGTGCTCGCCGAGGCCGGCGCCTCGCCGCGCGCGGCCGCGGCCTGTGCGCTGCTCTCCGACCGTCGGGGTGGCATGGGGACCAGCGGGCCCTCGCCCTCGACGGACTCCGACGTCCTGGCCCTGGCCGATCGGCTCCGCGATGCGCCAGGCCCCGTGCGCCAGGAAGCCCGCGAGCTGCTGCGGGTCGCGGAGCGGCTTCTCGGAGACCGGCCCATCGCGTCCGACGACGCGTCGCTCCGCCGGGCGCTTTTCGCCGGCTACCCGGACCGGTTGGGTCGTGGCCGGCCGGGCGGGGCCGGGCTCCGAGGCCCTCGTGCGGGTGGCGAGCCGGGTCGAGCGCGAGTGGCTGCGGCCGACCGCCCGCGACGTGGTCCATCGCTTCGACCCGGACACGGGTGCGGTCCGCGCGGTCGAGCGTGAGTGGTACCTGAAGCTGGTGCTGGCCGAGCGGCCGGTGCCGGCCCGGCCGGAGGACGCGGGGCCGCTGCTCGCGGCGGCCCTGCGGGAGCGGGGGCTGGATGAAGCCGGGGAGGCCCTGCGGCGACGCCTCGCCTTCGCCGGACTCGAGCTGGATCTGCTCGCGCGCCTTCTGAGCGCGGCCAGGGGCCAGACGCGCCTGCCCGAGCTGGACGTCGAGACCCTCCTGACCTTCGAGGAGCGGCGCGACCTGGAACGCCTGGCCCCCGCCAGCCTGGCCGTCCCCAGCGGCCGTCGGGTGCCCCTCGAGTACGGCGAGGATGGGCAGGTCGTGGCCGCGGTGAAGCTGCAGGAGCTCTTCGGCCTCGGGGAGACGCCGCGTGTCGGACCGCGGAAGGAGCCGGTGACGCTCTCCCTCCTCGCCCCGAACGGCCGGCCCGTCCAGACGACCCGCGACCTGCGGAGCTTCTGGGACCGCACCTACCCCGAGGTGCGCAAGGAGCTGCGGGGGCGCTATCCGAGGCACCCGTGGCCCGAGGACCCCTGGACCGCCCGTCCCACGCACCGGACGCGGAAGAAGGCCCGCTGAGGATTCCCCGCCGAGCCTCAGATGAAGCGGGAGGCTCCGCGCGACGTCAACGGGGACGATCGGCAGTAGAATGCGCCGCAAGCACGGGGAGGGAAGCCGAGGTAGATCATGAAACGCGCCACCTTCGTGCTTGCGCTCGTCTGGTCTGCCGCCCCACGGACATCGCCTTCGCCGCGAACGGCGACTTCTACGTCTCGGACGGCTACGGCAACTCGCGGGTCATGAAGTACTCGAAGGAGGGGCGCTTCCTGAAGACCTGGGGCAGCAAGGGCACCGGTCCGGGGGAGTTCAACACCCCACACGCGATCGTGGTCTACGTCGCGGAGATCCTGAACTGGCGGGTGCAGAAGTTTGCCCCCCGCTAGGCCGCTTTCGTCGCCCAGGAGCGCGTCCCCGCGGACACGCCCTCTGCGCACGATCGCGGTCTCGCTGGCGCTGCTGCCGGCGGCGGTGCCTACATGGGGTGCGCCGGCGGAGCCGGCCCCGATACGGCTGGCGATCGTCGGGCTCGAGCACGGTCACGTGCGCGGCTTCCTCGATCGGCTGAAAGGCCGGTCGGACGTCCAGCTCGCGGCGATCGTGGACCCGGATTCGTCGCTCCTCGAAGCCTACCGCGACCGGATCGGGCTGGCGCGCGAACGATGCCACACGAGCCTCGAGGCCATGCTCGAGGCGGTGAGGCCGGATGCGGTGGGGACCTTCACCAGCACCTACGACCATCCGAAGGTGGTTGAGGCGTGCGCGGCGCGCGGAGTCCACGTGATGATGGAAAAACCCCTCGCGGTCTCGATGGACCACGCGCGGCGCATGGCCGACGCCGCGGGGCGCGGGCGGATCCAGGTGCTCGTCAACTACGAGACCACCTGGTATGCGAGCAATCGCGCGGTGCATCGCGCCCTGGGGGAAGGCGGGCTCGGTCCGGTGCGCCGGATGGTCGCGCACGACGGGCATCGGGGCCCGAAGGAGATCGGGGTGCAGCCGGAGTTCCTCGCCTGGCTGACCGATCCGGTGCAGAACGGGGGGGGCGCCCTGACGGACTTCGGCTGCTACGGCTCCAACCTGTTCACGTGGCTGATGGGCAACGCCCGTCCCGACTCGGTGATGGCGGTGACCCAGACCCTCAAGCCGGCGGTCTACCCGCGGGTGGACGACGAGGCGACGATCGTGGTGACCTGGCCGGAGGCGGTCGGGATCATCCAGGCGTCGTGGAACTGGCCGTTCGATCGCAAGGACCTCGAGGTCTACGGCCTCACCGGTCAGGCGCTCACCGTGCGGCGCGACGCGGTGCGCTTCCGGCTCGCGGGGAAGGACGAGGAGGAGGTCCGCTCTCCGGCGATCGAGCCCCCCGAGGACGACCCCGTCGGCTATCTGGCCGCGGTCGTGCGCGGCGAGCTGCGCCCCGCCGGCCTCTCGTCGCTGGAGAACAACCTGATCGTCACCGAGATCCTGGACGCAGCCCGCGAGTCCGCGAGGAGCGGGCGGATCGTCCGGCTGCCCGCTCAGGTCTTCTCTGCGCGGTAATCCCTGGACTCGGCGGCGCTCTCCCCGACGAGGACCCGGTTGACGTGCCAGCAGTGGGGGCAGGCCACGGGCGCGCTCGTCTCGCCCTCGTCCCGGACCGTCTCGTAGATCACGACGAAATCCAGGCGGCACTTCTCGCACTGGCAGGGGCTGCGGCCGCCACCGCCTCTGGCCCGCGCGGGAGGAGGTGTCCGCTCGCGCGCCGGGGGGGCCGTGCGCTGGCCCGCGGGGGGAGGGGTTCGCTCACGCACCGGAGGGGGCGTGAGCGCGCTCCCTGCCCCGGCTGCCCGCTCGGGGACGGCGTCCTCCGGCCGCTCGAGCGCCCCCGCGATGGTCTCGCGGAGGCGCCCCTGCGGCGCGACGAGGGTGAGCGCCCGTATGCCCGAGGAGGGCTCGTCCACGGTGACCGACCAACGCCCGGTGATCTTCACGAGGGAGATCGTCCATGCGCCGCTCTGGGCCCTCTTGCCCAGGGCCTGGCGGACCGCGTTCTCCGCGATGTCCCGCTCCTCCTTGGAGCATCCCGCGCACATGACCTTGAGACCCATTTACCGGGTAGAGCGTAGCACTGGTGACCGCATCGCGGATCAAGACGCCCACCAGGGGTGCCAGGGCACGTGCCGATGGGCTAGGATCGGGGCCGACGAGCGCCCTCGGAGGCCCTGCCCATGCGACGAAGGGAGTTCCTCGCCGTCTCCGCCGCCACCCTCGCCACGACGAGGGGCCCCGCTGCCTTGGAGGGAGCGACCCCGCCCCCGAAGCGGCCCTGGTACGCCTCGATGCGCCGGTGCGGTCAGCTCAACTTCAACGAGCGCGACCCCCTCACCCTCGACGTCGAGGGGTGGGCGACGTACTGGTCCTCGCTGAAGGTGGACGCCCTCCTGCTGAACGGGGGCGGGATCGTCGCCTTCTATCCGACCGAAGTTTCCTACCACCACCGGAGCGAGTTCCTGGGCCAGCGGGACCTGTTCGGCGAGATGACGGCGGCGGCGCGGAAGCGGGGGATCCGGGTGGTGGCCCGCATGGACTGCAACTTTGCCTACGAGGAGGCCCTCCGGGCGCGCCCGGAGTGGTTCGAGCGCGACCAGGACGGCTCGCCCCGGCGCCACGGGGAGTCGACCTGGCTCTACAAGACGTGCATGTTCAGCCCCTACTTCACGGAGCAGATGCCCGCCATCTACCGGGAGATCAACCGCCGCTACGCGCCCGACGGGTTCTTCACCAACGGCTGGCCGAGCACGGGGGGGTTGACGGTCTGCCACTGCGAGAGCTGCCAGAAGGTCTACGCCCGGATCGGGGGCGTGCCGCCGGGGGAGACCGACGCCACGAGCCCCGTCTATCGCCGCTACTTCGAAGCGTCGATGGACCGCATCGCCGAGGCGTGGCGGCTCTGGGACCAGGTCGCCCGGGAAGGGAGGCCGGATTCGGTGTACGTCGGCAACCTGGGCGGCGGCATCCGCGTGGTCAAGGACCTCGCACGGCTGGGAGAGGTGGCCGCGTGGTTCAACGCGGACCATCAGGGCCGGGCGGGGGATACCCCGATCTGGGACTGCGCCCAGCAGGGCCGGGTCGCGCAGTCGGTGATGAAGGGCCGGGCCATCACCAACGTCACCGGCGCCTACAGCAACAGCCGGCCGGTGTGGCGTCACGTGGCCAAGCCGGCGGCGGAGACCACCCTGTGGATGGCCCAGACGACCGCGAGCGGGATGGTACCGTGGTTCCACTGGCTGGGGGGCGCCCCCGAGGACCAGCGGTGGCGCGACGTCGGCCGCGCCTTCTTCGCCTGGCTCGCGGCGAACGAAGCGCATTTCCGGAACCGCCGCTCCGTCGCCGACCTGGGCGTCCTCTTCCCCCAGAGCACGATCGCCTTCTACCGCTCGGGCCCCGCCCAGGGGAGCTGGCGCGGCGGGGAGCGGGCGCAGACCAGCGAGTACCTGCAGGGGCTCTACTACGCGCTCGTCGAGGGCCGCTTTCTCTTCGACTTCGTCCACGAGAAGGACCTCACCCCGCAGACCCTGGGGCGCTACCGCGCCCTGCTCGTCCCGAACGCCGCCTACCTGGGCGACGAGGCGTGCCAGAGGATCCGCGCCTACGCCGCGAGCGGCGGCTCCCTGCTCGCGACCTTCGAGACGTCCCGCTATGACGAATGGGGCGACCGGCGGGCAGACCTCGCCCTGACCGACGTCTTCGGGGCAAGCGCCGCCGGCGACGTGATCGGCCCCGCGGGAAACAGCTACATGCGGATGGAGCGAGCGCACCCCCTGACCGAGGGCTTCGAGGGCTCGACCCTTCTGCCGGGGCCGGAGAACCGCCTGCCGGTGCGCGCCCGCGAGGGCAAAGCACCCCTGCTGACCGTGGTTCCCGCCTACCCCGCGTTCCCGCCCGAGATGGTCTACCCGCGCACGCCGCGGACGGACGAGCCGGCCGTCCTGCTTCGCGAGCAGGGCCGTTCCCGGGTCGTCTACTTCCCGGGGGACGTGGAGCGGACCTTCTGGCGCTCCGGGAACCCCGACCTGGGCCGGCTCCTGGCGCAGGCCGTCCGCTGGCTGCGCGGCCGCGACGCTCCCCCCGTCACGGTGGAGGGCGAGGGGGTGGTCGAGGCTTTCGCTTGGGAGACGGAGCCGGGCTACGCCCTGCATCTCCTGAACTACACGAACCCGAACATGACCCGGGGCTTCGTCCGGCGCTTCTACGCCATCGGGCCCCAGGCGGTGCGGTTCGAGGTGGCGCCGGGAAGGACGATCGGCCGCGTGGAGGCGCTGCGGTCGGGGCGCGTCCTGCCCTTCCGCCAGGAGGGCCCTTCCGTGCGATTCGAGGTGCCCGGGGTCGTGGACTACGAGGTGGTCGCGCTCAGCTAGGGAGGTGGTGATGGTCAGCCGGAGGACATTCCTCGAAACCTCGGCCCTCGCGGCGGGAGCCACCGCCCTCGGGCCCGCGTCCTTCGGCGCCGCCGAGGTCCCCATGATCGGGATCCAGGTCGGTGCGGTCTCCTTCGTGGACGAAGGGACCGAGAAGGCGATCGACGGTCTGCGGGAGATGGGGGGCGTGAACACGCTGTTCGTGGCCGCGTTCACCTATGGTCGCGGGATCGCCGGCCGCCAGCCGCGGGGCAGCCCGCTGCCCGACCACGGAGCGCAGGAGTACGACGATGCGTTTCGCGGGGGCAACTTCGCCACCCCGCACCCCGAGCTGTACCGAAGAACCCGCATCGCCCCCGAGAAGGCCCCCGACCATCCCGGCTACGACGTGCTCGCCGACGTCATACCGGCCGCGCACCGCCGCGGAGTGAAGGTCGTCGCCTGGTTCGAGGACGTCTTTCGGAAGGACGTGCCTGGCCTGGATCAGGCGGTGGAGACCGACCCTCACGGCCGTCCCACCCCCCGCCTCTGCCTGCGCAACCCGAACACCCGCGAGTTCTGGCTCGCCCTCGTCGAGGACTACCTCCGCCACTACGAGCTGGACGGCCTGATGTGGGGGAGCGAGCGCCAGGGGCCGCTGGACAACGCCCTCGGGGCCAGCCATGGCGGGCCGGCGCGGCCGGGCGAGGTCGGCTGCTTCTGCTCCCATTGCCTGGCGGCGGCCCGCGCCCAGGGGATCGACCCCGAGCGCGCCCGCAAGGGGTTCCTGGCCCTGGAGCGCTGGGTCGGAGAGCTGCAGGCGGGCCGTCGGCCGGCCGACGGCGCCTTCGTCA
>WNFT01000653.1_pt1 | contig 29050 bp, 28 predicted proteins | sample 5400191 | NCBI WGS metagenome assembly WNFT01 (sample SAMN13153359, study PRJNA577476) | soil metagenome | isolation source: 80 cm saprolite under Madrone tree | place: USA:California | collected 2016-06-14 | reverse complement strand
CCTCGAGGCGATCCTGGCGGCCGTCGCCGCGGCCGAGCGGCAGACGGCGGGCGAGATCCGCGTGCACCTCGAGCGGCGCGCGGTCGGCGACGTGCTCGCCCACGCCCGCCGCGTGTTCCACGCCCTCGGCATGCACCGGACCCACCACCGCGCGAGCGTGCTCCTCTACCTCGCGGTCGAGGACCGCAAGTTCGCGATCGTCGGCGACGACGGGATCCACGCGCGGGTCGGCTACCACCTCTGGGACTCCGTGCGCGACGTGCTGCAGCGGGAGCTCCGCGCGGGGCGCATGCGCGACGGCGTGACCGCGGCCGTCGCCGAGATCGGCCGCGCGCTGGGCGAGCACTTCCCGCCCCGACCCGACGACCCGAAGGACCCCGCGCCGGCCGTGACGACCGCGTGACGCCGGACCCGGCCGCCGGCCGCGCCGACCGACGCCGCGAGGCTAGCCGGGCGACCCGAGGAGCACGTTGTCGATGAGCCGCACCGAACCGACCCAGACCGCCACCAGACACACGGCGCCGCCGCGCCCGACCCGCGTCACGGGCTCGAGCGTCCGGGGATCGGCCACCGCGACGTAGTCCACCCGCGCGCGGGGCTCGCGGCCGATCGTCGCCGCGACGAGACGGCCGAGCGCCTCGCCGCTCGGCTCGCCCGCGTGACAGGCGTCGCGCGCGGCGCTGAGCGCCCGGAAGAGGACGAGCGCGGCCCGACGGTCCTCCGGTGACAGATGGACGTTCCGCGAGCTCATCGCGAGCCCGTCGGACTCGCGAACCGTCGGGCAGGGGACGATCTCGGTCGGCACGTTGAGGTCCCGGACGAGCCGCTCCACGACCCGCAGCTGCTGGTAGTCCTTCTCGCCGAAGTAGGCGCGGTCGGCGCGCGCGATGTTGAGGAGCTTCAGCACGACCGTGGCGACGCCGCGGAAGTGGCCCGGCCGCGAGACGCCCTCCCAGCGGTCGGTGAGCCGCTCGACCACGACCCACGTCGAGAAGTCTCCCGGGTACATCATCGCCTCCCCCGGCGTGAAGACGCAGTCCACACGCTCCTCCCTGAGGAGGGTCAGGTCACGGTCGAGGTCGCGCGGATAGGCCTTCAGGTCGTCGGAGGAGCCGAACTGCGTCGGGTTCACGAAGATCGTCGTCACGACCCGGTCGGTCTCGCGCCGCGCGCGGCGGACGAGGGAGAGGTGGCCGTCGTGGAGCGCGCCCATCGTGGGCACGAGGCCCAGTCGTCCGCCGACGGTCTCCCGCCAGGTCACGAACGCCTCGAGGCTCTCCGCCACATTCATCGTCAAGCCTCAGATGATACCGAACGCACCCGGCAATAGACAGGCTGGGCCCGGCGGACGGCGTGCTAGAGTCTGCGCCGTGACCCGCGACGACATTCCCACCCCCGCCCTTCTCCTCGACCTCGATCGCTTCGACCGGAACCTCCGTGCCGCGGCCGCGCACGTGTCGGCCGCGGGCAAGCAGCTCCGCCCGCACGCCAAGACCCACAAGTGTCCGGAGATCGCACGGCGCCAGGTCGCCGCCGGTGCGACGGGCGTCGTCTGCGCCAAGCTCGCGGAGGCGGAGGTGATGGCGGCCTCCGGGATCCCCGGCCTCCTGATCTCCACCGAGGTCGTCGGCGACGAGAAGATCGGCCGGCTGATGCGCCTCCTCGACCACGACCCAGGCGTGCTCGTCGTGGTCGACCACCCGGACAACGTGCGGGACCTCGCGCACGCGGCCCGCGCGGCCGGGCACGTGCTCGGCGTCCTGGTCGACGTCGACGTCGGCGGCCGCCGGACCGGCACCGGGCCCGGCGAGCCCGCGCTGGCGCTCGCCCGCGCCGTGGCGGCGGCCCCCTCGCTCAGGTTCCGCGGCCTCCAGGGCTACGCCGGGCAGTGCGCGCACATCGTCGGCTGGGCGGCCAGGCGCGAGGCGGCGGTCAGGGCGATGACGCCGCTCATCGAGACGCGGCGGCTCCTCGAGGCGCGGGGGATTCCGGTCGAGATCGTCAGCGGCGGCTCCACCGGCACCTACGACATCGACTCCGACCTCGAGGGGCTCACGGAGCTCCAGTGCGGGTCGTACTGCGTGATGGATCTCGACTACCTTCGGATCGGCGGCCGGACCGGCGACCGACTCACCGATTTCGAGATGGCGCTGACGGTGCTCGCCACCGTCGTGAGCGTGCCGGCACCGGACCTCGCCATCGTAGACGCCGGTCTGAAGGCATTCGCCACGGATCGCCCCTTCGGGCCGGAGCCGGTCGAGCGGCCGAGCGTGGTCTACGAGTTCGCCGGGGACGAACACGGACGCCTGCTGAGCCGGGACCCGCGCGGCAGCGTTCGGCTCGGCGAGCGGGTCGAGTTCTTCCCGCCGCACTGCGATCCGACGATGAACCTGTACGACCGCGTGTACGCGATGCGGGGCGCGCGCGTCGAGGCCGTGTGGGACATCGCCGCACGCGGCAAGTCACAGTAGAGCGGGCGCGCCCTCCCAGAGGGTCCAGAAGAGCGCCTGGAGCGCGGTCGCGTCCGGGACCCGGAACATCGCCGCGCGGGCCTGGCCGGCTCCCGGAAGCCCGTCCGCGTACCACGCCAAGTGTCTGCGGAGCTGCAGCAACGCCGACCGCTCGGGCAAGAGCGCCAGGATCAGCTGGCAATGGCGGCGGATCACCCGTGCGCGCTCGGCTCGCACCGGCGGCGCCGGTGCGAAGACCCACGGCGCGCCCAGCGCGCCCCGACCCACCATCACACCCGCGCACCCTGTGGCCCGCCGCATCGCCTCCGCGTCGGCGTGCGAGCGCACGTCGCCGTTGCCGGTCACCGGGAGCCTGACCGCGTCGACGACCGAGGCGATAGTCTCCCACGGCGCCCGCCCGGTGAACTGCTGAGAGCGCGTCCGCGGGTGCACGGTGATCCCGTCGACGCCCTCGCTCTCTGCCACCCGCGCGATCTCGACCGCGTTCACCGACCGGTCGTCCCACCCCCCTCGGATCTTGATCGTGAGCGGCACCCGGATCGCCTTGCGCATGACGCGGAAGATCACGGCGGCGCCGGCCGGGTCTCGCATGAGCGCCGCCCCCTGGCCCTTGGCCACGATCTTCGGGACCGGACAGCCCATGTTGAGGTCGATCGCGTCGGCGCCCTCGGCCTCGAGGCGGCGCGCGGCCTCGGCGAGGACGTCGGGCTCCGATCCCAGGAGCTGCATCGTGATCGGGCGCTCCTCGGGCAGGAAGCGCGCGATCTCCCGCGTGCGGCCGTTGTCATGGACGAGCGCGCGGGCGTCGATCTCCTCGCTGGTGACGGGATCGCTGCCGCACTCGCGCGCGAGCAACCGGAACGGCGCGTTGGTGACGCCGGCCATGGGGGCGAGGCGCATCATCGTGGCTCCAAGTATACCGGCTCGCTTCCCCCGCCGGGCATCGCCCTCCCAGGGCGCGCCGCCGGCGGCAGGCGCCCCTCAGCCGGCGAGCGCCTCGTCCAGCGTGCGGGCGGACCAGGGGGCGTCGGGGAACGTGATCGGCCGCACGGCGGGGAGCGTCACGCCGGCGTCGCGGTAGGCCTGCACGTAGGCGCGCGCGGTCTTGGGCGGGCCGATGCCGCCGAGCGCCCCGGCCAGGCGCTCGGGGACGACGCGGTCGCGATCGAACTTCCCGACGTCCTCGCCAAAGCCGCTCGCCGCGAGCATCGCCCGGTAGAACGGGAGCGCCAGGTAGCGGACCAGCTCCTCGCGGAACGCACCCAGGGCGCCCGCCGGGTCGTCCGTGATCGCCAGCGGCACGGCGGCCACGATCTCGAAGCCCTCGAGCGTCTTGCCCGCCCGGCGCCGCCCCCGCTCGAGCGCCGGCAGGGCCGTCTCCCGTATGTAGCGCGGCGTGCAGAGCCACAGCACCACGCCATCGGCGACCTCGCCCGCGAGCTCGAGCATCTTCGGCGAGAGGCCGGCTAGGAGGACCGGCGGCGCCGGGGGGAGGCCGGGCAGGGTCATGCTCCACTCGACCCGGTAGTGCCGCCCGACGAATCGAGCCCCCCGTCCGAGCGCCCCGCGCAGGACGGCGACGTACTCCCGCATGACGGAGAGGGGCTCCGCCAGCCGCAGGCCGAGCATCCCCTCCATCGTCGCGCGGTGGCTGACGCCGAGCCCGAGGCGGAAGCGGCCGCCCGAGAGCTCCGAGAGCGTCAGCGCGGCTTGGGCCACCGCCGTCGGGTGACGCGGGTAGATCGGGACCACACCGTTGCCGAGACCGACGCGGGTGGTGGCCGACGCGTACGCGGCCAGCACGAGGAAGGAGTCGCGGCCGCTGCCGTGGGTGACCCAGACGCTCTCGTAGCCGAGCCCCTCCGCGCGCCGGGCGAGCCCCACCGCCACCCCCAAGTCACTCCCGGGGCTCAGGTAGGCCGCCGTGCGCGCCGGCGGGGTCACGAGAGGATGGAGACCTCCATGCAGTCCCCGCCGAAGTCGTATTCGCGCGTCTGGTAGCGCCCGCTCCCGCGCACGTGGTCGAGGTAGGGCGTGACCTCGCGGCGGAACATGCCGGTGTTGTCCGCGACCACGACGGCCCCCCGGACGAGCTTCGGCTCGAGCGAGCGGAGGTAGTCGAGGTACTCCTCCTTGGCGGCGTCGATGAGCGCGAAGTCGAAGCGCGAGCGCAGGAGCGGGAGGACGCGGAGCGCGTCGCCGACGGTCACGCTCACGCGCTTGCCCAGGCCGGCGGCCTCGGCGTTGCGCCGCACGAGCTCGGCGAGGAACTCGCTCGCCTCGATGCAGACGAGCCGGCCGCCCGCCGGGAGGCTCGCGCCGATCAGCACCGCGGAGTAGCCGAAGAGCGAGCCGATCTCGATCGCCCGTTTGGGCCGGTGGCGATCGATCAGACGGCGGATCACCCGGCCCTTGGCCCGGCCGATGGCGGGGAGCCGCCACCACTTGAGCGCGGTGTCCATCACCCGGAGCATCCGCCGCGGCGTCTTGTTCATCCGGCCTTCGCGGGGAGTCGGTGGGCGATCCCGTCGGGGACGGGATAGCGCCGGGTGTACGGCCCGGCCTTGACGACCTGGCCGGGGAGCGCGCGGCCGACGATCCCCTCGACGCGCCTGGATACGGCGAGCAGGCGGTCGAGGTCGATGCCGGTCTCGATCTCCATGGCGTGGAGGCAGTGGACAAGGTCCTCGGTGCAGACGTTGCCGGAGGCGCCGGGCGCGAAGGGGCAGCCTCCGAGGCCGCCGATCGAGGCGTCGAAGTGCGTCACCCCCTGCGCCATCGCGGCGAGAACGTTCGGGATCGCCATCGCGCGCGTGTCGTGGGTGTGCAGCCCCCATTCGAGGGTCGGGAACTTCGGCGCCAGGTGCTCGAGCACCCGTGTGACCTGCAGTGGGTTCGCGACCCCGGTCGTGTCGGCCAGCCCGATTCCGCGGGCGCCCATGTCGGCGAGCCGCTCCACGATCCGCTCGACCTGGCTCACCGGGACCGGGCCTTCGAACGGGCAGCCGAAGGCCGTCGAGATCCCCGCCACCACGCGGACGCCCGCCCGCTCGGCCACCCGCATGACCGCGCGCAGCCGGTCGAGGGACTCAGCGATCGTCATGTTGACGTTGGCGAGGTTGTGGCTCTCGCTCGCCGAGACGACCGTGTGGATCTCGTCGACGCCCGCGTCGACGGCCCGCACCGCGCCCGTCTCGTTTGGGACGAGGGCGGCGTAGACGGCGCCGGGCCGGCGGGCGATCCGCGTCATCAGCGCCTCGGCGTCCCGGAGGGCGGGCACCACCTTCGGGTGGACGAACGAGGTCACCTCGATCCGGGGCAGGCCCGCCTCGGCCAGCCCGTTCACCACCTCGACCTTCAGATCGGTCGGGATGAAGTCGGGCTCGATCTGGAACCCGTCACGGGTCCCGACCTCGCAGATCGTGACGCGACTCGGCAACCTCATCGAGCAGCCTCCAACCGCTGGCGACGCCAGGTGATCTCGGCGCCACTCTACCACGGCGGCCGGGCGTGAACCCGCCGGCGGACCGCCGCCATCCAAAAGGCGAGGAGGAGCGACGAATGGCACCCAACATCGGTATCCCGGATGCGCCTCGCGCGTCCATCGTGACGATCCTGAACGACCTGCTCGCAGACGAGTACCTGCTTTACACCAAGACGCGGAACTACCACTGGAACGTGACCGGCCCGCAGTTCAACGACCTGCACAAGTTCTTCGAAGCGCAGTACGAGGAGCTGAACGGCGTCGTCGACGACGTCGCCGAGCGGGCGCGGACGCTGGGCGGCCGGGCCCGGGGCACGCTCGCCGAGTTCACGCACCACGCGCGGCTCAAGGAGCACCCTGGCACGATTCCCGACGCGACGGGCATGGTGGCGGACCTGCTCGCCGACCACGAGGCGGTCATCCGCCAGCTCCGCACCGACCTCGCCGTCGCGGTCGATCGGCACCACGACGTCGGCACGAGCGACTTCCTGACCGGGCTGCTGGAGCGCCACGAGAAGACGGCGTGGATGCTCCGGTCCTTCCTCTCGGCGACGTAGGCCGGGTCCGCCCCCGCGGGGGCGGGCTCGCGCCGCCCGTCCCCGCGCTGTAGTATCCTGCCCCGGATGCTGGCTGACGGGCGCGGACTCGGCGTCACGACGATCGACCGCGGGGCGCTCGATCTCTACGACCTCGGCGTGCGTGGGTTGCTCGCGTGGGACGCGGGCGCGCTCGAGCGCTTCCGCGCCGCCGCCGCGCGCGACGAGCGGCTGGCGCTGGCCCGCGCCGGTGCGGCCGTGTGCCTGTTCCTGGACGAGCGGTTCCAGGAGGCGCGCGCGGAGGCGACGGCCGCGCGCATGGCCGCCGAGGCGCAGTCGGCACGCGAGCGCGGCCACGTGGAGGCGATCGCGCTGCTCACCGGCGGCAAGACGGCGGAGGCCGAGGCGGCGATGCGCGCGCACCTCGCGGCCTACCCGCGCGACCTCGTGATCCTCCAGCGGCTCTACTTCATCCTCTTCTGGCAGGGGCGCTTCGCGGAGCTGCTGGCCCTCACCGGGGACCTGGCGTCGGCGAACTCGGACGATTCGTTCATGCTCGGCCTCCACGCGTTCGCCCTCGAGGAAGGGGGCCGGCGCGCCGAGGCCCTCCGCGCCGCCGAGGCCGCCCTCGCGCGGGACGCCCGGGACGCGTGGGCCGTGCACGCGTTCGCGCACGCGCTCTACGAGACGGGCCGGAGCGAGGAGGGGCTCGCCGCGCTCCCGGCCCGAATTGAGCCGTGCGTCCAGCTCGGCTGGTTTCGCGACCACCTGTTGTGGCACCTCGCCCTGATGCACCTCGCCTGCGGCGGCTACGACCGGGCCCGCGCGCTCGCGCGCGAGGTGTTCGAGCGGGAGCCCTCGCCGATCGCGGGCGACCTGCACGACTCGATCTCGCTCCTCTGGCGCTTCGAGCTCTACGGCCGCCCGCAGGGCGGCGCGTGGGCGCCGTTCGCGGCGATCGCCCGCGAACGCGTGAGGCGCCCGGGCCTCCTCTACCACGCCGCGCACCTCGCGATGGCGCTCGCGATGGCGGGCGACTGGGCGACCGCGGGCGAGCAGCTCGGTCTCCTCCGGGAGCGCGCCGCCAAGGATCGCTCTGACCTCGTCGCCGGCGTGGCCATCCCGCTCATCGAGGGGCTCCACGCGTTCGCGGGCGGCGACTATGCGCGGGTGATCGAGCGGATCGAGCCGCTCTCGCCGCGGATCGTCGAGCTCGGCGGGAGCCGCGCGCAGCGGGACGTCTTCCACGACACCCTGCTCGAGGCGTGCTTCCGCGCCGGCGACCTCGAGCGGGGGACTCGGCTCCTGGCCGCGCGGCTCCAGATGCGCGCCGAGCACTTCTGGCTCCACCGCGCCCGGCGCACTCCGTAGCGACGAACGGCCGCTCGCGCCCCTCGGCGCGGGTGAGCGGGCAGCGGGGCGGCCCGGCCGACCCCGGGTGCGGGCCTAGTAGGAGCGGGGCAGGCCGAGCACGTGCTCACCCACGTAGGCGAGCACGAGGTTCTGGCTGATGGGCGCGGTCTTGTAGAGCCGCGCCTCCCGGAACTTCCGCTCGACGTCGTACTCCTCGGCATAGCCGTAGCCGCCGTGGCAGTCGATGCACGCGTTCCCGGCCTCCCATGCCGCCTCCGCCGCCAGGTACTTGGCGATGTTGGCCTCGGGCCCGCAGGGCTCGCTCGCGTCGAAGAGCGCGGCAGCCTTGTTGCGCATCAGCTCCGCCGCCTCCACCGCCATGTGGGCCCGGGCGATCGCGAACTGCACCCCCTGGTTGGCGCCGATGGGCCGGCCGAAGACCACGCGCTGGTTCGAGTAGCCGACCGCCTTCTCGACGAACCACTTTCCATCGCCGATCGAGTCGGAGGCAACGAGGATCCGCTCGGCGTTCATGCCGTCGAGGATATAGCTGAACCCCTTGCCCTCCTCGCCGATGAGGCCGGCGGCGGGGACCTCCATGTTGTCGAAGAAGAGGGCGTTGGTGGAGTGGTTCATCATCACGCGGAGCGGCCGCACCTCGAGCCCGCGGGCCTGCCGGATGTCGACGAGGAAGACGGAGAGGCCGTCGGTCTTCCGGGCGACGTCGGCGAGCGGCGTCGTGCGGGCGAGCAGCAGCATGAGGTCGGACTGGAGGACGCGCGAGATGAAGATCTTCTGCCCGTTCACCACGTAGCGATCGCCGCGCCGGACCGCCGTCGTCTGGAGCTTGGTGGTGTCCGAGCCCGCGTTCGGCTCGGTCACGGCGAAGGCCTGCAGCCGGAGCTCGCCGCTGGCGATCTTCGGGAGGTACGCTTGCTTCTGCGCCTCGCTCCCGTGACGCAGGAGCGTGCCCATGATGTACATCTGGGCGTGGCACGCACCGGCGTTGCCCCCCGAGCGGTTGATCTCCTCCAGGATGAGCGCCGCCTCGAGGAGGCCGAGGCCGGCGCCGCCGTACTCCGGCGGGATCAACGCCGCCAGGTAGCCGGCGCGGGTCAGCTCGTCCACGAAGGCCTCCGGGTACTCGCGCTTCTGGTCGAGCTCGCGCCAGTACTCGCCGGGATAGCGCGCGCAGACCCCCGCGACGCCCGCCTTGAGCGCCCGCTGCTCGGCGGTGAGCGAGAGGTTCAGCGTCGTCATCGCCCGGTGAACCGGGGCGGTCGCTTCTCGTTGAACGCGCGCACGCCCTCGAGCCGGTCCTCGGTCACGACGGTCGCGTTGTAGGCCTCGATCGCCAGGACCATGGCGGTCTCGAGGTCGGTCTCGGTGCCGTACGCGATCGCCTTCTTCGCCTGGCGGACGGCGATCGGGCCGTTGCCCGCGATCGTCGCGGCGATCTCCGTCGCGGTCGCCCGGGCCTGGCCCGCGGCGACCACGTGGTTGACGAGGCCCGCCTCCCGCGCCTCGTCCGCCGCGAGCCGGCGGCCGGTAAAGATCAGTTCCTTCGCCAGGGGCGCGCCCACCATGCGCGGCAGGAGCTGGGTGCCGCCGATCCCGGGGAAGATGCCGAGCGTCGTCTCCGGCAGGCCGAACACCGCGGTGGCGCCGGCGACGATGAAGTCGGCGAGGAGCGCCAGCTCGCAGCCGCCGCCGAGGGCCGCGCCCTCCACCGCGGCGATCACCGGGATCGGGCAGCGGAGGATCCGGAAGGCGGCCTGCTCGAAGACCACGTGCTGGGCGCGCCACGCCGCGTCAGTCATGCCGTCGCGCTCCTTCAGATCGGCCCCCGCGCAGAACGCCTTGTCGCCCGCGCCGGTTAGCACGACGACGCGTGCGTCGGCATCGCGCCCCAGCCTCTCGAAGCAGGCGAGCAGGTCTTCGCCGAGCGCCGTGTTCAGCGCGTTCCGCCGCTCGGGCCGGTCGATCGTCACCGTGACGACGTGACCGTCGGCGGAGCGCGCGACGAGAAGGTGCCGGTAGGTCACGCGCAGAGGATATCATTCCCGGCTTCGGCCGAACCAACGGAGGCCGCCAGGGTACGCGACGGGTCCTCCGGTATGACCGCCGGCTCGCTCGCGCCTCCCGCGAGGCCGCCGGGGGCTCGAACGCCCCCGGCTCCGTTGGTTCCGCGGAGCCCGTGGCGCGCGGGCCTTCGCTGAGCCCTGACCGGCGGAGACTACCGGACGCCGGGCCCGCGCCGGGCCGAGCCGTCGACTCCAGATCGTCGAGGCGCATCCAGGATCCTCGGGCCGCGGGCGGCGATCGGCGAGGCAGGCCCGATCCCGCTGGCTGTGTCCGGCGGCCCAAGGCTCCGAGCCGGTCCGATTCGGGTCGGGACGGCGGCTTGACTTGGCCGGCCGCACGGCGTAAAACCATACGGCCGCCGTTTCGGGGGTTCTAGCCCCTAGTTGTCCGCCCCAACGGGCGGTGATCTACCGGCGAAGGAGGTTGACCATGCCGGCGGTCACCGAGTCAGCTCCGCCGCTCGCCTCTCCCCTGCCCGCCCCGACGAACGGCGCGCGGGTCAGCGCGACCTTGCCGTCGGGCGACACCGGCTCCCAGGCCGGCCGGCGCCACAACCGGGCGGACTTCGTGCGGCGGTCTTCCCTGTCCCGGCTTCACGTTCACCTCGTCCTGCTGCTCCTGGTCGGCTTCGTCCCCACGGCCGGGCTGCTGCTGCGGACGACCCTGGAGCAGCGTCGCCACGCCGGCTCGCAGGCACAGCATGACACCGTGCGCTGGGCGCGCGCGCTCGCCGCCGAGCACGAACGGGCGATCGAGATGGCGCGGCAGCTCCTGACGATGCTGGCCCAGCTCCCCGACGTTCGGCAGCAGCGGCCCGACCGGTGCAACGCGCTCGTCGGCGACCTCCTGCGGCGGTACTCGCGCTACGCCAACCTCGGCGCCATGACGCTAAACGGGAGCATCTTCTGCAGCGCGGCGCCGCCGGCAGAGCCGATCGAGCTCGCCGGGCGAGCCCGCTTCTGGGGCGCCCTGGAGAACGCCGGCTTCGAGGTCGGCGAGTACCGGGTCGACCGCGTCACAGGCCGGACCACGGTCAACGTCAGCTACCCCCTCAGCGACGACGCGGGGACCGTGCAGGGGGCCGTCTTCGCGGCGGTCGACCTGACGGGGCTCGCGCGGCTCGCCGCGCTCGCCCGGTTGCCCGAGGGCTCGACGGTCACGATCAGCGACCGCCAGGGCCGCGTCCGGGTCCGCTTCCCCGATCCCGCCCGATGGGTCGGACCGGTGGCCTGGGGCCCGGCCGTCGTCGACCGGATGGCGGCTCTGGGCGAGGGCTCGGCCGACACCACCGGACCCGACGGTATCGATCGGTTCGTCGGCTTCACTCCCCTGCCCAGCACGGACGGGGGTGAAGGCGCCTATCTGGCCGTCGCCATCCCCCGCGAGGCGGCGCTGGCCGCGCCCGACGCGGCGCTCGCCCCGACCCTCCTCGGGCTCGGGCTGATCGCCGCGCTGGGCCTGGCGGCCGCGCGCCTGATCGGAAACCGCATCATTTCGCGTCAAGGGTTCGCCCCAGGGGCGGCCGCCGAGGCCTTGGCGACGGCCAGGAACGGCTCCCCGTCCGAGGACGTGCCCGAGGCCGTCGAGACCCCCCGGCTGCCCGCCGGGCCGGCGCGGGGGACGCCCGCGCCGCGTCCCGACCGACCGCGGGCCGGAGACCGCCGACTCCATCCCCGCGATCCGGTTTCCTGGCCCGTCCGCGTGTGGCTCCACGCGGGTGGGGCGGCGGTCGGCCGCGTGGTGGACGCGAGCCTCAACGGGATGCGCGTCGTCGTCGCGGGCCCCGCGCGGGCCGACCTGCTCGAGGTCGGGGGCTCCTACCGGGTCGAGGTCCTGCTCCCGGGGACGAAGAGTGGAGTGATCCGCGTCGGAGAGCTCCGGCACGTCGGCGATCGGACCATCGGGCTCTCGGTCGAGGAAGAGCTCCCGCGCGCCGCGATCGCGCACGAGGCGGGGACGAGGGGCCTCCTCGCCCGCATCGACGGCGACCGGCGACAGGGAGCCGCCTAGGGTAAAACGTGACGGCCCCACGCTCGAGGGGTGAACTGAAGAAAATCCTCTCAGTCCTGCCGCCCATCGCGCTGCTCGCCTCGCTCCCGACGGGCCGACCGCCTGCGATAAGATAGCTCGTAGGAGGACCGCCATGCCACGATCCGTGGTCGTCGTCGCAGCCCTACTCGGGGCGCTGGGCGTCGCCGCGACGCCCGCCGCCGCCGCCGACGCGTCGAAGGTGAAGGCGGCGACCCGGCAGGTCGACGAGGGCGCGCACAAGATCGGTGCCGGCAAGATCGGCCCGGGCATTGAGGAGACGGCGAAAGGGATCGGTCACACGATCGTCGAGGGCAGCAAGTTTACGGGCGAGAAGCTCAAGGAATCGGGAAAGGCGGCCGAGCCCCCGGCCAAGGGCGCGTGGGCCAACTTCAAGGAGGGCGCCACCGGCCTCGGCCGCAGCGTGAAGAGCTTCTTCTCGAAGCTCGCCGGGAACTAGCTCGCAAAGCCGAGTATCGCGTCGATCACGGCGGCCGGCCGCTCTTCCGGGATGAAGTGGCCGCACTCGGGGACGGCGCGCCCCTCCACACGCTCGCAGCGCGCCCTCCAGACGCTCAGCATGTCGGTGCTCTGCGCGGTGCGGCTGGCGCCCCAGAGTACGAGGGTTGGCACGGTGACCTTCCGGTGGCGGTCGGCGGCGTCCTGCTCGAGATCCACCGTCCCGCCCGCCCGATAGTCCTCGAAGGCCGCGCGCATCGCGCCGGGTTGACGGAAGCAGCGCAGGTATTCCTGGACCGCCTCCTCCTCGATCGCCGCCGGGTTGTGGCTCCAGGTCCGGTAGCACCAGCGCAGGTAGACCTCCTCACGGCCAGCCGTGAGGGCTTCGGGGAGGTCCGGGATCAGGTGGAAGAACCAGTGCCAGACCCGGCGCGCGCTCGCCTGGTCGAGGCGGTCGAAGATGTCGTACGTGGGGGCGATATCGAGGAGCACGAGGCGCGTGAGGAGCGACGGGTGGTCGAGCGCGAAACGGTGTCCGACGCGCGCGCCACGGTCATGGCCGACGAAGACGACCGGCGTCAGGCCGAGCGCCTCGATCACCTGCGCGAGGTCGGCCGCCATCCGGCGCTTGTCGTAGCCGCCGGGCGGGCGGTCAGAGTCGCCGTAGCCGCGCAGGTCGGGAGCGAGGACGGTGAACCGCTCGGCGAGCGCCGGCATCACCTTTCGCCACATGTGGCCGGTCTGGGGAAAGCCGTGGAGCAGCACCATGCCGGGCCCCGCGCCCATCCGCCGGTAGTGGATGCGCACACCGCCCTCGACCGTCACCACGTTCCGCGTCACGGGCCGAAGTGTATACTGCTGCCGATCCCGGTCAAGGACGGAGCGACGATCCCATGAAAGCCGTGCTCGCCACCCGCTGGGCCGATCCGACGGAGCTCGAATACGCCGACGTGCCCCCGCCCACGCCCGGCCCCGGCGACGTGCTGATCGACGTGAAAGCCATCGGCTGCAACTTCCCGGACATCCTGATCGTGCAGGGCAAGTACCAGAAGAAGCCGCCGCTGCCGTTCAGCCCGGGCGTGGAGGTGGCCGGCGTCGTGCGCGCCGGCGGGCCGAACGCCCGGCGCTTCGCGCCCGGCGACCGGGTGTTCGCGCTCATGGGGTGGGGCGGGTACGCGGAGGCCGTCGCCGTGCCGGAGCGCCGCGTCTACCGGCTGCCCGCCGCGCTCGGCTTCGACGAGGGCGCGGCGTTCGGCCTCGCGTACCAGACCTCCTGGTGCGCCCTCGTGCATCGCGCCGGGCTCCGGGCCGGCGAGTGGCTCCTCGTGCACGGCGCCGCCGGCGGTGTCGGGCTCGCCGCCGTGCAGATCGGCCACGCGCTGGGCGCGCGCGTCATCGCGACGGCGGGCACCGCCGAGAAGCTCGACGTGGCCCGCCAGGCCGGCGCCGACGTGCTCGTCAACTACCGCACCGAGGACTGGGTCGCGCGCGTGAAGGAGGTGACCGGCGGCGGAGCCGACGTCATCTACGATCCCGTCGGAGGCGACGTCTTCGACGGCTCGAGCAAGTGCATCGCCTTCGAGGGCCGGCTGCTCGTGATCGGCTTCGCCGGCGGCCGGATCCCGGAGATCGCCGCGAACCGGATCCTGCTGAAGAACATCAGCGTCGTCGGCGTGCACTGGGGCCTCTATCAAGAGCGCGGCTCGCCGCTCGTGGACCGGTGGATGGCGGACCTGCTGGCCTTGGTCGAGCGCGGCGTGCTCCGTCCCGTCGTGTGGAAGACGTTCCCGCTCGCGCAGGCCGCGCAGGCCCTCGCCGCCATCGCCACGCGCGAGAGCTACGGCAAGGTCGTCCTCCACCCGTGAGGGAGCTGGCGGGCAGGGTGGCCGTCGTCACCGGCGCGGCGAGCGGTATCGGCCGCGCCCTCGCCCGCGCGCTGGCGCAGGCCGGGATGCGGATCGTGGCGGCCGACGTGGACGAGGCGGGCCTCGCCCAGACGATCGACGGGCTCGACGGAATCGCCGTGCGCACCGACGTGAGCGAACGCCGGGAGGTCCTGGCCCTCGCCGACCGCGCCTGGGCCGCCTACGGCGCCGTGCACGTGGTCTGCAACAACGCCGGCGTCGCGGTGTGGGGCGGGCTCGAGGCGGCCACGCACCGCGACTGGCGCTGGGTCCTCGGCGTCAACCTGTGGGGCGTGATCCACGGGGTCGAGGCCTTCGTGCCGCGGATGATCGCCCAGCAGAGCGAGGGGCACGTCGTCAACACGGCCTCGATGGCGGGGCTCATCGCGAGCCAGGGGCTCGGCGTCTACAACACGTCCAAGTACGCGGTGGTCGGGCTCTCCGAGACCCTGGCGAAGGATCTGCGCCCGTATGGGATCGGCGTCTCGGTCCTCTGCCCGATGGGCGTCGCCACACGCATCCGCGACAGCGAGCGCGGCCGGCCCCCCGCGCTCCGGAACGAGGGCGCGGCCGTGGCGGCGCCGGTCGAGCTGATCGGCCGCACGCTCTCGCCCGAGCCCGTCGCCGCCATGGTCGTCGACGCGATCCGACGGAACCGCTTCTACATCATCCCGCACGAGGAGAGTCTCGAGGCGATTCGGCGGCGCTTCCAGCGAATCGAGCACGCGATCCGCGACCGCGAGCCGGCGTGACCGGGCCCGCGCGCCTCGCCGGCCCTACACGAGCAAGACGCGCGTGCGGCGCACCTCGATCCCCTCCGCCGGGCCGTCCGCACCGACCGGGAAGATGACCAGGCGGAGGCCCCGACGGCCCGTCACGAGCACGCGCTCCGCGCCCCCCGGGCGGATGAACCAGGCCGCGGCGCCGGGCTCGAGGCGGCGGCTCACCCACAGAGCGACGAGGCCGCTCACGGGACGGAACCGGCGGCGGACGAAGGGCACGCACGCCGCGCCGGCGGCCGCCGCGAGTGGCAGCAGCGCGTGGAGCCGCGGCCCGGCGCCCGGCCCCCAGGCCTGCATAGCCGCCCAGGTCACGCCGAAGCCCACGACCGCATCCGCCGCGCGCAGCCAGCGCGCGAGCCGACTCCAGCGGACGACACGCGCTGGAAGCGTTCGGAGCGGCGTCGTCATCCCAGCGGGAAGCGGGTGAGCGTGGGGCCGGTCGGCCTTCGGCGCGGCCGCAGAGGGATAGGGATGCACGTCCCGCGAGCGCCGAGCGTCACGGCAGGCTCACGACCGGCGGCCTCGCTGCGGCGGGCGCGCCAGACTCAGGAGGGCAGAACCGCAATCGCCTCGATCTCGATCAGCATGCCCTCGATCGCGAAGCGACTGATCTCGATTAGCGTGCTGGCAGGCTTGTTGGCCCTGAAGTATTCCTTCCGCACCTCGTTGACCCGGGGCCGGTCGTCGCGGTTGGCGAGGTAGACGGTCACCTTGACGACGTCGTCGAGCGTCGCGCCGGCGGCCCCGAGCGCCGTCTTCAAGTTCTCGAGCACCTGACGCGTCTGGGCCACGACGTCGTTGGCGCCGACGAGACGGCCGCGGGCATCGAAGGCGCCTTGGCCGGACACGTAGACCGTTCGGCCGGCCACCACCGCGTCGGAGTAGTGGCTGATCGGCTCCGAGAGCCCTTGAGCCCGGACGAGCGTGTGCATGAGTCGTCCTCCTCGAGCCCGCGGGCGGCTCTCGGCCTTGTGACGATATACTCCAGCGGCGCCGGTCGTCAAACCGAAGGGCCGCGTCCCGCGCGGGATCCTCGCCGCCGGGTCACGTCCCCGTCGCTCGCCCCCATGTGTCCGACCAGACCTCGGTCACGCCCGACGCGATCATGGGACGCCGGGACCGGCACCGACGCGGTCACGCGCCGCGAGGGCCGCGACCGACGGCGCCGTCGCGGTTGACCCGCGCCCTCTCAGCGACCTCCCGCCCGGTGACAGATGTAGAGCACGTGGGGGTACGGCAGAAAGTCCACCATCAGGTGCCGGTGGACTCGGAAGCCCACGCGCTCGAGGAGGGCCTCCAGCTCGTCGGCGGGCCAGTAGTGGACCGGCGTCCACGGGTCCATCAGGCGGTCGAGCGTCCAGGTGAACCAGCGCTTCCAGGCCGGACGCGCATCGACGTCCTTGATCAGGAGCGGCGCCCCAGGGGCGAGGCAGCCGTGGAGCCGCCGGAGGAGCGGCTCGACGCTCGCGGCCGGCACGTGGTGCACGATGTCGAGCATGTAGGCGGCACCGTACTCGCCGCTCCCGCCGACGTCGCGCGCGTCGCCCTGTCGGTACGCCACGTTGGCGATCGCCAGGCGCGCGGCCGCGTGCCGGGCCATCGCGATGCGCCGGCCGTTCAGGTCGAGGCCGCGGACGAAGCGGCCGGGGGCGATCGAGGCATAGTAGAGCGAGAAGAGCCCGAAGCCGCAGCCGAGATCCAGCACCTCGCCCGTCGGCGGCAGATACTGGCCGATCTCGTCGAGGAAGCGCTGGCGCAGGATGCCGAAGCGGAGCCAGCAGTACGCCCGCACCACCGGGTCGTCGTAGGCCCGGATGATCCTAAAGATCTGCTCGCTTCGCATAGACCCGGTATTCGGGGCCCTCGCGGTCGAGGCGATAGGCGGCCGCGATCCAGGTGGCCAGCGCGGGAAAGCGCGCGATCCGCGCGTACCCCCCCGACGGCCAGCCCCGCTCGAGGACCACGATGAACTTTGGCGGTGCGGCCTCGAGCTCGCGCAGGAACTCGGCGCGGAGGCGCCGCACGACCGGCCGATCCTCGTCCTGGAAGACGGGGAAGTCGTAGATGAAGCGCGTCGGCTCGCGCACGCCGAGCCTGAGGAGCGCGTGGATGCCCCCCTCGCCCGTGTCGAGCACCTGGACCGTGTCCTCCGGCCCGACGCGACCCCGCAGGTCGGCCACGATGCGGTCCACGCGCTGCGCCTTCGCCGTGAGCCACGCCGGCCGGAGTTCCTGAACGCCCTTGACGTAGAGCTGAAGCGCGAGGAGCGCGGAGGCCAGGAGCGCCGTCCCCCGCACCGCGCCGGCGGGGGCCGCCACGGCGAAGCCGGCGCCGAGGCAGGCGAACGTGGCCAGCGGATAGACCTGGTACTCCCAGCCCTTGCCCTGCGCCAGGAAGTGCACGACGCCATAGGCCAGGCCCGCGAGCACGAGCGCCCGCCGCGTGTCCCAGCGCCGGGTGGCGCCGGCGGCCAGGACGAGCACGGCGAAGAGGGCCCAGACGCGCCAGCCGAACGGCCACCAGCCGAGCGCGGTCCATGGCCAGACGCGCGCCAGGCGCGAGTAGACCGGGAGATCGTACTCGACGAAGATCTCGACGAAGGCCCGGAGTCCGCCGGTCCAGGCGAGCCAGGCGAGGCACCCGAGCGGCGCCGCGGCGCCACCGGCCAGGACGGCGAGGGGTGGCGTCCACCAGACCCGGCCCTCGCGCGCCGCCGCGACGGCCGCCACCGCCGCGAGCACGATCAAGAAGATCGCGGCGGGAGGCTTCAGCGTGACCCCCGCGCCGACGACGACCCCCGCCAGGATCAGGCGCCACCAGGTGGCCGGCGACGCCACCAGCTGCGCGCCTCCGATCAGGAACGCGCAGAGGAGGAAGTCACGCTGGCCGGCGAGCCACACGCCACCCGCGAGATGGTAGACGGCGACGAGCCCAGCGGCGACCGCCGCGGGGCCGACGCCGACGGGCCACGCGTAGAGCGCCACCACCCAGCAGGTGAGCGCCAGCCAGCCGAGGTCGAAGATCCGCCAGGCCAGGTCGCCCCCACCGAGCGTCCGCAGCAAGAGCAGGTGGATCAGGTAGGGTCCGGGCGCGTTCATGTCGAACACGTCGCGGTAGGGGACCGCGCCGTGCTGGATGCGCCAGGCGACGTAGTGCATGAGGGGGGCGTCGTGGATCAGCGGCCAGGTTCGCGACGACCAGGCAAGGCGGAACGCGAACACCGCGAGCGCCGCCGCCAGGAGGCCCTGAGCCGCGGACGTCCCGGCCCTCATGCGTGATGTGTGCCGGCGCAAATGGGCCCCACGAATAGCATCCGATTGTTGGACGTGTCAAGCACGGCCGGGCAGCGCCACCCGCGGGCCGGCCCCGGCGCCGCCCGTCGACCGAGCCGCGCGTCGGTCGAGCCCCCCGGGTCGCCCCCGGTCCGACGGGGAAGCGAGGAGATCCGCCGGGCGCCGACCCGACCGGCGCGTGCACCGCGTTCGTCCGACCGACGCGCGGGCGACCCAGACGCGCTTCCCCGCGGGGGCCGGCGTTTGCGCGCCGCGCCGTCGCGCCGTAGACTGTCTCGCGGATGACGACCGGCAGCCTCGCCCTCGACGGCCTGCGCGTGCTGGACCTCACCTCCCAGCTCTCCGGGCCCTACTGCGCCATGCTGCTCGGCGACCTCGGCGCCGACGTGATCAAGCTCGAGCGGCCGGGGGTCGGCGACGACGCGCGCGCGGTCTCGCCGAAGATCGGCGGCGAGAGCGCGGCCTTCATGACCTACAACCGCAACAAGCGGAGCGTCACGCTCGACCTGAAGGCGGCGGCCGGCCGGACGATCGCGCTCGCGCTGGCGGCCCGGGCCGACGTCGTCCTGGAGAACTTCCGCCCGGGCGCGACGGCCCGCCTCGGGCTCGGCTACGACCACGTGCGCGCGATCAACCCGCGCGTCATCTACTGCTCGATCTCGGGATTCGGCCAGACCGGTCCCTATCGGGAGCGCGGCGGCTTCGACCGGATCGCCCAGGGCATGTCAGGGTTCATGTCGATCAGCGGCGATGCCGACGGCCCCCCCCTGCCGCTGCCGATCCCGGTCGCCGACATCGGCACCGGCATGTTCGCCACGATCGGCATCCTCGCCGCCCTCGCCGCGCGGTCGCGCACCGGCCGGGGTCAGCACGTCGACACGTCGCTGCTGGAGACGCCGATCGCGTGGTCGATCTACGAGGCCTCCTCCTACTTCGCGACGGGCGAGGTGCCCGAGCGCCTCGGGCCCGGCCACCGTGCGAGCGCGCCCTACCAGGCCTTCCGGACGAAGGACTCTTGGATCAACCTCGGTGGCGGCTCGCCGGGCTTCTGGCCGAAGATCTGCGCGTTGCTCGGCGTCCCAGAGCTGGTCGACGACCCCCGGTTCCGGACACCGGGCGACCGCGTCCGGCACCGGAAGGAGCTTGAGGCACTGCTCCAGCCGCGCTTTGAGAAGGAGACTACGGCGACCTGGCTCGACCACTTCGAGGCGGAGGGCGTTCCGGCGGGGCCGATCCTCACCTACGACCAGGTCTTCGCCGACCCCCAGGTGGCGCACCGCGAGATGGCGGTGCCGGTCGACCATCCGGTGGCGGGGCGGACGCGGGTGCTCGGGATTCCAATCAAGCTCTCCGACACACCCGCCCGCATTCGGCGGCCGGCGCCGACCCTCGGCGAGCACACGGACGAGGTGCTCGGCGAGCTCGGCTACGACGCGGCGGCGATCGGGCGGCTCCGGGCCGAGCGCGTCATCTGAGCCCGCGGATCACCAGGACGCTATCAGGCACGGAGTCGATCGAGAGCGCCCGCTTGAGCGCGCGGACCGCGGCGAGGTCGCCCCGCTCGGGCTCGTCGGGCGCCCCGCTCAGACAGGCCGGCGCCGCCGGATGGATCTCGACCATGCGCCGGAAGAGCGCGCGCGCCTCGGCCGACCCGTGGCGCGTCTCTTCCTCGAGCGTCGCCAGCGTGTCGGCGAGTGCCGTGTCGCGCCGGGCCTCGTAGATGAGCGCGGCGAAGTCGTAGACGAGCACCTCCGACATCGCGAGGCCACGGGCGCGCAGGCGGCCGCTCCGCCAGAGGCTCCCCAGCCGCTCGGCGGCCGTGACCGCCTCGTCCCGCACCCTGATCAGGCGCGCGCGAATCTCGGTGAACTCGCACGCGGAGTCGAGCCGCTGCTGCTCGAGGTGCAGATCGCTCCGGAGCGCGGCGGCGAGTGCGTCGAGCGCGTCGAGCTCGCCGGTCGCGGGAGGAAGGTCGCCCGCTGGCCGGGCCGTGGATCCGGGGGGCGACGCGAGGGTGAGTGCCGTGAGGAGCGCCGAGGCGAGAAGGGTGGTCCGCAAGCCGTTGCTCATCCCCGTTCCTCCGGGCCCCTCTCAGAGCAAACATCGTACCTGTATCGTAACCGCTTGATCTGCCGAGCGGAGCCCGGTCCGGGCGTCCAAAAGGCGTGTCCGCAGGACATCGCGGGACGGGCATCGTGACGCAAGTCAGTGGCCGGCTCGAACCCCGCGCGCCACGACCTTCCGGGCCTGGCTGAGATGGGGGGCGTCGACCATCCGCCCCTTGAAGCGGAACGCGTAGACGCCGCGGCGCTCGTGCTCCTCGAACTCCGCGATCAACTCCCGCGCCTCGGCGACGGCCTCCCGCGTCGGCGCGAAGGCCACGTTGATCACGTCGATCTGCGCGGGGTGGACCGAGAGCTTTCCGGTGAAGCCCATCCACGCCGCCTCCTCGCATTCCCGGCGGAGCCCGTCCAGGTCGTCGATGTCCGTGTAGACGGTGTCGAGGGCCTCGACGCCAGCGGCGCTGGCGGCGATCGCACACATCATACGCGCGTAGCGCGGGATGTCCAGGTAGCGTCCGCCCGCGTCGCGCGTCCGCGGCAGGCCCATTGACGCGCCGAGATCCTCGATGCCCCACGAGACCGCGGCGATACGCGGGCTCGCCGCGGCCAACTCGGCGATGTTGAGGAGCCCCTCCGGCGTCTCGGTGGCGATCAGGAGGAGCCGCGTGGCACCGTTCGGGATGCCGTGGTGCTCCTCGAGCCGGTCGAGGTGCTGGGCGACCTCACGCACGTCGGCCGCGCGCCGGGGCTTCGGGACCACGTAGCCGTGGGGGCGGCCGGGCAGGGTCTCCTCGAGGTCGCCGCGTCCGAACCCAGAGACGAGCGGGTTCATGCGGACCCAGCGTTCGCGGCCCGCGAGGCCCCCACCCTCGAGCCAGGCGCGGACCGTCGCGCGCGTCCTGACCTTCCGGTCAGCCGGCACCGAGTCCTCGAGGTCGTAGATGAGCCCGTCGGCGGGCAGCCCGAGCGCCTTGGCCATCATCTTGTCGTTGCCGCCGGGGACGAAGTGGAGCGACCGGCGCAGCCCCTCGGTCATCACGCGTCGCGCTTCCGCATCATGGCGGCGCGGCGGGTCCGCATGACGAGCTCCCCGTGCTGGTTCCGCGCGCGGTGCTCGAACGTGACGATCCCCCACTGCGGGCGCGATTTCGACTCGCGCTTGTCGACCACCTCGGTCTCGGCGTAGAGCGTGTCGCCGTGGAACACCGGCTTCGGGAATTCGGTCTTCTCGAAGCCGAGGTTGCCGACGGTGGTGCCGAGCGTCGTCTCCCCCACCGAGAGCCCGACCGCGATCCCGAGCGTGAGCAGGCTGTTCACCAGCGGCTTGCCGAACTCCGCCTGCTGGGCGGCGTGGAAGTCGACGTGCAGGGGCTGCGGATTCATGGTCAGGCACGAGAAGAACACGTTGTCGGCCTCGGTGATCGTGCGGCCGGGCTGGTGGCGGAAGACCTGGCCGACGGTCAGCTCCTCGTAGTACTTCCCCGCCATCAGCGCGGGTCCCGACGCGCGTGCTTCCAGACCGCCTCATCGCGGAACTTCTCGTGGGCGCCCGGCGGCGAGAAGGTCCACGTGAGCCGGGCGGGCGCCGCCGAGGTGTTCACGAACCCGTGCGGGGCGCCCGCCGGCACGAAGATCGCGGTCTCGGGGCCGATCTCGATCTCCTCGTCGCCGACGCGGGCGCGACCGCCGCCCGCGTAGAGGAAGAGGATCTCCTCGGCGTCGTCGTGGACGTGGACGGGGATCCGGCTGCCCGGATCGACCACCTCGGTGCCCATCGCGAGGTGGGTGGCGCCCGCGGTGGCGGGCTCGATCAGCAAGCGGACGGTGCGCGGACAGCCGTCGTGCGCGTGACGCTCTTCGCCGTCGGTCGTGCCGTAGATACGCCGCATCGTTGTCTCCTTTGGGGCGGTAGCGTAGCATGGCGAGTAATGTACGACGTAGCCATCGTCGGCGGCGGCATCGTCGGGCTCGCCACCGGGCTCGCGCTCACCGAAAGGTTTCCGCGCCTCCGGCTGGTCCTCCTCGAGAAGGAATCGCGCATCGGCACCCACCAGACCGGCCATAACAGCGGCGTCATCCACTCCGGGATCTACTACCGGCCGGGATCGCACAAGGCCCGCCTCACCGTGGAGGGCGCCGGGCAGCTGATCGAGTTCTGCGAGCGGGACGGCATCCGCTACGAGCGCATCGGCAAGGTCATCGTCGCCACCACCGACGCGGAGCTCCCGCGCCTGCAGACCCTCTACGAGCGCGGGACCGCCAACGGCGTGCCGGGGCTTCGCCTCCTCGAGCCGAGCGAGCTCCGGACCATCGAGCCGCACGCGGCGGCGGTCCGCGCGATCCACTCGCCGAGCACCGCGATCGTGGACTTCACGGAGGTCGCGGCGGCGATGGACCTCCGGCTGCGGAAGGCCGGCGTCGAGATCCTCACCGGCCGCCACATCACGCGCGTCGTCCGCGACGGTGACGGCATCCGCCTCTGCTCGAGCCGGGGAGAGACGGCGGCGCGGAGGGTCATCAACTGCGCGGGGCTCTACTCCGACGTCGTGGCCCGGCTCATGGGCGCCCGGACGGCGGTGCGGATCATCCCGTTTCGCGGCGAGTACTACATGATCCGCCCCGAGCGGCACGACCTCGTGCGCGGCCTCATCTACCCCGTGCCCGACCCCGCGTTCCCGTTCCTCGGCGTGCACTTCACGCGGACGATCCACGGCCAGGTCGAGGCGGGGCCGAACGCGGTGCTGGCCTTCGCGCGAGAGGGCTACTCGCTCGGCCGGGTGCGGCCGGGAGAGCTGGCCGGGGCGCTCAGCTACCGGGGATTCTGGGCGATGGTGGCGCGATACTGGCGCACGGGCAGCTACGAGATGTACCGCTCGCTCAGCAAGGCCGCCTTCGTGCGGGCGCTCCAGCGCCTGATCCCGGCGATCCGTCCCGAAGACGTCACCCCGGGCGGCGCCGGCGTCCGCGCCCAGGCGGTGGCCGCCGACGGCTCGCTGGTGGACGACTTCAGCATCGTGAGCGGACCGGACGCGATCCACGTGCTCAACGCGCCCTCGCCGGCCGCCACCGCGTCCCTGGCCATCGGCCGGCACATCGCCGCGCTCGCCCGGGACGCCTTCGGCCTCGCGTGACCCCGGGGAATCCCACGGATGCTGTCCCGCTCGGCGCGGACCACAAAATAGAGGGGCCGCGCCCCGCCACCCCGGTCGGAAAACCGCGTCGATTGACTGGGATTTGCGCTTCGATTAGCATGACACGGCAATGATCACCGTCCACGCCCACCGCGTGAAGCAGTTCGGCGTCGAGTTCTACCAGGCCTCATTCTCGGCCAAGGACATCGATCGGCTCGTGAAGTTCGAGGTGCTCGGCTACACGGGGGGGGCCCCCAAGGTCACCACCAAGCCCGCCCGCGGCAACCGCGGGCGCGTGAACTGGGAGGTCCTCGAGAAGCGCATCAGCGAGAGCGAGTCCGCGTACCAGCGGCCGGTGATCCGACGGAAGATCGACGAGCTCGTGACCTACTACCGGGAGTGCAAGGAGGCGGGCACGCTTCCGGCGATCCCCGGCGCCGTCATCATCACGTCCGAGAAGCGCTTCACGTTCACGCCACTGGCGAGCCACCACGACCTCGGGCTCCTGCAGATTCCCGAGGAGCAGGGCGTGCTCCGCGTCCTCGACGGCCAGCACCGCCTGCTCGCGCTTCACGCCCTCTCCCAGTCGGGCGAGACCTTCGGCATCGAGGTGCCGGCCGTGCTCTTCGACACCCTCGATGCCCGACAGATCGTCGAGCTCTTCGTCACCATCAACGCCAAGCACACGCGCCTCAACCCGTCACACATCATCAGCCTGGCCGGTCGCAAGCTGTATCCCGACCCGAACCAGGCGCTCGCCCACGACGTGATCCGATCGCTCAACGAGGACGAGACGTCGCCGCTCCACGGCGAGATCAAGATGCTCGGCACGGGCCGCGGCCGGGTGAGCCAGGCGCCGCTCGCCGAGGAGATCGTCGAGCTCCTGGAGACCGTCGAGAAGGTCGGCGGCGCCGCGCGCATCCAGGAACTGCGCCAGGGCGCGAAGCGCTTCTTCTTGAACTACGTCAAGGCCCTCGCCGGCGTCTTCCCGAACGCGTGGGCGGGCCGGAAGTACTCCATTAAGACGGGGGCGGCGCTCCGGGCGTTCATCCGGGTCGCGCCCGACATCATGGCCCGCGCCCGGGAGCTCCGGCGCGACCCGTTCGAGCTCCACGCGATCCGCGAGACCATCAAGCCGTGGGGCGAGCGCCTGCGCGACCGCCGGTTCGAGACCGAGGGCGAGTGGAAGCAGAAGCTCGCCGGCGGGACGCGGGGGACGGTCGAGGTGCTGACCCGCGAGCTCCGCGACACGCTCAGGTAGCGCGCTCCCCTCGGCTCCGGCCCCCCCTCGCGTCGGTCAGCGCGGGAACCTCTCCGGTCGTGGATCCGGCACGAAGCCGTGACGGTTCGGCATCTTCACCTTCGGCAGGGTCCGGCGGTCGATGACGTCGCGCTCGCCGATGATCCCGTTGAGATAGAGCAGGTAGGCCGTCACGCCGTAGACCTCGGCGGCCGTCAACGATTCTGGCTGCGTGAAGGGCATGGCCCGGTAGATGTAGTCGTAGATGGTCGTCGCGTAGGGCCAGTAGCTGCCGATCGTCTTGAGCGGCTTGGCCGTGGCGAGCGAGCCCTGGCCGCCCACGAGCATGTCCTGCGGCCCCTCCCGCCCGGTCGCCCCGTGACAGGCCGCGCACTTCGCGTCGTACACGGGCTTGCCGCTGACCGCCGTCCCTTCGCCGGGCGGCAGCTCCGCGCCGTCCGGGCCGACGGCGATGTCCCACGCCCGGATCTCCTCCGGTGTCGGGGGGCGACCGACGCCATAGCTCGGGAGCTGGGCCTGCGCCGGGCCGGCCAGGGCCACCCACGTCGCGAGCACGGCGCCGACGACGCCGGCCCTAGGCGTGGACATTCGACACCCTCCCGTCGGGGGCCACCCTCCAGCTCTGGACGGCGTTCAGATGGTAGTGCGAGCGAAGGCCTCGGACGGCGATCAGCTCGGCGAGCGTCGGCTGGACGTAGCCGGTCTCGTCGGTACAGCGCGACTGGAGGAGGGCGTCCCCGCCGTCCCACCGCCAGGGCAGCCGGAACCGGGTGTGCGCGATCCGGAGCACGGGCGCCTGGAGCTCGGCCGCCTGCCAGCTCCGGCCGCCGTCGGTCGAGACCTCCACCGAGCGCACGGCGCCGCGCCCCGACCACGCCAGGCCGCGGAGCTCGTAGAGGCCCGGGCCCGGCAGCCGCTGGCCCCCCGACGGGAAGGTGATGACCGACTTCGCTTCCATGACGAAGGTGAACTGCCGGGCGGTCCCGTCGGGCAGCAGGTCGGTGTACTTCGCGGTCTCCTCGCGCGTCTGGGCGGGCCCGGCCACGATCTTGAGCCGGCGCAGCCACTTGACGTGGGTGTTGCCCTCCCAGCCGGGGACGACCAGGCGCAGGGGGTAGCCCTGCTCGGGGCGGAGGGCCTCGCCGTTCTGGCCGTAGGCGACGAGGACGTCGGCGAGGCACTTGTCGATCGGCAGGCTCCGCGTCATGGCCGCGGCGTCGCCGCCCTCGGCCAGGACCCACAGGCCCGCGGGCTCGACGCCGACCTCCCCGAGGAGAGTGGCGAGCAGGACCCCCGTCCACTCGCTGCAGCTCGTCAACCCGTGCGTCCTCTGGACGTCGGGCATGGTGGGCGTCGCCCATTCGGTCAAGCCGTTGCCCGAGCACTCGATCATGTGGATCCGCGACACGGCCGGCAGCCGCTTCAGATCGGCCAGCGTGAGGATGACCGGGCGCCGGACCAGGCCGTGGATGAGCAGCCGGTGCCGCGCCGGGTCAATGTCGGGGACCCCGGCGTGGTGCCGCTCGAAGTGCAGCGCCGAGGGGGTGACGATCCCGCACGAGTCCTGGAGCGGCGTGAAGGTCGCCGACGCCACGGTGGTCGGCGTCCGGGCCTGGACCCGCACCGCCGTCTCGAAGCGCGACCGTGTCCCGTACGGTCGGACGGGGTGCCCGAGCTCGCGGGTGGGGTCGACTGGCGCCGGCGGGTCGGCCGCAGGAGAGCGGGCGGGCCCGGCGAGGCTAGCGGCCAAGGCGCCACCCCAGACGGTCAGGCGCGTCAGGAAGCTCCGCCGGCTCGTCCGCCGCCCGACGCCGGAATCGACTGCGCGGTCCGTCATGGGTCAGCCCTCCCGGGCCGCCGGGCGCGCGGCGACGCGGCCGGCAACGCGATCCTGGTGCCCCCGACGACCCGCCCGATCACGCGCGCGCCGCGCGCGAGGCGACCCGCCCGCCGGGCGTCGTTGACAGCCGGGGCATACTCCAGGGTAAAAGGATACACGCTCCGGCGTCGAACGAGCTCTCTGCCCCCGCGGCCAGCCGCGCGCCGCGCGCGAGGAGGACCTGGCGAATGGCGGCATTGCAGATCCGCGTGAACCGCACCGAGCACGCCGTCGACGTGAGCCCCGATACCCCGCTGCTGTGGATGCTCCGGGACACGCTCGGTCTGACCGGAACCAAGTACGGCTGCGGCGTGGCGCTCTGCGGAGCGTGCACGGTGCACCTCGACGGCGAGCCGGTGCGCTCGTGCGTCACGCCCGTCAGCGCAGTCGGCGCCAAGCACGTCACGACCATCGAGGGGCTCTCCCCCGACTCGAGTCACCCAGTGCAGCAGGCCTGGGTCGCGGAGGAGGTCGCCCAGTGCGGCTACTGCCAGTCCGGCCAGATCATGTCGGCGGCGGCGCTCCTGGCGAAGACGCCAGCGCCGACCGACGCCGACATCGACGCCGCGATGGCCGGCAATCTCTGCCGATGCGGAACGTATCAGCGGATCCGCCGCGCCATCCACCGGGCGGCCGCGCGCGCGGGCGGCGGGCGATGAGGGCGCGCGCCCGGCTGAGTCGGCGGACCTTCCTCACGGCCGGCGTCGCGGCGGGCGCCGGCCTCGCGATCGGCTTCCGCCCCGGCGGCGACATGCTCGCCGCCGCGGCGCCCTCGACGGAGCCGTTCGCGCCGAACCCCTGGATCCGTATCACCCCCGACAACGTCGTCACGATAATCGTCGACAAGTCGGACATGGGTCAGGGCGTCCTGACGTCGATGCCGATGCTGATCGCGGAGGAGCTCGAGGCCGACTGGTCCGCGATCCGGGTCGAGCAGGCCCCGGCAGGCCCGGAGTACGTCAATCCGGTGACCAAGCGGCAACTCACCGGCGGCAGCCGGAGCGTCCGCAACTCCTGGGAGCTCTTCCGCAAGGCGGGGGCGGCGGCGAGAGAGATGCTCGTCGAGGCCGCCGCCGGTGAATGGGGCGTGCCGCCCGAGGAGTGCCGGGCCGAGAACGGCACCATCGTCCACGTGCCGACCGGCCGGCGCCTGACCTACGGCCAGCTCACCGACAGGGCGGCCCGACTCCCGGTCCCCCAAAACCCTCCGCTCAAGTCGCCCAAGGACTTCAAGCTCATCGGCAAGCGCCTGGCGCGGCTCGAGACGCCGCCCAAGGTCGACGGGAGCGCCGTCTACGGCCTTGACGTGAGGACCCCGGGGGCCCTCGTCGCGGTGGTGGCACGCTGCCCCGTGTTCGGGGGCACCCCCCGCACCGTCGACCCGACCCGCGCCAAGGCGGTCTCCGGCGTCCGCCACGTCGTGGCGATCGACTCAGGCGTCGCCGTCGTGGCCGACGCCTTCTGGCCGGCGAAGGTCGGCCGCGACGCGCTCGACATCGTGTGGGACGAAGGGCCGACGGCGGCTGTGAGCAGCGAGAGCATCGCGCGGGCATTCGAGGCCGCCGGCGCCCAGCCGGGCGTCGTCGCCCGGAACGAGGGCGACGTCCTGGCGGCGCTCGGAGGCGCGGCGCGGACGCTCGAGGCCGTCTACACGGTGCCCTACGAGGCCCACGCCACCATGGAGCCGATGAACTGCACGGCGTGGGTCCGAGCCGACGGCTGTGACCTGTGGGTCGGCACCCAGGCCCAGGGCTTCACCCAGCAGACCGCCGCCAAGCTCACGGGCTTGGCCCCGGAATCGGTCAAGGTCCACACGACGCTGCTCGGCGGGGGGTTCGGCCGGCGCTTCGAGCAGGACTTCGTGGCGGAGGCGGTCCAGATCTCCAAGGCGGTCGGGGCGCCGGTCAAGCTCGTGTGGACGCGCGAGGACGACATGCAGCACGACTTCTACCGGCCGACGACCTGGAACCGCCTGACCGCGGGCCTCGATCGGAGCGGCGCCCTCGTCGCGTGGACCCACCGCCTCGTGGGCCACTCGATCGCGGCGCGCGCGCTGCCCGCGATCGTCAAGAACGGCCTCGACCCCTCCTCGATCGAGGGCGCCTACAACATCCCCTACACCATCCCCAACGTTCGCGTCGACTGGGTGCAGAAGGAGACCGGCGTGCCGGTCGGCTTCTGGCGTTCGGTGGGCAGCTCCCAGAACGCGTTCGTCACCGAGTGCTTCCTCGACGAGGTCGCCGCCGCCAGCGGCCGGGACCCCTACGAGCTCCGGCGCACGCTCCTCACGAAGGCGCCCCGGCACGCCGCGGTGCTCCAGC
>WNFT01001070.1_pt1 | contig 29060 bp, 20 predicted proteins | sample 5400191 | NCBI WGS metagenome assembly WNFT01 (sample SAMN13153359, study PRJNA577476) | soil metagenome | isolation source: 80 cm saprolite under Madrone tree | place: USA:California | collected 2016-06-14 | reverse complement strand
CAAGATGCTGATGCTTTTCATCGGCAGTGGCCCAAAGCGCGCCAGGTAAACGCGCACAGCGTCTTCGGCGATCTTCAGCACGCGCCGCGCAGTCGCTTCGTGATCCGGCCGGAAAATCGAGCGAATGATCACGTCGCCTACCTGTTTCTCTTCAGAGCGCAGATTACGGCCGGCGACAATCGCAAAGTCGCGCAAGTTCTCAGCCATGAAACTGTTTGAGTGGGCGCCCTCTCTCTGCTGGGCAGCCTGGACTGGAACGGGAGTATAGACGGCGACGTTGCGAGGCACGTCAATGGTTACTTCATAGTCCGCGGCGTCCGTCATCAAAGCGTCGCCGATGCTCGACTCAATCCGGCGGAACCAATCGTCGCCATTGCGCGCGGCGAGCAGCGGATATGACGCGCCCATCATGATCACGCCACGACAACGAAAGTTGGTATCGCGGGCGCGGCGAACTTCGCGCGTGCTGCGAATCGCGGCGCTCACTTGCTGAACCACGTGCGCCAGCAGCCCGGTTTCCTCAGGATCGATTTCGGGCACTGTTCCCTTGAACTTAATCTCGATTTCGACGGCTGCACTTGGCGCTACCGCATCACGCAAATTAATGCGCAGAGTTGTTTCCTGATCGTCGAGGGCAAATGGGATGGGCAGGCCGTTGTTAACCGCGCGAACCTCTATGATTTCGAGATGCGGCTCATCGGAAAGTAAGTCCCCGGACGGCGTCTTCTCCGTTGGCGGCGTGTAACCCGCAAAGCGAATGTTCGGATAGAGATGAAAGAAAAGAGTTGAGGTTGGATGATCGCCGCGATTTATCCAACGCACGCGCTCAATACCATTGTAAGTGCGACTTTCAAAATCGAGCGTCAGATGAATTTGATAACGAAGTCGTTTTTCCGGTGGCAGCGGTTGGCGGTTTTGATTTCGAGCGACCGTCGATAAAGTAAGCAATGAGGCTACAATCAAGACGAAAAAACTTTTACCACAGAGGACACAGAGTGACGCAGAAACCCTCCGTGATCCTCGGTGTCCTCTGTGGTGAAATCTATCGTTCATTAACAATCACCCTGCGAATAGTATCCCCGCGCGCGATGTTATCCACAACCTCCATCCCGGATATGACGTGGCCAAAGACCGTATAGCCGCCATCAAGATGCGGCTGCGGCGAATGCGTCACAAACCACTGCGAGCCGCCGGTGTCTTTGCCTGACAAAGCCATGCCGACCGCGCCACGTTCGTAGGGAACTTCGTTGATCTCGCAGCGGATCTGATAACCCGGCCCACCGTTTGTATCACCGCGCGGATCGCCGGCTTGAATCACAAAGTTCGGCACCACGCGCGGAATCGTCTGGCCATTGAAGAATCCCTTGCGCGCAAGCTTAATGAAATTGTCAACCGTCAGCGGCGCGTCCTCCGGCAAGAACTCGATTACGAAAGATCCTTTCGTCGTATCAACCTTCGCGGTTACCTTCTTGCCGATGCGCGCAATTGCGCGTCGATAGTCGGCTTCAATGTTGCGCGTTTTCACCGTGCCAATCCGATCTGAAAAATCGCCCACCCCATTAGCTTTCAACAGCGCGACCGCTTTCCTTCGAATCAAATGATCGGAAGAATCAAGCGCGGTTTTGATCGCCTCATTCGCTTGTTTGTTCTTCTGCTTTGCAAGCGCATCCAGGATCGCCAGCGCCGCATCGTTCATCTCGCCTTTTTCAATTCTAGGTAGTTCCATTCTCAGTGCGGTTATTAGCGCAGAGCGACTTTCTTCACTAACTGGCGTGTTCCCCAATAGCTCTGCTGCGGTCGCGCGCACAATCACATCGTCGGCGCCCAGATGCGCACGAAGCAACACGCCTTGATCGGCTGGCCTGAAGGCGGCAAGAGCTTGTAAAACACCCGGAGCGGCACGTGTTGGTAGCTTGTTATTCTCAAGCGCATGTCGCAATTTCTCCTGCGCGTTGTTTTGTCCTGAATCGCCGGCGCTACCTGTAGCGACGCCATTGATTTCAGACAAAGTCGCCAAGCCTTGGGCAATACTTGAAAGTGATCTCCAATCTGTTGTCGCCATTTCTTGATCTTTTTGTCCAATGAGCCAGATAACGCTTTCATCTTGCACGTAAAGCCCAGGCGCGATTCGCGCAAAAGCAATCTCTAACTCTGGATCATCAAATTCTTCACGCTTGCGTAACTCATGCAAGAAAGTGAGAACCGAGGAGTCGGTCCTATTCGCAAGAATTCGTCCTTGAGCCGTCGCGATTTCCAGCAACTCATTAATTTCCACCGGATGAAGGACGTCGTTGTGCCACCTTAAATTTTGGTACTGAGCCGCAAGGTTCTGCGCGCGATCCAGTAAAGGCTTCGCAGCTCGTTTATCTTTCAAACTCCCCAACGCCCGAATCGCGCTCACACGCACGCGCAGGTCATCATCATGCAGCGCGCAATCGAGCAAAGCCTCGAACGCTCCTTTGTCTTCCGTCGCGCCGAGCACGCGGGCGGCGTTGGCGCGCACAATCGGATTGCTGGCATCGAGCATATGACGCGCCTGATCGTTGCCGTCCTTCAAACGCAGACGCGCGAGCGTATTCAAGGCAGCGGCGCGTACTCGCGGATCGACCGACGACAGATACAGGGCCACCACTTTTCCCGCACCGTTGGGGTGTACGCGCAGCACTGCCGTCAATCCAAGCAACTCAACGCCGAGATCCCGGACGCCGCCTGCTGTCGGCATCGCTTGCTCGCGTTCAATAGCTAATGCATCGAGCACAACCTGACCGATTGCCTGCCGGCGCGTCTCTTCCGTCTGCGGCAAGGCGGCGGCTATCTTTCCCAGCGCTTCGAGCGCCCGTGCGCGTAGATCAGATATCCGCGTGGCCTCGATTAGCGCGTCCGTGGCGTTTGCCGATTCAATCTCTCCCAGCGCGAACGCCGCCGTCTGCTGCACGCCCCAGTCAGTATCTTTCTTAAGCAAATCAATGAGCGGCAGGACGGCCCGTTCGTCACCGATGCGCCCGGCAGCCAATGCCCCACGCTTGCGCACTTTAGGATCTTTGCTGGACAGCAATGATCTCAGACTGTCATCCCAACGCCGCTCGTCTTCGGCGCGGATGATTTGCAGCAGCGTATTGGTCGGAATTGCCGTGGAAGGTTTTGCGCGATGACGATTCTGCGCGAAGGCAGTCGTCAGCGAAGCGACAATAACTATTCCGGCATAGACTAGTTTTCGGAAGCTTCTGGCTGGCATACGCGCAACGTTTTAGGCTGGAATTCTACAATGTCGGAGTCGAATTGTCGTGGTTGGGCGATCGTCTCGAGCGCCAAAAAAGGCAGTATCGACAATATCGTCGCCTCCTTTTATTCACACCCGGTTTCCAACCGGGTGGTCCTGACGACTTCATCTTACTCGCAGAACCGTTTCAACGGTTTCCATCCTCGTGACACAGATAAAGCGTTGAAACGGTTGGAAGAAATCCAATGCGAACGGCGCGGCCACCCGATTGAAACCGGGTGAGAATGAGAAGAAGTCTGCCTGCTCTTTCTGGACACACGGCGTCGTTTCGCGAAAAGAACGAGAGGGCGGACCAAGCCCGCCCTCTCATTAGTGTCAGACATTTTGTAACGGCTTAAGTTGTTCTCTCAGTCCAGCGGATATCTAGAAAACAAAAAAAGCAATCGTCCTTTGCTCTCTCAGCTAGGCCCTCACCCTAGCCCTCTCCCAAAAGGGAGAGGGAGTTGAATACAAACTTGGAAACCAGAATCAGCTCGCGGCGCCGCCAACGGCAACCGCCGGCTTACGATTCGAAGCATCTTCAGGCTTCTCGGCCTTCACTGCCTCCAACTTTCCGGCGTCGATCACGTTGTCCTTGCGCTCGACCCTGGATGACTTGTCAGTCGCGGCCTTCTGCTGAACCATCTTGCAGCTTCCTTCAAAGATTCCGCCCTGCTCGATCTGTAGCGAAGGAGTTTGAATATTTCCATTCAGTTTTCCCGCGCGCCCCAACTCAATGCGCTGGCCGGCGACGATGTCGCCATTTACGACTCCATGAATCGTGGCGATGGAAACTTCTACATTCGCGTCCACTTGGCCACCCGAGCCGACGATCAGTGTCCCGGTCGCCGAATTGATGCGGCCTGAAAAGCGGCCATCGATTCGGAGCAATGATTTGAATGAAGCCTCGCCGGTAATAACGGTCCCGCTGGCAACGAAACCACTGAGCGTGCCGTCCTTGATCTCGCGCGCAATCGTTTCGCTCTCCGTCTGGGCTTTCGGAGTCGCTGGCGCTTCGGTTGAGGGGCGTGTTTGGGTCTCGCCGCTCTGGTACGGTGAATAACTGCGGGTTGAGTAGCTATCGGTTTCGGGTTGAGTCTGGCTCTTTTCTTCGTTTGGATTCTTTCCCATTCTGAGCATTTCTTTACCTCCGTGTGAATCGGCGAGCAGTCGTCTCAGGCGCCGGGTGGTGACAAACAATCACGCGATCCGTCTGATTAAATTTAAACTGGCCGCGTGGCCAATCGTTTTGTGGAGCCGCCTGGTGGGCGGGCCAACATAATAAACCCTGGTCGCGCAGACTGTCCAGCACAATTGTGTCAGAACCGCGTGCGGTAGCGACCGGTTAACCATCATGCTGTAAGGCGCAGCGAGAAACCGGTCGCTACCGCTCGCGGTTCTGTAACGCTTCCAATAAGTTCTCGATGACCACCGCTTCGCGGAAATTTTCCAGCCGCGGAAAGTAAGCAGCGCCGCGGTCGAGCGCCGCGCGCGGCAGCAGGCCTACAATTTCAGCGCCGGCGACTTCCACTCCGCGCAGGTTGGCCTCGGTCTCGACGACGTCGAAGGCCCGGGCGATCGTCGTTTGTTCATAGTCGGTTAAATTCATCGAAACCTGAACGAACCCGCGCGTTCTTAATTCAAAGCCCAGCGCCTTCACGAACGGCAAGCCGCCACCACTTTCGCGGATCGCGCGAGCGATACTGCGCGCGACTGCAATGTCATTTGTTCGCAGGTTGACATTGAACGCAATCAGAAAAGGACGCGCGCCCACCGCGATTGCACCGGCAGTCAGATGGGTTCGCTTCTCGCCTACGTCAGGCGCGCGATCGGGATTTGTTTCGATCTCTGTTCTGAGGTGCTCGAATCCTTTGCCGCGAACCTTCTCAAGACGGATACGATCAGGTCTCAACGCCGCGCGCTCATAAAAATAGACCGGAATGGAAAGCTCCTGCCAGATGCGCCGGCCTGCTTCATGGGCCAGCGCTACGCATTCGTCCATCGTTACGCCGCGCACCGGCACAAAAGGCAGAACGTCCGTCGCGCCGATCCGTGGGTGCTCGCCGGCGTGCGTTCGCAAATCGATCAACTCAGTTGCGGAGGCGACCGCGCGCAACGCAGATTCGATCACCTGTTCGATTGGAGCGACAAACGTAATCACAGATCGGTTATGATCGGGATCGATGTGGCGGTCGAGAACTCTCGCGCCGTGCATCGATTCGATCGCCCGCTCGATGCGTCTGATCGTTTCGGGCTTGCGGCCTTCACTGAAGTTTGGTACACACTCAACCAGATTGGGGATTGCGGATTGCGGATTGCCGATTTGAAGACTGCTGACCATGAAAGCACTTTAGTCTAAATCCAAAAGCTCAAATCCGAAATCCGCAATCCGCAATCAAAGCCGTGCCTATCGATCGCTTCATCAATGAACGCAAGACCGTCTGGCAGAGACTCGAGGAACTGCTTCAGCGTCTCGATCAGATCACGTTGCGTCGCTTGAAGCGCGACGAGGTGCGCGAATTAGGGCGTATCTATCGCCGCACCGCTTCCGATCTCGCAATTGCTCGGGCCGAATCACGCGACCCGCGGCTAATCAATTATCTCAATAGCCTGGTGATTCGTGCCCATGGCCGCATCTATCGCGCCGACGCGCAGGGCGGGCGGCGCATTTGGAATTTCTTTGCGCGCGACTTCCCGCGGACGTTCCGTGACACCTGGCGTTACACAGCGACTACGGCGCTGGTATTTTTTCTTTTCGGAGCGCTCAGTTTTCTCGCTACGCGACGCGATCCTGATTTCTCGGAGCTGGCCGCGGTCAGCCCGGGAATGCGCCACCGAATCGAATCCCGGATTCGCTGGTGGGAAGAAATAAACGAGGCCAACCAGATCGAGTCCACCGCTATCTTCACGCATAACATTCGCGTCACGGCTTATGAATTTGCGCTCGGCGCGTTGCTCGGAGTCGGGACGCTTTTTTGGACCGCTTACTTTGGGCTTAACACGGGCGCTGTCTTTGCCCTCACTTATCGCGCGGGCTTCGGTAATGACCTGACAACTTTTGTCGTAGGCCATGGCGTGATTGAACTCTCTTGTTGCTTCATTGCCGGCGGTGGCGGACTTTTAATTGGCACAGCCATGCTCATGCCGGGAAATCTCTCACGCGCCGATGCCCTGAAAGCGCGCGGCATGGAAGCGGTCAGGCTGGCAGTCGGCGCTTCGGTACTGCTCGTCATTGCCGGAATCATCGAAGGATTTATCTCGCCTCAGCCTATCAGTCCAGTGATTAAGTTCAGTATCGCGGTGATTACTGGCCTCGCGCTTTATTCGTATCTGTTACTTGCCGGTCGCGAACCGTCGACGCAGTAAGAGTGATTCGTTTAGAGGCGGGCTACCGCCCGCCTGAGGTCGTGATCATCCGTTTGGCGGGCATTAGCCCGGCTCTAAACGACGAGGTTGAGTTTTTAAAGCAGCCCGCGCTCTTTCACCCGCAAATAAGTTTCCAACAACTTCGGCGCCAACACTGCCGCGGTTACGTCGAGCGCCAATCCGCCCTGCGACTCGACCAAGCGCAAAGCAGCTTCACGCTGATACATGATCTCTTCGGCGACGGATTGCGTGAAGAGTTCGCGTTCATTCTGCGGCATCTCCCGCACCACCGCTTTGAGATCGCGATCCGCGATGGTCACCACCAGTGGCAGGTGGCGTGGCCGCAAAAGCTTCAGAGAAGAGAGCAGCTCGCGCGAGCCTTCCTCATCGACCAGATCGGTGAGCACGACAACTAACGAACGGCGCCGGCTGTTCGCGGCGGCAAACTCAAAAGCGCGAGAGTAGCTCGGCTCGATCATCTCCGGCTCGATTGCATGCAAAGCTTCCAGCGCCGCGTCCAGATGCTCAGCACCACGCTTTGGCGGCAGGAAGGCTTTGATGCGACGGCCAAACACTAATAGGCCGGCGTTGTCGCCGGCGCGCGCGGCTGCCGACATCAACGCCAGCGTTGCATGCACCGCCGAGTCGAGTTTCGTTTCATTTTCGATCCGCGCGGTCATCAAACGTCCAGCATCCAGCATGATCAGAATCGTCTGGTCGCGCTCCATCTGATATTGTCGCGTGACCAGCCGGCCGCGTCGCGCGGTGGCTGTCCAGGAAATGTGCCGCATCTCGTCGCCACGCACGTAATCGCGCAGCGATTCAAACTCGCGCCCCTCGCCGCGCCATTGCGATTTGCGCCGGGCCGCAACGAACGAGCGCTTGCCCAGTGCTCTCAATTCAACTTCGCGCGCGCGCCGCATGTTAGGATAGACCTTGACGGCGACAGGCGCATCGACGCGCGTCTGATACCAAACTAATCGCCAACGAGAAAGAAAACGCACCGCGATCGATCCGAATTCGAAGCGTCCCCGTTTCGTCGGCGTCAATTCGTAAACCAGTGCCGCGCTCGTCTGCGCCTTAACATCGACGCGAGCTTCGCGCGCCCCGGAGAGTTTCATCTGTGGCGGATATTCGTCTTTGACGATTAGAGAAATATCGCGAGCGGTGTGGTTAGCGATCTCAATGCGGACTTCGGTTTCGCCGCCGACTGCAAAGCGACCGCCGAAATGGCGCTCAATCCGTACGCGCGCCGGCAATCTGCTATTCCAGGCGTCGAAAATCGCCGCGCCAATCAGCGCCAGGTCATAAGTAAGGGTCAACCAGCGCAACATCGGCTGATTCCACGAGAGCGAAAGCGGCACGAAGCCAATGGCGAGGAGAATGTAGAAGAGCTTGGAGAAAACGAAGTGCATGGAGATCAATTCTAGTTGTCCGACGCTGGCTCGATCGATGGTGGCAAGTCGAAGGGGTTGATAAGTTTCAGACTCTGAATCCATTTGAAGTCGTCGATGTTTCTGGTTACCAGCGCAAGCTGATGCAGTAGAGCTGTTCCCGCAACGATCGCGTCACCCAAGCCCATTCGCTTTGTTTGTCGGAGCTTGACGGCTTCGGTAACGACTGAGTCAGAAATCCTTAGGATGTTTGCAGCATCAAAAAACTCGATGAGGTACTGCCGTTGTTCGTCACCCAGAAGATGATAGCCAAGAACTTCTATGCGGCTAACTGCCGAAACCGAATAAGCGTTCTTGAACATAAAACGCCGCAGTTCGGCATACTCACGTTTGGCAGATAGATAATGATGTTGCTGTCGAGGAGCATCACACGTCACGTCCGGGAAGAGGACGATCTTTGCGAATCTCGCGCTGCCACGCTGAGGGGTCGGATATTTCGGAAAAGGCGTCGCTTGCGGCTAGCTTCTCTAGTGCCTCAGCCATCCGTTTGCGTCGACTTGCCGTCTGATCCCGCTCGTCAAGAATCGTCACCTCCACCGGTTGTTCCGGATTGAGGTCGACCGGAGCCGGGTCAGTCCACTCCAATTGATTTCCCTTCAATATAGCTCGATAAGTTTCCATTGGCGCTAACTCCAAGTTTCAATCGAATGCTCGCACAGAAACGAAATGCGGGCAAGGATATGCTGGGTCCGGTAGTAATGAACCTGCATCAGTACACTCGGTCCGGTAGTATTTATCTTAGTTTCGATCTTGCTAATTTTTGTTGGGTTCCAGACCTCTAGGAATCCACTTGCAAAGTGACGTATTGAATAACGGCAGCAATGGCGAGGAACCCGGTAGCGAGAGCCATAAAGCAACTACTGAGGACCAACATCCTGTTGGCAAAAGTAGTCTTCCTCCACCGTTGAGAGTATTTCATGTTGTTGTTGGCGGTCCTATCTCGGCACTTCGGCGGATTGGAGAATGTCAGTGATTACCGAATCGGGGGTGGCGCCGTCGAGTTCGGCCTCGGCGCGCAGCGTTAGTCGATGGCGCAGTACTGGCCGCGCGATGTCGCGCACGTCGTCGGGCGTGGAGAAGTCGCGACCGCGAATTGCCGAAAGCGCTTTTGCGCAGAGCAACAGAGCGACAGCGGCGCGCGGGCTGGCGCCATAATGCACCGCTGGATGATCGCGCGTGCGCCGCACGATATCTACTATATAGCGCTGCACGCCAGGCTCGACCCGCATATGTTGTATCTCGGCGCGACAACGCGGAATCGCATCAACTTCACTGAGCGGTTGGATGTCAACTCGATCGAGGCGACGAGCATTGAAGCCGGCATCCCAACGGGCCACGACTTGCAATTCATCTTCAGCCGCCGGATAAGGGAGCAGAATCTTCAGCAGAAAGCGATCGAGCTGCGCTTCGGGCAAAGGGTAAGTGCCCTCGTACTCGATAGGATTTTCGGTTGCGAGCACACTGAACAGAGGCGACAGCGGATAAGCTTCGCCATCTATCGTGACTTGTCGTTCTTCCATCGCTTCCAAGAGGGCTGCTTGTGTCTTTGGCGGCGTGCGATTGATCTCGTCGGCGAGCAGAATGTCCGTGAACACCGGACCATGTCGCAGGTTGAAACTTGAGTTGGCCACATTAAAGACATTCGTGCCGGTAATATCTGAAGGCATCAGGTCAGGCGTAAATTGTATGCGGCCAAAACCCGCGTTGATGATGCGCGCCAGAGTCTTAACGGTGAGCGTCTTGCCTGTGCCCGGAACGCCTTCGATCAGCGCGTGTCCTTCGGCGAGCAAAGCGACGAGTACCTGTTCGATTGGCTCATCCTGGCCAACGATTACTTTGCGTAGTTCGTTTCGGATGTGTGCGATTGTCGAGGAGACGTATTCAGGCATGGGCAGGTTTATTGAGGCTCAAGAGCTTCGAGACGGCCCTCGTGATCGCGAAGATCAGCCTTTATGTCATACATATCGCTGGACAGGCCACCGAGCTTATGATCAATCTTGCGAACTATCCTCTTGAGGTCCGCAAACTCCACGGCGAACACGTCCTGTCGCTCTCCGACTTGCCGAACTTCGACTCGAATGGCTTCCAGCGTTTCGCTCAATGGCGTGGTCATCTTGAGAAGTCGCGAATCGACTTTGTCTCGAAACTCTATGAACTCAGTGCGGTGCGCCTCGAAACGGTCTTCCAATCTTATCAGCCGATCATTCATCGATACTACGAGTTGAAATACATCCTCGATCGTATGGCTGACTTCCGCGGACGCCTCAGATGAAAGTCGCTTAGTTGTTTCGTCTTTCTCGCTCACGATGGGAAGTTCCTCTTTGCCAGTATACTACGAGTCGAGCTTGTGTCTATGTTCCGGCCTAAGACTCAAAGATTAGATCTCTCGGCGGTCTGCCTGACGTCACGAGCGCGCGATCCCAAACCAAGTCTGTTTTCGATCTGACGCAATCGCTTCGCCATGCCCAACGCTTCTTTCGCAGTCGTTGGCGCGCCGTTGATCGTCTCTTCACAGTTGCGCATCAGCGTTTCGAGTTGCTGCTGTTTGAGTCCCGATCTGGCCGCTACGCGCGCGGCAATCGCAGTTCGCGGACTGCTGTTATTCAAACCTGCATAGCGAACCAGGGCGCGCCGGACTCGTCCGTAAATATTTTCCAGGGCCAGGTCATGAGCGCGAGCGCGCTGTTGCAACTCGGCCATCGAGGCGACAAATTCAAGGCTTGATCTGCGATCCACCTGCGGCAATGGCAAAGGCCGCGCAAAACGTCGTCCACGCGACCAGACAATTGTCAACGCGATTAACGCCAACTGACCAAAGAGTGCCAGTATGGGCGTGCCTTCAAAATATTGAATCAGCGCGTTGTGAGTTGCGCCGCGGCCTTGATGAAATTCATCGAACGCGACCAGACCGCCGCCGTCGGTAACTAGGTTTATCGCAAGCTGAAGATTGTCTTCCCGGCTAATGCCATTGTTGGCAACGATGAACGGATCGGAGAGCAGCGCGATGCGACCCTTGCCGTGGGGATAATCTACCAGTAAACCGCTGCCGTCCGACTGCACGAAGTTGACAACCGGCGCCGGCGATCCTGGTTTCGAACTCTTCTCAGAGGGTTTAGTGTCAGCGCCTTTGTAATCTTCGGATTCGTAATCGGTTGAATCGTCGGACGATTCTTCATCTTTTCCACGTCCGTGCTCGATCCCATTTCTGCCTAAGTTGCCGCTCTTCGTCTGACTGGCTTTCTTCGTCGTGCTCGATGCGATCGTTATCGTTCCGGCCAAGCGCGACGGCAGAATCGTTTCCACGTCGCGCGCCAGCAACGTTGGTTGAGAAGGCGACGCCGGCTTAACGCCTACAGTCATTTGTTCGAGATTGTTCGGATCCAGATCGTAGGCAGGGAAACTCGATGTGTAACTGGAAACCCTCCACTCACCCGATGCCGGCAACAAAGACGCGTCGGGATGTCGATCGATGATTACCAACCGGCCACCTTTGGCCACCCAGCGCAGCAATTCTTCGCTCTCCGAATTCGAAAAAGGCACGATCGTTTGGCCGACAACCACCACGGTGGTAGGCTTTGGGCCAGCCGCGCTCAGCAGCATGGCTGTCGAGTCGCGCCAGCGAGCGACCTGATAACCCGATTCGCGTAGAAAATCGAAAAGCGCGCGCGTGCCGGTGGCGCCGGCGTTGAAGGTGGATCGATCCGGCGACATTTCGGATTCCGCATTCCCTTCGACTTTCACATACGAAGCAGCGTTAAGCGCAATTAGCAACCCCACAACCACGACCGCGGTGATTAATATTATCAGGCGTTGACGCATCGAATAGGGTACGCACGCCTCCGGCGTGCAGGTACCAACTTCGGGCAATAGGCACGCCGGAGGTGTGCGTACCCGGAACAACATCACTGCATCTTCAGAGCTTGCAGATAGCCGCTTCGAAAATCATCCCAGTCACTTTCGCCCGCCGGAGTAAATCCGTACCAATGAACTTCAAAACTGTTGGTCAGCTGGCGCATCGATGCGTACAGCGATGGTCGTTCGCGTACCGAGCTGAGGTAGTCGCGATTTGTCTTATGCTGCGCGAGGCTAATCACTTTGCGATCGGCAAGTTCGCACAAAAATGCGATGTAGGCTTTGCGAATCGCCGCCCGCAGATCGCCGCTACGCGCCAAGCTTTCCGCCTGCGCAAGGAGATCAGCCGAGCTTTGATCTGGTTCGAGCCGTTCGCCTAACACGATGCGGGCCTCACGCTTTTGCTCTTTCTTGTTACGGCTGCGAAGGAAGCGCGGCGCGAATTTCCAGATGAGAAAAGCGATCAACGCCAATCCGACGAGGACCACGATTACTTGAGCGACCGCTGATAGAAGGCGCGAATTGCCTGGTTGCAAAGGCTGGCTCTTGGGGAACAAACTGAAGAACCAGCGGAGGAATCGCATCCAGAGACGTTCCAGCGCGCTCCCTTCAGAGGCAGTTTTGTTGTACTCGGGGCGGCGCAAAATCTCGGCGAGTCGGCCCTTGTCTTCGTCCTTCTTTCCCACGCTGGATACTTTGTCGAGTTCATCCAGACGTTCACTGAGCGCCAGCAGTCGCTCGCCAATGCGCACGAGCGATTCAGTACGACGCGCGTTGTCTTTAGTCTTTTCGTATTCGTCAAGCGCATCGTGAAACCAGGAGTTGTCTAGTGCGATGCTCTGTCCCTGAAGTAGGATCGTCTCCTTCGCGGGCAATTGGGCACGCAACCGCGCGAGCGATGCGTTGGCTGACCCTTCATCTCTGGCAAGTTGTAGTTGCTGGATAGTGCGAATCGCTTCCGAAACTCGATGCCGGTAATCGGCCAGAGTAGACGCGCGGCCGCTAACGACGCAGGCGGCCACAACGAATCCCGCAAGAAGGAGCTTCTTCATCAGATGGACATCGGTTGGAGAACACATTGCAAATTGAAAATTGAAAAATGCAAATTGAAAATTTGCTCAACAGCGGCACTCCATGACACTAGATGCCAGCTTAATTTTGCAATTTGCATTTTTCAATTTTTCAATTTGCAATTCCCTATCCCTGATTGAGTCCCAACACCGCGCCGGTAGGCATTTGACCAGGCGGAGGGACAAACCTTGGCGATTTCTTGGTGACCAGTGCGGGCGCGAAAGGAGACATCACTCCGGGAATCTCCGGCATTTCAGGAAGGTTCTGCGCGGCCATTAGTTCGATGTCGTATCCTTCGTGGCGCACGCGTTCGTCAACATAGAGCAAAGAGAGTCCCAGCATCCAGATCGGAGCAAGCATGATGTGGCTGCATTGCAGAATCACTTGATAACCGATCGCATACCAGGCCGGCCAAGCGCTGAAAGGCGAAATATCGACGCCGTTCAGCCAACCGTACCAACCAAGAGGAATTATTAACAGCGCCAACGCGGAGTAAGTAGCGAAGAGGGTGAATAGCGCCATGGCCATCAAACGCTTCACATTGCCGCTGGCAAGCGAAAAACTTCGTCCCACCGCGGAAAGGACGGTTCTGCCTTCGACCAGCATCGCTTGCGGTACATAGGCTACGCGCCCCGCCAAAAAGAAAAACAAAGTTAGCGCCAGAACCGTTGCTACGATCCCACCCAGTACACCGGTTATGCCGGCGAGCCAATTCGATAGTTTGATAAGAACTAATGAGGCTAAGGCAACAAAATAGAAGACCATGAACCAAGCCATGAACGCGACTGAGATGGCGAATCCCAGCCATGAGGCCATGAGGAAGCTGCCCCCAAGCAGTCCCCATAAACGTGACTTCACCGCTCCATACGTGGTGCGCATGCTGACCGGTTCGTTCCAGAGTAGATGCGCGACCAGATTGCGAGTAGCTCCACCCATCACAATGATGCTGAAGAGCGATCCGCAACCAATAATCATAACTCCGGCCAGCCATAACAGCACGAAAAGCGCCAGCCGCATCTCGCTCGAGGTGGCCGTGAATTCGGGAAAAGTTATGGTGGTGATCGTCGAACCCACTGCCGAGACCAAAACCGGCGGCGCAGCAATCCGAATCAACGTAAGAAAATGGCGCCGATAAAGCCGTACGGCGCGATCGATCAGATCACCTGCGCCCAGCGGAGCGAGCGCAAGTTCACTGGAGGATGAATTCATTCATGCGCATGATCCCCGTTTTCGGAAGATGAATCAAGTTCTCGGTTCGAAGGGCCGCGAGAGTCAGCAAAAGTGCTCGTGGGTACCAGAGCAAACATCGACGACGATCGCAACGCGATGCACTTATTACAGTCCAATGCACTTACCGTTCGCCACTTTCTCAGTTGCGTCCGCCGGGAACGTAGCCGGATTCCAGCCGGGCCGCTTCCAAACAGAGCCATCCATATATTCAATCTTGTTGATGACGACACTCCCTTTGTAGTTCTGTTTCGGTTTGTCTCCCGCTTTCGACACATCAACGACTCTCGAGGGAGCGAGTGGAGTAAACAGATCAAATTCTCTGTTCTCGCTCGGTTTGGCTTTGATCACACAAAAGAATTGCCGGTCCGAAGGGTCGGGAGAGTCGCCAGGCTGATACGACCAGGCAAAAGTTTTCACGACTCTCGTGCTCGTGTTCTTTACCTCCAGATGATAAAAGTAAACAGTCGCCGCTTTTTGATTTGAAAGGGCGGCATTGATCTCGGCCGCTCGCATGTCGGCCCGCCGTTCCTGCATGTCGCGGCGGTTCTTTATTTCTTGAGGTTCATCTTTCTTTGGCAAGTCGATGCGGATGGGTTCATTCATGGGCGGGTCGGGTTCCTGCACCGAGCGGATCATGTGGCCACCTCTATCCTGCTTGCCATAGCTAAACTTCAGCACAACTATTTCCGGCGCTTGCGGTACTAGGGTTTGGATTGGCGGCATAGCGGCGAAGAGCGTTGCCGCTAATACTAAGAACAATTTCATTAGACCCTCCTTCTATCACTTAGGCTTGTCCTTAACGTCGCTGCCGGCGACGGCGAACTGCTTCGCATCCAGCGGACTATTAAATTTGAAAGCGGCGAGATTGAACGTCCAGTCAACCAGCAGCGGCCGCGTCTGAGACTGAACTGAAAGCTCAAATTTATAAGTGTGCGGCAAGGTCAAACCTCCCTCTGGCTTGAAATCTGAAAACTCTTCGAAGGCGTTCAATCGCTGCGCTCCGGTTCGTTGGTTGTCGATGCTTGGCAGGCGCCCGCCGCCACCGGGAATTCTTGTCTGTTCCGTCGAATAGACGGTTTCTTCGTATTCGGTGCGCACATGTCGAAATGTCTCCAAATCAAAAAACAGCGTGACCTTCAAGCGCGAGCCTTTGCGCGGAATATATTTGATTGCGTGCAATTGGCGGCCATCGATCTTCTTCGCTCTCACGTATTCGAGTTTCGGATTCCGCTGCTCCAGAGCGAGCAAAGGCCAGGACTCTGACAAGGTGCCGCCCAACAATCCTTCTCTAGCTATTTCTTCGTATTCCGCGAAGAATTGTTCCAGCAGGTTGTGGCGGCCAGGGCGAAATTGAGTCACTGACAACTTGGCGCCGTCAAATCCAAACGAGGTTACAGCTTCTCCGGAATCGAAGGTCAGGCTGATAAGGTTTTGGTTTCCCCGGGAAGCCATCAGGACTTGACCCGCGGACTGCCCATTACCGCCGAGCTTAACGATGAGTTTACACGTCCCTTTGATCTTGGTGCCGTGACTGCGCGCGCGCGCTTCCGATGATCCGATCGATTCGAGGTGCTTTGAAATTATATCGGCCGGTGTAAGCTTGTTATCTGAATTGGCGTGAGCAAGAGAGACCGCGATCACTACCAGAATAAGAATTGACGCGAGTACCGTGATGCGATTAAAAAGCAAACTCTTCATCTTCTCAGTCTCCTGAACCAATAGGCGTTCGCGCGAAGGCCAGCCGAGACATTATCCCCGCTAGTGTTCTGCAAAACAAACAAAACCGGGCGCTGCATTTTATTACAGCGCCCGGAGCAAAACACCTGACTAGCGGCCTGCTACGAGGACGCTAAGTTTATTTTTTACCACGTAAACTTCCAAGCCAACTGAATGATTCGGTTGTCGAACGTGCTGTTGATCTTTCCAAAGTCGGTGCTGTTTATATCGAGGGAGTTGGGCACCGAGAAGTTAGTGTTGTTGAAGACATTGAAAGCCTCCAGCCTTAGTTCCACACCGAACCGTTCTTTGAATCTGGTCCTCTTAATCAGCGCCGTATCCACGTTCCAGTAGCCGGGGCCGTCAACCGGAGTCAGACTCAAGTTGCCGAAATTACCAGCAGTCGGATTGGTAAAGAAGGCAGAACTGGCCTTGCCGTCAGAACCGATCAAGGCAGGATCAACCACGAGTGGTAGGCCGGTGGTGGGGCTGAAAAAGAGTCCGACGTGTCCCTGCAATTGGGCCAGGGTCAGAGTTGTGTTGGGGGTGATACCCTGGGAACGAGCAGATCGATTGATTGTTCCTCGATACTGCGTTTGGGTTCCCGAGCAGTTCCCAGGAGTACAGGAGCCGGCATAGAAGGATATAGGCCTTCCGGTTCTCCACTGCGCGAGACCGCTGATCTGCCATCCGCCAAAAAGTTTGCCGATCCAACCTCCGCGGTTCATAAACGTCTTTCCTGGTCCGAACGGAAGCTCGTACACCGCGTTACCCTTGATCACATGGTGGACATCCTGGTTAAGGCGCTTCTTCTCGAGTGGGTCGCCGATCGTGTTATCGAGGTAAGGCAGAAATTCGGCCTGCGCCTGTTCGGCGTTCGTGAATGCCTTACTCCACGTGTAGTTCACCTGGTAATACCATCCATGAGTCAGCCGCTTGCGAATCTCAGCCTGCAGTCCGTGGTAACTGGACCAGCCACTGCTCCCGATATAGTCGGTAGCAAGAGCGTTGCCGTTAGCCGGCAGGAAGAAGCTGGGACATATCGGCCCGGTTGCGAGCTGTACGCAAGGTTGAGCTGTGCTCAGAAAAGTGTTGCGGGAAGAAACATACTGGTTGATCAACTCTGCTACCTCACCCTGCTTGATTAAGGTGAGGATTGAGGCGTTGGTCAAGTTACCAGTCGATCCGAGTCTGGGGAAGATCGTCAATGGAACACTTCCCGGAATGGCAGCATTGAAATTGGCGTTTGTGCACTTGTCGAGTCCAGTTCCGGCGCCCGAAAGTGTTGCGCCCTGCAATGCGCAGTTGTTTTGAGCTCTCAGAAAATCAGCTAAGAAACCATTTTCGCGAAAGACCACCTGGTTGGTGTCGATGCCGCGAGTCAATTGCACGCCGCGATTGCCCACGTACCCAATCGATAAGCCGGTGTCTTTGAAGATCTCTCGCTCAATGCCAAAGTTCCACTGCGCGGCATACGGCGTCTTCAAATTATATTCTGTAGTAAACAGAGTAGGCGTCTGGCTCAACGACAGTTGGTCAACCAACGTGCGGGGAACCTTGAATGTCGGCGTCGGAACGGTAATGATTCCGCCGACGCTGACCGAGCCGGTCAATGTGTTAATGGTCACCCCTGACTGCAGGCCCGCATTACCACCAACTGATGAGTTATTGAGCACCGTGGCGTTGTTATCAATCGCGTAAGAGATCGCAAAGCCACCGCGAACCGAAGTCTTGCCCGACTTGAACGGATCCCACGCGAAACTGAAATTCGGCGCAAAGTTGTTAAGGTCTTTTGCCAGGAATTGTCTGGCGGTGCCTTTGCCCGCAAAGTCGAGGACGGCATTGGGATCATTAAGAACTGCCAGCGATGTGCTCTGCGGCATTAATCCTAATCCGTCCCTTTCAGTAAGCGGAGCAATGTACTCCCAACGTAGCCCCAAATTCAGCGAAAGATTCTCGCGAAAGCGCCACGTGTCGCCACCGTAAAACGCCAGGGTAGTGTAATCAAGGTGACGCACGGAACCGACGCCACGGCTGAAGCCGGAGGTGCGGCTCGCGACGTTGAATGTTTGCGTAGCGGTATTGACGGCGCCGGTCAGCAAACCCAGAAGACTGTTCGCAGTCGTAAATTGAGTGCTAGAGAGACCGCCGGGAAAAGTCGCGGTGTTATTCACCAGTGGCGACGGATTTGTGGTGGTGTTGAAACCAACGGTGAATTGGGGAACGATGCCTGCATCATTGAAGTTGAGGATATCGACCCAACGGGCTGTGGTTCCGAACTTCAGGACGTGATTGCCCTTGACCCAGGTGACGTTGTCCAGCAGGTCGTGGTTGCGCGGTGCGCGCCCTTGTTGCAGGAAATTCTGGATCGGGTTGGTCATCAGAGGCAGCGACAAACGATAACCGACGTCGAATTTCTCCCGAGTAAAGAACAGCGGAGTGCTCGAAGAGAAGCCAAACCGGACTTCATTTGAAATGTTCGGTGTCAGGGCCGAGTGCCATGCAAGCGCATATCGCGGCCGTCTGGATTGCTGTCCGCCGCCAGGTAAGCCGGGAAACTGCTCGCCAATGTTGTTCAACTGAACATCGTTGGGCAGGACTGAAAGGAAGTGAGAATAAATCGCTTCCACCGTGTTTTTTGAGTTGATGTCATAGTCGATGCGGAACCCAATGTTCCTGCCCGTGCTGCCGTTCGGCGTATTGAAGCGGAAACCTCCAGTGTTGCGCGTGTCACCAATGGAAGTGTTGTTCGACGCCGGGGTAAGGTTAATCAAGGTCTGGATGCGCGGGTCAATCGTTCGACCGGTCAGGGTCAACAGATTAACCGTATTCAACGCGCCATTGTCGGTACGAACGTAGGTGAAGTTACCCGTGCGTGATGGTGCCAGCAGCACGGTCCGGTTCGGTACGAAGTCCTGCTTGGTATTCGTGTATTCATAGAAGAAGTAGAAAAAGAGTTTGTTCTTCTGCGTCAAGCGCGGGCCACCTTCACCAAATCGAGGCAGAGCAAACGGTCCACCCACGTTGAAACCATATTGATGCTGAAGCAGTTTTGGCTTCGCAATACCCGTGGCATTGTTGAAAAAAGCGTTAGCGTCGAACCTGTCGTTGCGATAGTAGTCATAGCCCTCGCCGTGATAGCCCTTGCCGCCGCGCGGCGTCGTGAACTTTACTTGCGCGATTCCCAACCCTTCGTCAGGCCCCGCGTTCTGAGTGGTCAGAGTGAATTCCGCCACACCGGCTACGCTCGGCGTGTTGACTCCGAAGAGCGAATCAGTGCGCACGAGGTTGTCATTGATCTCGATTCCGTCCCAGGTAATATTCGAGAACGATCCGCGCAAGCCGTTGATGACGGACTGGCGAATGTTGGTGTTGCTGTTGACGCCGGCCATGCCGCCCGCGATATTGATTGGATTTCGTCCGTTGAGTGGAAGGTCCTCCACCTGCTTGACGTCGATCGTGGTCGAAAGCTTGGCGTTCTCTGTGCGGATCAAGGCTTGACTTTCAGAAGCCGTCACCGAGACCGTCTCGGCTACTCCGCCAGGCTCTAAAACAACAGTTAATACCGCCGGAGTGTCCACGTGTACGTCAACATCCGTGATCTGCTTCTTCTTAAAGTTGGCGCGTTCGGCCACAACCATATAGGACCCCGGGCGAACGTCAACAAAATTGAAAACGCCCTCGTCGTTGGTTGTGGCCGTCTTCTCGTCGCGGGTTTTCGCGTCAATTAAAGTAACCTTGACACCGGGCACGACTGCGTCGGCAGTATCTTTCACGGTGCCGGTGACGCGCGAGTTCACAGTCTGTCCAAAAGTAATAGACGCTGCCGCGAACAGGCACAATGCTAGTGCGATGAAACTAAATCTCTTCATGGGTGGCTCCTCCAAAGAATTGTTTTCGTAAATGCTCAACAAAGAAACCGCCGAGCACGTGTTTGAAGACTTAGGTTGCTAGTTCAACCCAAAGGACTTATCGCTAGAAACTAAAGAGAATGACGATACGAAAAAACCGCAGCGTCGCGAAATAGGCAAGCAGCGCGCCAATATGTGCGACGGATTCAAACGTCGATTTATGGGGCAATTTGTAGAGTGGCTTCTCTTGAGAACCAGACTGACTACAATTTTCTGGATTTCTCTTCAAATTCATGAATGGTCAGGTCTCTTAGGTAGATTAGGACATTAGATGAAAGAGCCGCCTTCACTTCTTGCTCTCACTCAACATCTTAAGCTTGTCGATCAGACGGCGAGCTTCGGCGGCGTATTCACCTCTAGGCGCCAGGCGCAAGTATTCTTCGTATTCGACCTGTGCGCGCTGTTGCTGGCCGAGTTTCAGCAGAATGTTTCCCGCCAGCAGGTGCGCTTCAGCAAAATCAGGTTTTAGTTGCAACGTGCGGCCAATCGAAGGACCTGCTCTGACCGCATCGCCTTTGTCCCAGTAGAGGCGGCCGAGTGTGAAGTGTCCGTGCCAATTCCTTTCATCGAGTTTGAGCCCCTCGAGCAAGGTGTGCTCGGCTTCGTCGTAGCGCTGCTGTCGCCAATAGACCTCGCCTAAAAACAGCAACGCCGTCGCATTGTCTGACTTGATCTCGAGGGCGCGCTGGAACGCTTTCTCGGCTCCTAGCCACTGGCGCAGATCCATCAACGCAACTCCGAGTAGTAGCTCTGCTTCGAAGAATTCAGGGTATATAGATACCGCTTTGCGGAAATGAACCGTTGCATCCTGCTGATTCTTCTTAGCGAGTGCTTCGCGGCCGCGTGCAAACTCTTCGCGGGCATTAGATGGAATGCGCGCATCGATTACCTCGAGCGCAGCGCCAAGCCAGTTCGCGTTCGTTGAATCAGTGCTGGCCAGAATGAAGACCAGATAGGCTTTGAAGAGCAGCGTGAGATCGGCATCTTGCTGGGCGGGAGCGAACCCGGGCGCATTGATAATCACTTTGTAATAGCCACGCTGGAGACTGCCGAAGCGAAAGCGCCCGCGGGCATCAGTGGTGATCTGATCGATCACGCCACCGCTAAATCTTTCCAGCCGCACCGGAACGTCTCGCGCCGTATTATTGGTGCCCGCAATATTAACCTGGCCCGAAACTTCAAAAGACTGGTTGCCGGGATTGTACGTATCGCGGTCGCGCTGAGCGCAGACGGACGTGGTCCCAAGTAATAAAAATATGATTGCGAATGAGCGGGACGATATACGCGACATTCCTTGTGTTGCTCCTCGGCGACTACCGGCGAAAAGCGATGAGGGTCGAATAATGATACTTCATCAAAGTTTAGGCAAGCAGATTCCGATTACTTACGACTTCCGGCGGAGGAAGGTTAGTTTCAACCCAAAAATGTAATCGTCTCTTTTAGAGGAAGAAAAATGCCGGGCGATCGTAAGACCGCCCGGCGCGAAGTTGCATCACAACACGACGCGATGGAAGGACCATCAGTGTTTGTAGCTCAGACCAAATTGAATCAGCCGAGCCGGCACTGCCGTTTCAGTGATCTGTCCAAAGCTCGCCGGGGTCGCAATCTGCACGGTCGATGGGAACCGGAATATCGGATGGTTCCACAGGTTGAAGACGTCCATGCGCGCCTGGAATACGTGACTCTCTTTTATGTGAAAGCTCTTGATGAGCGAGAAGTCCCAGTTCTGTTGCATCGGTCCACGGAACGAATTTCTGGGAAGATCTCCATAGCCACTTGCCCCCGTCGCGCCGTTAGGAACCAGTGGAGCTTGGCTCACGAAGTTCGGATTAAGGAAATGGTCGATCCGGCTGCCAATCGAACCAGTAGTGTATATCTGTTGCACGGTGGTAACGGTGCCTGTCGTGCAGCCAGGAGTGAGTGAACTCACTACCTGCTCGGCCACGGGTCGACAGATTAGCGTGCCAGTTCCAATGCCAGTCGCTCCAAATGCGCCGCCCGATGTGCTATCGAGAATCGAGAAGGGCAGGCCGCTTTGATAAGTGACAATGCCACTGATGCCCCATCCACGGAAGAACTGATTGTGGAAGAAGCTGTTCTTCGGCACGGGAAGATCGTAGGAGTAGCTCACCACCAGTCGCTGCGGCCGATCAAAATCTCCTCGCGCCTTGTTTCTCAGTGACAGCATTTGGTTATTAAGGATATTGCCGCCTCCTTGACCGCTACGAGTGGCGTTCAACTCATCCGTGCTATACGAGCCACTGACGTTGTCGATCGTCTTCGAGAAAGTGTAAGCCGCCTGGAAGTACATGCCGCGGCTCAACCGGCGCGATAACGTCGCTTGCAAAGAGTTGTAAGTAGCAAAGCCGATGTTGCCGGAGTACCGGGCCCCACGGGTACGTGACAGGCCGAGGATCTGGTGTCGCAGAGCTTCATTGTTTACCGAGTTAGTCGTAATCGTGTAGCTGTTGCCATTGATGTCTTTCACCGTCACCGGATTTGAAGGACCGGCAACCACTGCGAGGAAAGGATCCCAAATGCCTAAGCCGCCCACAAAGTGTGACCCAACGTACCCAACCTCCGCGGCCCAGCCTTTCCACAATTCACGCTGAATGGTGAGATTCCACTGTTGCGTGTAAGGCGTGTAAGCACTCGCGGGCACGCTGGTAAAGGACGCCAGGTTGATCGAGCAGTTAGTCGCGGTACCACCAAAGTTCGCACAGGCTTGTCCGGCCTCATTCACGAAAATCGGACCGACGCCTGGATCGTTAACATCCAGCGGACCGGAGCCGCTGATGCGCCGCAGTCCGGCAAAGCGACTAGCCTGTGGTATGAACCCAGACGCGATTGCCGATGGCGGCGGGATACTGGCGAAAGGATTTGCCAATTGGAATGAAGTCGGGGTTGTGGTGGTCGAGAGTGGCTGCACAGTGAATGGCGCTGCCAGCGAGTTCTGCAGAATGTTTTGATTCGACAGTCGCTGATAGTAAAGGCCGTAACCACCGCGCAGGACCATCTTCTGGTTACCGTACATATCCCAAGCAAAACCAAACCTCGGAGCGAAGTTGTTGCCATCAAAACAGCTCGCCAATGCGCAATCCTTGACTCCGGGCGTAAGCGCGGCGACCAACGATAATCATCCTGAGCAAATCCGGCGAAGTCCGTGGCGATAAAGTTCCGCGCCGGATCGCCAAAGGCTGATTGGATCGAGGTGACGCGCCCCTGAAGAAAATTCTGAAACGCTGTAAAAGCATTGCCGGTTCCCGTCGTGGCCGCGGTCGTAAGCGATCCTCTAACGGCAAAGTTGTTGAAGCGATTCAATTGGTATTGAACTCCCTCGCCACCGAAACGCATGGTGTGTTTGCCCCGAGTCCATGAGAACGTGTCGACGACGTTAAAGGTATTCGAGACCGTTCCACGATCGTCGTTAACTCCGGTCCCCAGCGAGAACAAGCCACCGATCGCGAATTGGTAGATCCCCGGAAACTGCGTGCTGTTACCGCGCTGCGCACCGACATCCGCTACATTGATGAGATCAGTAGGAATATTGGCAAACAGGAAACGGCTGAAACCGAAGCGCAGTTCATTGACTTTCGTTGGGCTAAAATTATGCGTCTCGGTGATCGCCAAAAAACGATTCCACTGGGTGTCCGTGCGTGGAAAAGCCAGATTGCTGGCAGTGCCAAGGGGCTTAGTAGCGGCGCCCTCATCCCAGAACCAACGTCCGGCGATGTGATCTATCGCTCCGCGCATGTCGCGATCGTAACTAATCGTATACTGGTTATCTTTCACCGGAGCGATTCCATTGAAGGTACAGGTAAAAGTAGCTTGAGTGGCGCCCACTGTGGGATTGCTGCAACCACCCTGACCAGGCCGGGGGATCAGAAACGCGCCGCCATAGATGTTGCTCTTAAGATTCAAAATGTTTACCGCTATCGGATCGATCTGGGCCGCCGTCAAACCGACGGTCTGCCCTGGATAAGTTCCGCCGGCAAGCAGTGCGGCCGAAGTCGTGCCGTCCGCATTTCGCGGAAAGGTTGGAATTGTCGGCGTGACCACGGAGCCGGAAGGATCGATTCCATTGCGCGCGCGCACTCCCTGATAGTTGAAAAACCAGAAACCACCGAGTTTCGGAACTGGCCCACTGCCGTCGCCGCCGAAAACATTTTGCAGCAAGCGGCCGCGCTTCTTGCCTTGACGGTTGAAGAAGAACTCGTTGGCGTTAAGAGCATCGTTGCGATGCGACCAGTAACCTTCCCAATGGAAATTCTTCTCGCCTGACTTGATCACTAGACCCAATGCGCCGCCGCCTTTGCTTCCCTGCGAGGCGTCGTAGAGCGAAGTCGCAACCTTCATCTCTTGCAGCGTGTTTGGATTCGGCAACGGCACCGTGTCGAAGTGTGCGAGATTGAAATCGTTCACGTTGATTCCCTGCAACGACACGCTGTTGTTGCTGGTGCGTTGTCCGTTTACAGTCACATCTGCCGTTCCACGGCCAGCGGCACGCACGTCCGTTGGCTCGCCAGTCACGCCGGTCGATAGATTGAGCAGAAACAGAAAGTTCGGCGACGCCAGCGGCAGTGTGCGCAACGTCTGCCCATCCAGAGCCTGGCCCGTAGTTGCGCTTGAAGGATTGATCAGAGTCGCAGTGGCCTCGACATTAACCGTCTCCTGGATGTTGCCCGGTTCAAGCGAGACGTCTTGCCGCGTCGTTTCCGTGATTCTCACTTCGACGCCAGCCACGACCGCCTTCTTGAAGTTGGGAGCAGAAATCTCCAAACGATATGTTCCCGGCGGCAACAGAGTGACAGCAAAGCCGCCATCACCACCTGTGGTTGGCATGCGCACAGATTTTCCCGTCGCTTCGCTGATGACGTCAACGGTGGCGCCGGTCACCAATCCACCATTCTTATCCGTTATGACACCGGTGATGCCTCCCGTCTGAATTGCCTGAGCTGAAGCAATCACACAGAACAATCCTATGACTAACCCACTTGCTAAAAGCCGAAGAATGCTACGCATCGCTGCTTCCTCCTTATTGTTGGCGACTAACCTCTTTCCCGATGGTTCCAGCTACTACGCTGGAATGTTGAAATCGTTGACTTTGATTCAAGCAACCGATGTTCCTTTATCATCGGGCTCCGCTTCGCAAAAGGAAGGCCGAAAACACAGGCATCTTGCCGTCTGACAGCTCGCGCCGGGTGAATTGTGGCAATGGAAATTTTGGTTTTATTCCGAAATCTCGGATGGACCCGAGGGTGCTGACCTCAACGAAGAACTGCAACCGCTAATTAAGAAATGGGATATGGTTACGTAATATTGGATCAACACCAAAAATCAGTGACCAGTCCGCTCAGCCCGATGTTAGTATTCACGGTACGAATAAAATATAATCCCGACGACCCTGGACTCCGCACGTCTCAACTAGCGTGAATTAGAAAGTGAGAGATTTTCATATGAAGAGAGTAATCCCCTTGATGCTGACCGTCGCGATGACCCTATCGATGGTCATGGCCCAAACGCCAAGCAATCCTCAGAAGCCACCGCAGGAGGTCGCGCCTGAAGATATCGTTCGCATCACCACATCGCTCGTGCAGACGGACGTTGTCGTCACCGACAAGAACGATCAGATCATTCCCGATCTCAAGCTCGAAGATTTCGAACTCTCTGACAACGGTAAGAAACAGGACGTCAAGTTTATGGAGTTCGTCAGCGTCGATACCGGACGCCGCTCTGAAGGGACGCGGCCTTCTTCCATTCCGAACTATGTCGAGCAAACGGGCCCTGGACTCTCGGTGAAAGACCTGAAGCGGGTAATTGCGTTCGTCATCGATGACCTGACGATTCCCATTCAGGACATAGTCACCGTGCGAAAGTTGCTCCTTGATTTCGTGGACAACAAGATGAGAGACGGCGATCTGGTAGCTATCGTGCGCGTTGTCGGTGGCAAAGGTTTACTCCAGCAGTTTACGTCTGATCGACAACTCCTCAGGCGCGCCATCAATTTGATAACACCCAGCACGCATGCCCTGATGAGCTTTGGTAACCCGGACCTTCCGAGGTTCAGCGGGGTGCCTCAGCCAGTCGGAGGATCTGGGGACACGTCCCTGACCCCGGCTGCCGACGCCGCCGACCTGGGAACGTCGGACATTTCGAGCGCCAGCGACGAAACGAATCGGTTTTTTCGTGGGATCTCTACGCTGGCTACTGCCAATTTTGTCATTGACAGCCTGAAAGAGATTCCCGGACACAAGAATTTGGTGATTGTCTCCGGGGGCATCCCGGTATTTGAAGCTAACGCTGCCGGCACAGCCTTTTCAAATGTAAGTTCCATGCTGAACCAGATGAGCGACAACGCTATCCGCGCCGGGGTCGTCGTTAATACCCTTGATCCGCGCGGACTTGTTGCGTCGCGCCCCGTTGCAGGATTCCAGGATACTCCGGGTCGAGGCGGTCTGGACCCGGTTCAGGATGCGGGCTTCGGTCGAGGCGGTGATCAGAGCAAGCAAATCATGGGCGACTTGCTGGTAGGGGCTTCGGAGCATCTGGGATTGAGCACCATCGCAACTGCCACGGGCGGAGTCTCCGTAGTGAACGCGAACAACTTCGGGGCGGGGATGGAGAAGATTCTGGCCCGCAGCCAAGGGTATTACCTGTTGGCTTACACGCCGAGCGAAAAGTTCGACCGGAAATGGCACAAGATAGAAGTCAGGATTAGACGAAGCGGCGCCAAGGTCTATAGCCATGCCGGCTATGTAGCGCGAGAAGAGCAACCTGCAGCGGCGGCGCAAACCAAAGAAGAAGAGATTGCGTTCGCCGCAAAGTCTCCGCTCGCGAAGCGCGATATTGACGTCACTCCAAATGTCACGATGAAACTACTGCCGACCAACAAAGCCGCCATTGATGTGCACATGCTTATCGACGCCAGGAATCTGCATTTCAGTCATTCGTCAAGTGGCAAATATCAAACCTCGCTCGATGTTGTCTGCTTTCTCTTTGACCAATTCGGCCGGCGGAAGGGTGGCATCAGCGATACGATTAATCTTGATCTAACATCGGAGAGCTACCAGCGTGCTTTGGCCGAAGGCTTGGTCTATTCGGCGAGCACCGAACTCTCACCGGGCTACTATCAAGTGCGTTCGGTAGTGCGCGAAGCCGGCTCGGGCAGTCTGGGCACCTTTTCCAAATACGTCGAGATACCGGACCTGACGAAGGGCCGGATCGCAATGAGCAGTGTTTTCCTATTTGCCGTTGATTCCGCGCCGGGCTCTAAGCCGTCGCCATTGCTGGCGTCAAGACAGCTTACTCAGAAACAAGAATTACGCTTCGCGGCGATGATCTACAATTCCAAACTCAAGGACGGCACCCCGCAATTACATTCGCAGGTATTCATTACTCAGGGAAGCAGGGTGCTGTACAGTGAACCTGACCAGGTAATCGTGAGTCCCAGCGCCTCGCCAGTAGTAAAGCTGGGACAGGTGGGCCTCTCAAGGGTTCCGCCCGGCCGTTATTTGTTAACTGTCGTGATTACCGATCCGCTGGCGGACAAGAACAATCAGACCCAAGCACGCAGCATCAACTTCACTGTCGTGCATTGACAAGCCTTGTTGGCTATCCGCCATCCGGCTCCGTCGCGCATTGCTGCCCGGTGAGCGCGCCCCGGAATCCACCCAACAGAAAAGGGAGAGCCTCCGAAGAAGCTCTCCCTGAAACGAGAAACTTTAATCAAGCAGCTTCCAGTTAGAAGGTAAGGCGTAATCCAAACTGCACGACGCGCCGGGCCAACGGGATAAAGTGATTGTCGGCAAAGGCTGACCCCGCAATTCCAGCGTTATCCAGAGAAGTGGACGGAAGCGAAGTGTTTCGCGTGACGCCAAAACCTATCTGCGGATGGTTGAAGGCGTTGAACAGTTCCGCGCGGAACTGAATGATCACCGGGTGCGTCTCTCCAAACGCTCGCGTGTTCTTGAAGATACCGATGTTCGTCTGATTAATCGGCGGTCCGACAAGGTTGTACCGCGTCGAATTACCAAACGGAGTACCGAATATCTTCGCCGAACCGGAGCCGTTGTAGATGAAACGCACATCGCTCGTCGTAACCGCTTGAACGACTCCGTTATTGAGAGAGTTCAATGACAGGAAGCCGTTCAGGTTGGTCACATTGGTAATCAAACCGTAGAAAAACGCATCGATCTGGCTAATGCCCACCGTTGTCTGAGCTGCACTCGGGTTGCCAATGAACGGCCTGAGGCTCTCGCCACCGCTCAAGTAGCTCGGTCCAAGCCCGAGGTTATTAGCGTTGTCGAGTTGGCTGGGCGAATAGCGGCGGCCACTGTTGTAAACGTGGACGGCGTTTAATTGCCAGCCCCCCAACAGATGACCAACAAAGCCATGCTGCGCCTTACGGAAAGGCACATCATAGATGGCGTTCATCGAGAAGATATGCGGGCGGTGCAGCGCCGAGACGCTGCGTTCGGGGTGAAGGTCAAAGGGATCCTGCGGCAGGATCGAGTTCTCCCCGTTGAAAGCAAAAACTTCGCTTGAGTTGTCGATGGTCTTGCTAAAGGTGTAGGTCGCTCCAATATTCAGTGATCTCTTGAGGAAGCGGCCATTCCACTCCGTTTGCAGCGAGTCGTAGCGGGACTGGGCTGTGTTGACCCGATTGGTGACTGCGGCAGTTACTTGGACGCGTCCGTTGCACGCCCCTTCGTTGTCCTTGGTAGCGGGATTGTCCACGCAGCTAAGCCCGGCGGTTCCCGATGGAATGATGCTGCTGAAATTGGGGAAGGAAACCGGCGTGGTAACGCCATTGACGGTTATGTTTCTGGTGAAGCCGTAGAAACCGCCGATGCAATTCGGGAGGGCGCCAGCGGTGTTGCTTCCCCCGACGCTGCAAGGCGTTGTCGCTATCGGCAAGCCAACAGCAGTCGTGGGTACGCCCGGCTGGAGCACGTAGTTACCCGAAACACCTACGAACGGATTACCAAGCACAGACTGGAACAATCCGACGCCGTGGTTGCCCACATAGCGGACTTCGGCGACGCTGTTCTTCCCAATCTGGCGCTGGAAGCCGAACGACCACTGTTGCGAGTAGGGCGCGCGGAAGTTCTTCGCGACCTGAGTCTGGCTGAGCCACTTCGGGTCGAGCTGGCCGATTGGCAAAACGCCGGAGGCCGTGACGGAATTTCGCACGTCCAGACC
>WNFT01005643.1_pt1 | contig 29082 bp, 26 predicted proteins | sample 5400191 | NCBI WGS metagenome assembly WNFT01 (sample SAMN13153359, study PRJNA577476) | soil metagenome | isolation source: 80 cm saprolite under Madrone tree | place: USA:California | collected 2016-06-14 | reverse complement strand
AATACCGGACCCTGCTCTCTCCCGGCCGGAAGGCGTAGGCAAGCGAGTAGTGATTGTTCTTCTTGTCGATCGGAGCCTGCACGACCGGCATTCCCGTCGGCCCGGACGCGGCCACCTGTTGCAGCCGCGCTTTTTCCGGTAGCGAAAAATCGAAATTACCATCGGCGCGGAAATACGCTTGCGGCGGCTGAGACTTGTTCTCGATCTCATATTCCTCGCCGACAATCAATGTCGACCCATTCGGCTGGAACACCACCACGTGCGAAGGCACGTTGATAATCTTTGCGTCCGTGGACGACTCGAAGATGTTCACCTGCACGCTGCCGCTGCCTGGCGGCACAGGCTGGTGGAAATTCACGCCGTGATACACCGCGCGCACCAGCATCGGCTGCGCACCGAGTCCCGGATTGTCAAACGTAAACTCCCCTTTGGCGTCGCTCTTTGCATTCGCAACGGGCTGCATGCCTCCCTGCAGCTGAATCAAAATGACTTCTATTCCCGCTGCCGGCTTGCCGGTTGTGCCGTTGGTCACGGTTCCGTGTACTGTGCCTGCTTCTGCCACCCAAAGAGGTGCAAGAACCATTCCCGCAAGCGCCGCAAATGGAGCGAGCCAGCGCTTCATGGAGTGCTCCGGTCCGCTGAGGCAGGCCGCGTCGCGCGCGGCCGCTTCACCTGCGATTCGGTCACCTGGTCGATCTCGGTCAGCACCAGCGCCGCTTCATTTTCCAGAGCTGTCTTCATCGCCTCAAAATCACCCTCGGAATATTTTCCCGAACGATATTCAAACCGCAAATCGCGCAAATTGTCGTAAATCGTATCGCGGCGCTCGAGCAACTGATCCAGCCTGGTCCGATGCGGCGCCAGGTCTGACGCATCCGGCTGAATGTAAAAAATGAAAAGCATCGTGGCCACGGCCAGCGCAACACATGCGCCGAGCACCACCCAATCCCCCGAAGCAATCACAGACGCCGCGAATAGCGTGAAAAACGCCACTACCTAGTCCTCCGTCTCGCGCGCTGCCCGCGCTCTGGCACGCTCCAGCAGCTCCTGAGGAATCCTCACCGCATCCCCCGCCCCAGCGGCGGGCTCCAGAGCATGCTTTCGCCAACGCCCGATCACAAAAATGACGACCAGCGTGCCAAGGATCAGGTAAATGCTCGGCAACGTCCACGCCACGAGGCTGAACCCTGACTTCGGAGGCTCCGCGTACACTTTCGTGCCAAATTCCTGCACGAACATCTGCGTAATTGCGGTTTCCGAGTCTCCGCTGGCAAGAGACTGATTAAGTTCCTTCAGCATGCTGCTGGAAGTGGTGCAGCCCACGTGATTGCATTGCGTCAGTACCTGGCTGCACCCGCACATGCACATGAATTTGCCGCCAATCTGTTTCGCCCGATCCGATAAATCCTGCGCATCGAGGGGAGCAATCAGTAGCAGCGCGATCGCCAGAAGTACTCCCGGTTCGGCCAGCCGGCGCATTTTAATCATGCCCTTCTCGCCTGATCACCGAAGGCGTGAGCCCAGGCTGCAGAGTTTGCGTCGCCGTCGACGGCTCACGCGCGCCAGCCAGCACCAGCACCGCTCGCCGATTCGGCAGCAGCGCCACCAGCGTGCCGAGGACCACAACCGCCCCACCCAGCCAAATCCACTTCACCAGCGGATTCAGATACGCGTGAATGACCGGAAGCTGCGTATCCGGGCTCTGCCCGGCGAACACCACGTATAGATCTTCTTTCAGCGTCGAGTAAATCGCTACCATCGTCCCATTCTCCACGGTGGTCACGAATCGGCGCTTCTCGGGATAGAGCATCATGAGCGGTTTGTTGTCCCGCATCACTTCGATGATCATGCGTTGCGCGGTGTAATTTCTTTCCGGCCTGGAATCCACGCTCTGCAGCACCAGGGTGTACGGCCCGATTTGCATCGAGGAGCCGAGTTGCATCTCCTTCTGCGTATCGCGATTGAACGCTGCTCCGGCCAGCCCGATGAAAACCAGCACCATGCCCATGTGCACGATGTAGCCGCCATAGCGCCGCGTGTTGCGCATCGTAAGATCCACCGCGGAAGCGCGAAGCGAAGCTCCCGACCGCGCTCGAATCACCTTCGCGCCGCGATAGAATTCCAACGCGATAGTGGACGCAACGAACACGCAGAGGATGAAACACACCAGCGAATAAAACTCGCGGACTCCCAGGGCAAATGCCGCCACTCCCCCGGCAATCCCCATGGCCAGCGGCAGACCGAAATTGCGCTTCAGGCTCTCCGTCGAAGTCTTCCGCCAGGCGAGCAGCGGCCCGACTCCCGTCAGGAACAGCAATAGCAGCCCAATTGGAATGTTCACCTTATTGAAAAACGGCGCACCCACACTGATCCGATTCCCAGTGAACCATTCGGAAAATACCGGAAAGAGCGTCCCCGAAAGAACCGCCACGCACGCCACCAGAAGCATCAGGTTGTTAAAGAGAAAGCTCGATTCGCGCGAGACAATGGCATCCAGCTGATTCTCGCTTTTCAAATAATCCCGATTCTTGAGGTACGCCGCAAAGCAGACAAGCAATATGATCGCAAGGAAACTAGTGAACCAGCTTCCAATTTTGGAACTCGCGAAAGCGTGGACTGAACTGACGACTCCGCTTCGTGTAAGAAAAGTTCCAAGAATACAGAGCAGAAACGTAGTAAACACCAGCCACACGTTCCACACTTTCATCATCCCGCGTTTTTCCTGCATCATCACGGAGTGCAGAAACGCCGTCCCGGTGAGCCACGGCAGCAACGAAGCATTCTCCACCGGATCCCATCCCCAGTATCCGCCCCACCCCAGCACCGCGTACGCCCAGTGCGCACCCAGCAAAATTCCCATGGACTGAAACATCCACGCGATCATCGTCCATTTGCGCGTCAGATGAATCCACTTTTCACCCGGGTAACGCGCCAGCAGCGCACCCAGCGCGAACGCAAACGGAATCGTGAATCCCGTGTACCCCGCATACAGGTTCGGCGGGTGAATCACCATCTCGGGATATTGCAAAAGCGGCGTCAGTCCATTCCCGTCGGCGCGCGCGACCAGGTTCATCGCTCCGTTCGCCCCCGGCACTGCCAGCGCCTTGAACGGGCTAGCGACGAAGTTGTTCAGCGTTAAAAAAAACATCTGCACGCCGGCCATCACCACCCCGACGTAGGGCATCAATTCGCCATTCTTGTTCCGGTACGTGATGAGCACCGAGAAAACATAAACCGACAGGAGGAAGCTCCAGAAAAGCAATGACCCTTCCTGCCCCGACCACAGCGCCGCAATCTTGTAAAACGTCGCGAGGTCCCGGTTGCTGTGCGAAACGACGTAAGCGTTCGCAAAATTATCGCTGAAAAACAAGTATTCAAGACTAAACGTAGCGAGGAAAATCAGGCAGCAGGTGGCGATTCCCGCCTGCCGGGTGCTCTTTACTAAAAGCGGATGTCGCGTGACAATCGCGGCGATCCCGCCGGTGAATGCGTACACCGCGCAAACAAATGCTAGAACGAGCGCAAAGGATCCAAATACATCCACGTAGCCCCCGCCTCTCCCCCGGTCAATCCGATTCGTTACGTGCCGCTACGCTGTGTCTCGCTGGCTGCAGCCCCACCGGTGCCTCCCGGGGCCGCCTCATACTTGGAAGCGCATTTCGCTTGAACATGCTCGGCCACAAAATGGCCGTCGGGGCCGAGCCTTCCTTCCACCAGCGCCTGTGCCTTATCCACAAATGTGTCGGGCAGCGGATCGCTCCCGATGTAGGTGACCGGAATGGACTTCCCTTCTCCCTCCAGCACAAACTCAACCTTTCCGCTGGAGCGCCTAATACTATTCGGTGCCACGGTTCCCCCGGCGCGCATGCGCTGCTTCAATGCCCGGCCCTGGAGCGTCTGCAACTCAGCAATCGTGTGGTAGTAAGTCTTGCTTTCCCCGTATCCCAGCCACGCCAAAAACCCCATCGAAACGACGATCACGCCGATGCCAATCCCAAATTTGATCTGCTTTTTCACCGGGACGCTCCTGCTTCTCCCGCACCCTCTCGATGCATTCGATTCTATCACAGCCGAAAGACCCGTCTACCGTGTCCGAGTACCGTTTTGGGTCGTCTCCGTGGACCAGTAGTCCCTGTTTCTTCGGTCAGACCGCGGAAGCACTGACTGCGCCGCGCAAGTTTGCGACGGCCTTCTGCGTGTCGGGTCCATCGAGCGCGAACGGTTTCCCGTCGTCCAGGACCAGCGGGCAGCCCAATTGCAATGCCACAAATTTCCTCAGGATTATTTCCAGCGTCCGGGAAATCAGCACCATGCGTTTGGGCTTCAGCGAACGCCGAATCCGCACCGCCACCGCCGTCAATCGCTGCTCCATCAATAAAGAAAGCGCCATCGTCGCGGAAGATTCGTTCTCTGCCGGGCATTCCAAAATATGCGTCAGAAAAAATCCCGCGCGCTGAAACTCCGCATGCACGGCTTCGGCCTTTTTGCCGGCTGTGGAAACGCCCACGACCTCCAGCAGCGCAGCCGCCTCACCCTGAAATTCACCATTCGGAGAATAGAGAAACTCCTCTTGCTTTTGCGGCGACGCACTGCCAAGAAAAAGTGTGTGTACATGAACGGGACGGTACCGCGTTGCCCATTCCAGGCGTTGCAGCCTCCGCGCGATATGCTCCGTCGAAGCGAACTGGCCGCAACCGTCGCACGGCAAGTCGATTGGACTTGTCATCTCATTCTGAATGTAGTGGAACCGCGGCGAAACCGCAAATCGTGGCTTGCTTAGACGGGGTTTGCTTAGACTTTGTAGCGGCCGCCTTCTGCGGCGGGCGCGGTGGCAACCAACGTACAAGTCACCCTTTAATTTTCAACTTTCAACATTCGACTGTCGACTGTCAACTTCCCTCTTCCGAAAAAACTGAAAAACTCAAGAAGCGACCGGCGTGTCCGACGGCAGCTTCGCGCGCAGGCACCATTTCAGCTCCTGGCTCATTTCAGCTCCTGGCTCATTTCGGTGATCTCCATGCCTGGCATCACAATGAACTTGCAGCTCAGCATCTCGTGCGGTTCATCCTCATCCGGCAATTGGCAGCTCACCCGGCAATATTGGCAATCTTGATTCCAGCAGAAGCGCCCGTACGGGATCGTCTCCGGGCTAATGAACTGGAAACACCGCAAAAGCGAGTTCCGCTCCGGCACCTGAAATTTCTTCCCGAAGACTGTAATCTCTACAAGTTTTTCATACGGCCGGAACGGTTCCGACATGATGAGTCCTGTTCTCCGTGTCCCGGTCCCTGCGTTGCCGCAGCGTTTCCCCGCACCGGAACACCTGGCCATTAGCCACAGTGGGTTGCCTCATCAGAGTAGTCCGAGGTCCTTCCTCCTTCAACGCAATGACTCGCCCGCGTTCCCAATCTGCTACGGGGTCACCAACCTCGTTTCTCACACCGCTAGGAGGAAGCAGCGCTTGGATTTGTTTCCCTTCGCACGCGACTTGGCTTCCGGATTTGCAGTCGGCTGAGGCTTGCTGTTTTCACATCCGATCGGAATTCGCGTGGATCAATGAACGTGGGCCACGTCGTCGTTCATGGAGAAAACTTCTTTGAAGTCGGGTTCGTACGGGAAAATGTGGATCATCCAGGTGAACATATAGGGGTGGAAGTCTCCCCGTTCGGCTTTGCAGGCCTCTTCGGTGTTTATGGAACCGAACATGCCAAACTTGGGATGGGCGGTTTGGTAGTCCCCCACGCGGTCTTCCGGGGCCCAGCAGACGTTAATGTGTCTATGCCATCGCGCGATGCTGAGCGGGATGCGCTCGTTCAGCTCATCTTCGGTTGCGTCGGGGTTCGCCGTGTACATCACGCCCTCTAGCTTGTATTCCTGGATCGGAGTTCGGCGGTAGAGCAGAGCCGTTGGCTTGCGCGCGTCGAAATGGAGGTCAGCCTCACGGGTATTGGCGTTGTGGATGAAGTGATACTGGGCCTGCTTGAGTTTCGGATTCGCAATGACATATCCGTCGAGCAGAGCCTTGCGGTAGTCCTTGTAGCGCTCTATAGTCGCCTTCGTTTCGGCCACGACGGCCTTTGCTTTGCCTTTGTCGCCAGCCTGCGTTGGCCGTAGCGGGGTCATATACACGTGGCCGGCCATGGCCGCCATGCTTGGGCCCATGCCGCTCATGTCGCCGTTGTCGCGCATGTCCATTCCGGGCATGCTGCCATGCTGCTGGCCTTGCTGCCATGTGTGCCCAGGCGGCGCGGTCAGCAACGCAGCTCCAAAGAGGAGCGTCAACACCACGGTGCCCTTGAACGGGAGCTGAAAGGAGCGATCTTGTTTTTCGTTCACTGGCGGGAACCTCACTATTTCCGGTGTTGCTCCAAAAGCTCCACAAATAATACCGCCACGTATAACCGGCTTCAAAAGGAAATGTGGGTAGTCTGTTTCTTGCAAAGGGCCCGGCACGTAACGCAACCACAGAATACAATTGTTCGTGCTTCCGCCGGACCGATTTACATGCCTGGTAAACGCAGCGTGCCCTATAGGCCGGGTTTGCGTGTGGGGATTTTGACTCTTCCTATCTTGCAGCCACCTCCAACCAGAAGCCAGCCAACGTCATCCAATACGATTCGTGAGTAGAAACTTTAGGCAACTTCAGGGAGTCGAACCCTTGTTGGAAGAAAGGCCTAGGACGTAAAGTATAGGAAGGCTCCATCGTGAACTCTGCAAGAAAAAGATCCTGCAACAAATCTTCGGGCCGAAACCCCCGGAGGTTGGTTTTTGACGGCAGGAGGTTACTCTGGTTAAGCCCCGGCGTCCTCCTGCTTTGCGGCTTTCCGGCTCTAGCGCTGTCTCAGCAGTCCCCTGTCGTCGAGGCCGCAGCAACTCAGGTGCAGTTGCGGGACCAACAATTGGCCGGAACGATCACCGGAACCGTCGTTGATCGAACGGGAGCCATTGTCGCCGGAGCGATTGTGAAGCTGTCCCGTGAAGACCAATCCCTAAGCCAAGACGTGGCATCCGACGGCGATGGGCACTTCTCATTTGCCGGCATCGCCCCCGGGTCCTTTCAGCTCACGATTACGTCGGCGGGCTTCGCGACGCAGAGGTCTTCTGGAACCCTGCATTCCGGGGAAAATCTGCTTGTCCCGCCGATCACCCTGGTTATTGCGACCGCCACCACCGAGGTGCAAGTCGCACTCACGCCAACCGAGGTGGCAGAGGCCGAGATCAAGGATGAAGAGAAGCAGCGCGTCCTCGGCGTCATTCCCAATTTCTATGTCACCTATAACTCCGCTGCGGCTCCTCTCAAGCCGAAGCAAAAGTTCGAGCTTGCGTGGAAGGCCACCGTGGATCCGGTCAACTTTGGCCTGACCGGGGCCATTGCGGGAGTTGAACAGGCGGCAAATTCTTACAGCGGTTACGGGCAGGGCGCGCAGGGTTATGCAAAGCGCTACGGCGCGTCCTTCGCCGATTCTGCTATCGGCACGTTCATCGGCGGCGCTATCCTGCCGTCGCTCTTCAAACAAGACCCGCGTTATTTTTACAAAGGAACCGGCAGCCGGCGATCGCGGGTTCTCTATGCGATCGCCCAAAGCGTCGTCTGCAAGGGTGACAATGGGCGCCGCCAAGTAAATTACTCCGCTCTCCTCGGTAGCCTCGCCGCGGGCGGCATCTCCAATCTCTACTATCCAAAGGCGGATCGCGATGCGGCATTGACGTTTGAAACCGCCCTCATCGGGATTGGAGCATCTGCCGCCACCAATCTTCTCCAGGAATTTCTCCTCCGGAAACTGACACGCAAGGCTCCAACATACGCTTCGGCCCAACCCTAGCGTGCAACGTGCGTGGGGATTTTCACTCTTCCTATTTCCCCTTTCCAGTTTCCAATTTCCAGTTTCTGCTTTCTAGTTTCTGATTTCTAGTTTCTAGTTTCTGCTTTCGCCTCTCCGTCCGTGGCCCCGGTTTCTGTCTGGCCCTCCACGCAGTTCTCGGCGCATTGCTGGCCCTGCGCCTGTCGAGGCGCCCGAACAGTTCGGATCTTATGTAGCGCCGTCCCTTCAGGGCGGCATCCTGCCTCTGGTTTTCGTAGCGCCGTCCCTTTAGGACGGCATCTTTGCCGGGTACCCATACGCTGGGTTTGGCTAGCCTGTGGTGAGCGAGGCCGAACCCATGCGGCTTTTGACTCTTCCTATTTTCCCGTTTGTTTCTACTTTCTAGTTTCTGCTTTCTAGTTTCTGATTTCTGTCCCTACTTCTTCTTCCACAACTCCACAAAGCGTTTCACCGTCCCAGGCCCGAAGCCTTCATAGTGATTATTCGCGTACGCAAACAATTTCCGAATCTTCTTGTCGTTCATCATCCCCTTAAGGACATCCACCCAATCTTTCAAATCGCTTTCACGGTCAACGACAGTTTTGTTCCACGTCTTTGTTACTTTTTCGATTCCATGGCGGTCACCAAGCCAGCGCACATAACCAAAGTCTGCGGTAATCACGTCAAACTTTTCCTTCATCTCCCAGGGTCGCGGCACAAACGATGTGTCAGTCAGCGCCAAGGCGACGTTGTGCTCACGGAGCACATCCGCAAATCTGGCGTCAAGCCAGGTCTTGTTGCGAATCTCGACTACAAATTTGTGGTCGGTAGGAAGCTTCTTCAGGAAGAGTGTCAGTACAGCCAGAAAATCATCTTGCTTCGGAAATTTCTAGCGGTCGAACAACGGAAACTGAAACACCATCGGACCAAGCTTTGGACCAAGAAGTTCCATCGTTTTCACGAACTCCTCGAATTCTGAATCGCAATCCACTAGGACTTTCTCATGCGTGATCGCCTGCGGAACTTTGACGGAGAAAAGGAAGTCTTTGGGAGTTCGCGTCGCCCAATGGTTGACCGTGCTGGCAGTAGGACACCCGTAGAACGTCGAGTCCACCTCGACCGTAACAAACTGCGTCGCGTAGTAAGAAAGGAAATCGCGAGACTTCATGCCAGAAGGGTAGAAACTGCCCTCCCAACCGTTTGCAGTGAAAGCGGAGGTGCCAAGCAGTATTCCCGGCAAAGAGTATGGGCGCTCGATCTTTGGTTCGCCCGCGAGTTCGGCTGCCTCCTCTAATTTCTCCATGTGGAATAGAGTCGGCTGGCGAATCGGCCCTACTTTTGGACGCTTTGGATTCACGGCTCGGGGAGCCTAGCACTCACGTCGTTTGCGTGGCAATGATGACACTCCGCATCATTCTGAACTGTGCGGTAGCTGAGTCATCTAGTGCGTTAGCTGCAGTGCCGAAAGTACTGGCGCGGCGGTACCGTGGGACCATTCGCTGTAGCAGGTTCGCGCAATATCCTTCTCCTTCGAGCGTCTGCGAAAACGAAGGAAGAAGTGAAGCGCCTGTCGCCAGTAAACGTGTCATTTAGAGTGCTCGTATTTCTCCTTATCGGCACAGGGGGAATCGTCGTGGCGTCCCGATTGGTAGCGCCCAAGAAAGCGGTTGCCTGTTGCAGTGCTGACGTCTGTGCTCGCAATTCGGATTCTTGTCCTCACGCAGTCCGACAAACTTTGAATGCTGAAGACGGTCCTTGTTTTCTCGATGAAGCGACCGATGCTTTTCATTGGACTGGCTGCATAGAAGTGACAGGGTGCAACTCGTTCCATCCGTGGTCCGCGTCGTGGACGTAGGCACCGGAGACTAGATAGCGCTGGCCGATCTGCGGTTCAAAATAGGGACCATTGTAGCCGTTGCAAGATTCCTCGGCGTCGGCCTGCCTAACTTTGCCCTGGCAGATCGGTTCGAGAACTAGATCGCCATACTGTCTTGAGACGTTCTTCTCGTTCAAGAGCGATTCAAACTGCTGATCCAAGCGAAACAGGATGTGGACATCGCCGTCGGCTTCTTTGCGGACCTCTTCGACAGTGCCGGTAACCGAAATGCACGGGTCCAAGACTTGGAGCCGACCGGGATTATAGACATATTGCCAGAGACTTTGATCACACTGTTTCGCGGTTGTTTGTCGGGACGCTTGGGTTTCGGAAGTTTGCGGGGCGTGCGAGAGCCTATAAGCAAAGAAAAAAGAGCAACCTCCAACAAGTAGAAATAATGCGATGGCTCTTGCTTGTTTCATGCCTGGGAGAAACTGAGTCTAGCACGACATTCACGTCACGGCACGAGGCGGCGAATCAGGCCGTGGCTCTTTGGTGACAAATTCAAGCATCCAGAACAGCCTGCGGAAACTTGGTTTGTGATTCGCCATATCGCACGTTTCGAAGCTCGGCAACGCATCTTGTTAAAGAAAGTTAATGCGGCACGGGAAGCGGTCTTACACGACTTAGCGAACCAAAGCTGTGATAACCTATTGTGTATGGCTACGCAAGCTGGGTACGAACTCTGTAGCCGTTGCGGTCATGAGCGCGATTCTCACGGCCCCGATTGCAGGGCCGAAACCTCAGACCGTCGATACATGTACTTGTGCCCGTGTATAGCTTTCGTTCCCCCGAAAGAGCCGAACCCAGAGAAGAAATCATCATGCAAGCAGGTTACGCACTAATCGAATTCAACTACCAGCGTCCCACGATCAGCGACATCGTGGAGATATGGGACGATCAAGAAGGCGTTCGGACACTTGCGGTTGACTCTACAGGCGTAGAGCACACTATGTTCTGCGATGAGATTTTGCGAACCGTGATACCGCCGAGTTGGAGCAAATCGACAATCGCTCCGTTCGGTGCGTGCCGGGTGCCCTACCCTTTCGAGGTTGCTTTGTGAAAGGGTGGGCCATTCTTCGCTTCGCTTTTTTGCCAGCTCTCGGGCTTCGATTCCTGTGTACCGTCGGGCTGTTCGGAATCGCATTTTGGAGAAATCACGAGATCACCGTAAACTTGCTCAGAGGGTAACACGAGCTCAACGAGAGCTGCCTAACTTTTCAGTCAACTGATATAGTATCTGCACCATGCCGTTTGAGCTTGAGAACACCAAGAAGGACGCTCAAGAGAATGTCGACTGGCTTTATGCCCAAGAGTACGAAGCGGAAGAAAATCAGGCTACTGAAGCGCTATTCAAGTGGTTCTTCTTCTCTGGTCCACAAGTTCAAAAACTCTTCTTGTTAAAGATCTGCCGCGTACGACTAGCAGCTCTTCCCTGGCGCACACTAAACATGCAACCCCGGGGCAAGAGCGGTGTTCCAGACGCGGCTTTACTCTTAACGGATGGCACAAAGCTCTTATTTGAGGTAAAGATCAAGCAGAACTCCGTGTCGCGCAAACAACTCAAGCGCCATCTCAAGGACGCCGGATTAAAGCTAAAAGGGAGGCGCAAGGCTAGGACCCCAAGACTCGTCCTCATTACTCCCGATTTTCGTGAGCCACTTAAGGTGAAGAACCTACGGGCGGAGTACAAAGATGTTATCGAATGGGTTTCATGGAATGAGGTAATGCACTTTCTCAAGCGACTACGGGGTATGAATAGCAGCGGGCAGCTACTCTGCAAAGCACTTCTTTTGTTTCTAAAGGAATGGATCGATTTGAAAAAGTATTTACCCTGAGCGGAGCGCTGCCGCCGGTGCCGCAACCCTGCGGTTTCAGGGTGCGGGTTTTGCTTCTCAGAATTGGCAAACCGTATCCTTTCAACAATTTCCAAGTCCATTCGAATTACACACTAAATAAACATTGACAGCCAGTACCTTCCGCGTTATACTCCCCTTGTCCTTCACCGCGGCGGAGAAAGGAGCGCCTCCCTTTGTCCGCTACCTCCCTACCCCGAGTCACACCCGATCTTGCGCTCCCCGCCGTTTGTCGACGCGACGGGTCCTTCGTATTACCTTTTTCCCCGCTTCCTCACTTTCAACTTTCAACTGTGAACTTTCGACCTCCTTCTCTGCCTCCCTCACTTCCCACTGGCCTGCCCCGACCGGGTCGGGGTCACTGTTCACTTCCCACTATCTCTTTTAGAATCAACACTTATGAAATACCCCGTAAGTGTTGCAGACAAAGAACTTACAGGATCGCTAAGTCTTTTAAATGCAACACTTACAAAAAACATAGGGGGAGGGGGGTGTTATGGTTAACCAGAAATCCGATAAGGAAGGAGGCGCGACCGTCAGCTCCAAAGATCGAAATACTGCCCCATCTTGCGGAACTTGTCGTAACGAGCGTCAACCAAATCTCGAACCGGCTGATTCGTCAGCGCCACCAGTTGCCGGTCCAGCACTTCCTCCAGGAACCGCGCCGCCGCCTCATGGTCCATATGCGCGCCGCCTTCCGGCTCGGGAACGATCTCATCCACAATTCCCAGCTCTTTCAAATCCTTGGGCGTAATTTTCATGGCTGCCGCTGCGGTCTCCGCCTTCGTCGAGTCGCGCCAGATGATCGAGGCGCACCCTTCCGGCGAAATCACCGAATAGAAACTGTTCTCCAAAATGTTGACGCGATCTCCCACCGCAATCGCCAGCGCCCCTCCCGATCCGCCTTCCCCGGTCACCGTCACGATCACCGGAACCGCCAGCCGCGCCATCTCCCGCAAATTTCGCGCGATCGCTTCGCCTTGCCCGCGTTCTTCCGCGTCAATTCCCGGATACGCGCCTGGCGTATCAATAAACGTGAGAATCGGCCGGCCGAACTTCGCCGCGAGCTGCATCACGCGCAGCGCTTTGCGGTAGCCTTCCGGCTTCGGCTGGCCAAAATTCCGGATCAGCCGCTGCTTCATGTCGCGCCCCTTCTGATGGCCGATGATCGCCACCGGACGTCCGTGGAACTTTCCCAGCCCTGTAACAATGGCTTTGTCGTCGGCGTAACCGCGGTCGCCGTGCAGTTCAACAAAGTTCGTGAAAAGCAGATTGATAAAGTCCAGCGTGTACGGCCGCTGCTGGTGCCGCGCGATCTGCGCGCGTTGCCACGGCCCCAGATGCGTGTAGAACTCGCGCCGCAGTTCCGCCACCTGGCCGCGAACACGCTCCAGCTCCGCGTTTGCATCCCCGTCGCCCGCAAGATGCCGCAACTCTTCCACGTCTTTTTCCAGCCGTTCGATCTCCTTCTCGCGGTCCGGAAACGGCGCTGCCCGTTTGTTTCTTTCTTTCGCGCTCATTCCGACACCGTCACAACCGATCGAGCGCCGCAGATTTGTCGCACGGTCTCCGCCAGTTCCGGTGTGGACCTGACGCCCTGCTGCGCCCGCAGCACCGCCACGGAACCATCCGGCGCGCACATCTCAAACACCACCGGGCACGGCCCGGGAGCGGATGCAAAGACATCCTCCAGGCGATCGAGAACGTTCTCGCTCAGTGAGCCCATCTCAAGCCGCACGCGAAATTCGTCGGCAGCTGCTCTCTCTGGAAGTTCATCCAGTCGCCGCGCCTCCTGCAGCGAGAGCCGCGTGCCCGCTTCCTCCACCTGCACGCGAACTTTCAATAGAAGCGGATTCCCGGGCTTCAGCACCTGTTCCAGGCGGGCAAAGCATTCCGGAAAGGCCAGCAGCTCCTGCACGCCGGTCATATCCTGGATCGTGAAGATAGCCCAGCGCGCGCCCTTCTTCGAGCGCATCGGCCGCGTCCCCACGATCAGCGACGCCACCGTGATTTCTTTTCCATTCCGCTGCTCCTCGACCAAATCGAGGGAGATAGTTTTCAAATCCTGCAGCCGCGAAGCATATTTTGCGAGGGGGTGGCCGGAAACATAAAAACCCAGCATCGCATATTCGCTCGCGAGCCGTTCTTCCTCGCTCCAGGGCGCCGCTTCGCGCAACTCAAATGGCGATAGAGCCGGCGCGGCAGCCGATCCAAATAGACCGTGCTGCCCCGACTCTCGCGTTCGCGAAGCGCGCTGCAATGCCGCGAGCGCATCATCCACGGACACCAGCATGGATTCCCGCGGCCCAAGCGAATCCACTGCACCGGATCGGATCAAACTTTCGAAAACGCGCTTGTTCAAATAGCGCGACTCGATGCGCTCGCAGAAATCGTACAGCGATTTGAATTCGCCCTGGCTCATTCGCGATTCGCGAATGGCCCGGGCCGTGTTCTCTCCTACGTTCTTGATTGCAGCGAGGCCGAACCGGATGGATTCGCCGATCGGCGTAAAATACAAGTCGCTCTGGTTGACATCCGGCGGCAGGATCGAGACGCTCATGCCGCGCGCTTCGTTGATGTACTTCACGACTTTTTCGGTGTTGCCCGCTTCGGAGGTCAGCAGTGCCGCCATGAATTCCACGGGGTAATGCGTTTTCAGATAAGCCGTCTGATACGCCAGCAAAGCATACGCGCACGAGTGGGACTTGTTGAACCCGTACCCGGCAAATTCTTCCATCAGGTTAAAAATGCGCTCGGCTTTTTTCTCCGGAATTTTGTTCGTCGCGCAACCGGTCATGAATTTTGCGCGCTGCGCCGCCATCTCTTCCTTCTTTTTCTTGCCCATGGCCCGGCGCAGGATGTCCGCTTCGCCGAGCGAAAAACTCGCCAGCCGGTTGGCGATCTGCATCACCTGCTCCTGATAGAGAATCACGCCGTATGTCTCTTCCAGAATATCTTTGAGCTGCGGCAGCTCGTAGCTGACTTTTGTTTTTCCTTGCTTGCGGTTGATGAAGTCATCGATCATCCCGCCCTGAATGGGGCCAGGCCGGTAGAGCGCGTTGAGCGCAGTGAGATCCTCGATGCGCGTGGGCTGGTAGCGGCGAAGAATGTCGCGCATGCCGTGCGATTCGAATTGGAAGATGGCGGTGGTTTCGCCGCGCGCGAAAAGTTTGTAGGCTTCCGCGTCATCCAACGGGAGGTTGTCGATATCAATTCTGATTCCGCGGTTCTGTTCGGCCATTCGAACGGCGTCGTGCAGAACCGTGAGCGTGGTCAGCCCGAGAAAATCCATCTTCAAGAGGCCCATGCGTTCCAGCGCATTCATGTCGTACTGCGTAGTGACTTCGTCGCGGTTCGTCTTGTAAAGCGGCACGACGTCCGTGAGCGGCCTCGGCGAAATCACCACGCCGGCCGCATGCGTTGACGCATGGCGCGCCAGTCCTTCGAGCCGCAGCGCCACCGCCATCAAATCCTTCAGCCGTTCATCGCTGTTAATCGCGGACTTCAATTGCGGCGCTTCCTCCAGTGCATCTTTCAACTCGATTCCCAGCGTCGTGGGGATCAGCTTGGCGATGCGGTCCACTTCCCCGTACGGAATGTCCATCGCGCGCCCGACGTCTTTCACCGCGGCTTTCGCGGCCATGGTCCCAAACGTAATAATCTGCGCGACGTTTTCCCGCCCATATTTCTGGGTGACGTATTCGATTAATTCCCCGCGCCGGCGCATGCAGAAGTCAATATCGATATCGGGCATGGAAACGCGTTCGGGATTCAGGAAGCGTTCGAACAGCAGGTTGTACTGCAACGGATCCACATCCGTGATGCGCAGCGCATAGCTGACCAGGCTTCCTGCCGCGGAGCCGCGCCCCGGCCCGACAGGAACATCCTGCGCCCGCGCGTATTGAATGAAATCCCACACGATCAAAAAGTAGCCTTCGTAACGCATCTTTTTGATCATTTCGATTTCGAAAGTGAGCCGCCGCTCGTACTCAACAAGCGGATTCGCCAGTGCGTTCTGTTTCGCAAGCCGCTCGAGCTGCGGCACGCGTGTGGCGAATCCCTCGCGCGCGACCTTCTCGAAATAACTTGAGGACGTGTGCCCTTCCGGAACTTTGAATTCCGGGAACGGATTCGGGATACGCTCAATCTTGACGTTGCAGCGCGAGGCGATTTCCACCGTGCGGCTCAGCGCCTCCGGCACTTCTCCGAACACGTTGGCCATTTCCGCCGCGGTTTTGAAATAAAACTGGTCGGTCTGGAACTTCATGCGATGCGTGTCGCTCATGGTCTTACCGGTCTGAATGCAGAGCAGCACATCCTGGGCATGCGCATCGTCATGATGGAGATAGTGGCAATCGTTGGTGGCGACGAGCGGAATTCCAGTCTCTTTCGAAAGCCGCACAAGTTCTCGGTTGACACCCTTCTCGATCTCCAGTCCCTGGTCCTGAATCTCGAGAAAGAAATTTCCTTTCCCGAAAACATCGCGCAACCGATACGCATTCTCGCGCGCCAGGTCGTACTTCTCGTCCACAACCGCTTCGGTCACCGGGCCGCGCAAACACGCGGAGAGCGCAATCAACCCCTTGCTGTGTTTCGAAAGCAGGTCGTAGTCAATGCGCGGTTTGTAGTAGAAGCCTTCAAGAAACCCTGCGGAGACCAGTTTGATCAGGTTGTGATAACCCTCGAGCGATTCACAAAGCAACACCAGATGATTGCTGCCACGCATCCCGGGTTCCACGTCGCCGCGGTCCTGCCCGTTTCCGGCGTTGGCCTTCTCGCCGCGGTCGTGCCGGCTGCCCTTCGCGACGTAGACTTCGCAGCCGATGATTGGCTTCACATCGCGCTTGCTAGCTTCATAGAAAAAATTAGCGGCGGCAAAAAGGTTGCCGTGATCAGTGATGGCCACCGCCGGCATTTTCTGGCGGGACGCTTCGTCGAGGAGCTCGGTGGTTTCGCAGGCGCCGTCGAGCAGACTGTAATCCGTGTGAACGTGAAGATGAACGAACTGCGGCTGGCCCATGGAACCCGATTCTAACAGGATACGGAAAAAGTCGATATGCTCCGCACCCGAGCGGCACGCAGCAAATGTCTGTGTGACCGCGTAGCGGTCAACGGTTCGTGGACTTGTGGAAGAGGAAGTAGATTGAAGTTTCGTTGGATTATTGCAGGGTGGGAGGTGGCCTGCATAGGCGAACCTACTGAGGGATGCCGGCGCGCTTCATGAGGGCCAGAAAGCGAGGATCGGCTCGAACACTTTCGAATGCTGGATCGACTTTAGGATAGGGGAGCATTAAATCGTGGACGCGATAGGCTCTCTCCAACCAGTAAAGAGAGTGATCCTTGTCACCTAGTACCGCGTAGTCGCAGGCAATGTCGTAGGCATGCGGATAGTGCTCACCTGCTGACTTGCTATTCAGGCCGATCCGTGTTCGCAGCAGGCCTTTCGGCCCTGCTGTCTTGTAGGCGTGTCGCAGGGCCGCCATTCTCTCCTGACTCGCTCCCCAATATTCCTCGGTCTTGAGGGCCTCCTCAGCGGCCAAGCGCGGTTGCTGGGTTTGTGTGTAAATGCCAGACAACAGGGAGTGCAGCATCGGAGTGTCGGGGTAGAGTTCGAGTCCCTTCCGAGCCTCAAGCAGAGCCTGGTCGTACTGTCGGCTGAAATAGAGTTGATAAACGAGAGCGACATACATGGTGAGAGAAATGGGATCCAATTCCCTCGCTTTTCGAATCTCCTCCGCAGATGCTTTAGGGTTTCCCATGAATAGCAGCAAGCTGGAATAACCCATGTGGGCACTGGCATCATTCGAATTGAGTTCTATAGCTCTTCTGTATTCTCGTTCCGCTTTGATCCAGTCCCACTCGTAAAAATGCGCCATGTCTCCCAGCGAGTGGTGGGCTTCGCCCAGGTTGGCATCCAGCGCCACGGCTTTCTCCGCGGCCTCCCGGGCGGGCACGTAGGCTTCCGCCGCAGGCATCTCGCTCAGCAAGGAAAGTAATAAATAACACTGCGCGATTTTCGCGTAAGCGGAGGCATAGTTCGGATCTTTTCCAATCGCGGCCTGATAATAATGCAGGCCGGTTCGAAGGGCATCGGGAGTCTGTTTGTCGAAGAAATGAGTCCCCTTGAGATATGCTTCGTAAGCCTCCGGGTCGATTGTGGCTGCGCTTGATGATCGCTTGCGTTCAGCGGGGGTGAGTTCATTCCCGATTTGGCGCGCTATCTGCTCAGCAACTTCAGTTTGTAAGCGCAGGACGTCCCGCTGGACGCGCGCGTAGCTTGCCGCCCAAACATGAGTATCTGTTGTCGCCCGGATCAGTTGCGCAGTGATTTTTATTTCGTTGCCTTCGTGCGCCACAGCCCCTTCCACAATCGCGTCAACCTGCAACTCGCGGGCAATTTGCGGTAGCGACTTCCGGGTACCTTTGTATTGCATCGTGGAAGTTCGCGAAATGACCCGCAAGCCCCGCACTTGGGCCAATTCCGTTATGAGCGCTTCGGTCATGCCGTCGGCGAGATAGTCCTCATCGTGATCGCCGGACAAGTTAACCAGTGGAAGGACGGCAAGCGACCGGATGGGCGAACCGGCACTCGTAGGCGGTTGCATGCTGCGTTGGCGCCAGAGCCAGGCCAAGCCACCGACCAGGATCAGTCCCAAAGCGGCGAGGGTGAGTAGCTTCCAGACGCGGCGGACTGTTTGGGGAGCTTGGGGCGCGGCCGTCTCGCCGGGTGCCGGGCCGGGGGCTCGCTCCCTGCGCCACGCGTCGAGTTCTGCGGTGTAAGCGTAGACCGTCCCGAGCCGGCTGTGGTGGAGGCGGTGGACGGGCAACCCCTCGCGCTTCTCCCACCGGCGGACGGTGGTGATGTCCCGACCAAGGTAAGAGGCGATTTCCTTCCAGGACTCGAGGCGCCGTCCCTGAGGGTCCGCACTAGTGCTGGGACCTGATGTCACTCCTACGGACATGGAACTGAGGGCTCCTTCAGGACACGGGGATTATCACATCAGTTTCCTCCTGCGGCAATTGCTTAGTTATTGCGTAATTGGCTCTGGATGCCGCACTTTGCCTCTCTTAGCCTCTCTTTGCATCTTGCGCTGCAATGCCCCCGGGCCCAGCATGCGGTTAAGAGCCATCCACACGGGTGGACCCGGTGCGCCGTCCTGACCGTCTAGCGTTCCGCTGATAGAGGAGACAAGAAATGCGACTACTGAACAGATTTTGTGTACTCATACCTGGCTTAGCGATGACCCTCGCGATGTCGTCAGTCATACGAGCCGATGCCGTCTTGGACTGGAACAAAATTGCGGTAGACACGGCCGTCGCGAATGGCCAGAGCCCGTTCGCCCAGGCGCGCTACGCGGCGATCGTGCAACTGGCGGTATTTGAAGCGGTGAACGCTGTCACCGGCGAATACCGGCCGTATCTGGGCACGATCGTGGCGCCTCCGGGGGCCTCAGCCGACGCCGCAGCCGTTCAGGCCGCCTACGATGTGCTGGTCAACTATTTCCCGAATAGTCAAAAAACCCTGCAAATGCAGCTGGCGGCCTCACTGGCGTTGATATCTGACGGTCAATCGAAACAAGCCGGCATCGTCACCGGTCACGCCGCCGCTGGCGCCATGATCGTTCTGCGCGCCAACGACGGCTCAGCCCCACCCAAGTTCTATACTCCGGGACCCGTCGTCCCAGGAGCATGGCAGGCTACGCCAACTTGTCCAATCATGAATGGAATTGCGGTCGGGGCCTTCTTTCATTGGCAGAACGTAACTCCGTTTGGCATCCCGAATGCCAAGGCGTATCTGCTCGATCCACCGCCAGCGCTCACGAGCAACGGATACGCAAAGGCCTACAACGAGGTGCTGACGGTCGGGAACCTCACCAGCACGGAGCGGCCACAAGATCGGGCTGACGTTGTGCACTTCTTCCAAGTGACTTCGCCGACTCAGGCGCTCAATGAGGCTGCGCGGCAGGTCGCGGTGGAAAAGGGGGATACGCTGTCTGAAAATGCCCGCGCCCTGGCCCTGGTGAATATGGCCGCAAGCGACAGCCTTGTGGCGTCATTCTTCAACAAATATCACTACAACTTCTGGCGCCCCGAAACGGCGATTCGCGCAGGGGACACTGACGGCAATCCGAAAACAGAAGCCGATTCCACCTTCCTTCCGTTTATCCCGACACCTTGTTTCCCGAGCTATCCCTCAAATCACGCCAGCGGAACCAATGGCGGTACCGAGGTCCTAAGGCGTCTGTACGGTGAGGGCGGACACTCCATCACGCTGACGAACCCCGCGGTGCCCACCATCCTTTTGCAGTACACCACGTTTCAGCAGATTGACGATGATGTCGACGACGCGCGCGTCTATGGCGGCATACATTTTCGAACTGACCAGGACGCAGGAGCGCGCCTAGGACGGGCAATCGGCACGGCAGTCTACAAGCAGAACTTGCGTCCCGTGCACGATGACGAGTGAAATCAGTTCCACAACGACTCGCCATTCGTGCCATGCGATCCGGTGACTATGTGCCATGACGCACGAGTGGCGAGCGGGTGACAGGTCGTGGCTGTACCAAGTCGGCTTGTAGGAAGTGATCTCCGCGCTTGGCATCGATCCTGGACGGATTACGGCGTATCCGGAACCAAATTGCGACGATTCCCCCCAGGCGCACATAGCCCCACCGAGCCTGCATGTTACTTGCGGCTGTGGCGCTTCTTGGACGCGGGTGCACTCTTTCGATGAGGTGCGGGCGCGTGGTGCTTCGCGGCCGGCTTTGGCGTGTTTTGCGTCCGCCTTGGCTGCGGCATGTTTATGCTTGGCAGCGTCGCCCATGGCTGCCGCGGCGTGTGCTTTGTCCGTGCCTTTTGGTTTCTTTTCCTTCTCCTTCTTTTTGGGCGGTTCCTTGATTCCGGTGATCTTGCGCAAAATCTTTTCCCGCTCTTCCGGCGTTTTCCCGCGGCCGGTGAGCTGCATGGCAAAAACTTGCTCGACGACATTATCGAACTTTGGCCCTCGTGGCATTCCCAGTGCTTCCAACTGCGCGGCCACACCGGGAAGACCAAGACGAACCGGCCGCCACTTGTTCAAATAGGCGCGAATCTTCGAGAGCGCGGCGGACTTGTTTGACTCCGCCATCAAATAGGCCATTTGATCCAGCGGGAGCTTTTCCAGAAACCGGTAGGAATCGATGGGAGCTTTTGTTTTCTTGCCGAGAAGCTCCTTTTGCGCCTCCAACGCTACTTCCTCGAACTCCAGGACGGCCGCCGATTCCGCGGCACGGAAGCCCGCCTTCGATAAGAGGCTGGCCAGTTCCCTATCTTTCAAACGTCCGAGAATGGCCAAAAGCATCGGCGTGGCCAGGCGCGGCCGGAAACCCGCCGTGAACAAATCCTCACGTACTTTCATCAGGCGGCCGATCGCTTCGTATCCGGGATGCTTCTTGGCGAGAACGGGGCTGATGGCCTCGAGCAAATCGTGCTCTTCCCAGGCTTTGAGAACGACCGCCGGCCGCTCTTCGCGCGCCGCAGCTTGCAGTTCAGTACCGGCATCCTCGGGAGCAATCGTGTGTTGCAGTTCACGCTCGATCGCCAGATCAAACCATTCCTGCGTCCGCAGTTCCATTTTGAATCCCATGCGCGCCGCGAAGCGCAGCACACGCAATAACCGGACGGGCTGATTGGTGAAACTGTGAATCGTGAGCGCCCGCACCTCGGCGCGCTCGACGTCGGACAATCCGTTCGTCGGATCGAGGAGCAGTCCGCGCGATGCCGGATTGAGCGAGATGGCGATGGCGTTCAGCGAGAAATCGCGACGCCGCAGGTCCTCCATGATGGTGGACCAGCGAATCTCGGGACGCGTACCGGGCCGGACGTAATGGTCGTCCCGCGCCGCGGAAATACTGCCTTCGCAGTCTCCGGCAAACAAGATTTCCACCACGCGCAGCTTTTCATCTTCGACCAGAATCTTTGCGCCGCCCTTTTCCAGCTCGCGCGCAATCCTCGAGGGGTTGCCCTCCACCGTGAAGTCGAGGTCGCGAAGCGACGCACCGGTAATGAGGTCGCGGACCGTTCCGCCCGTCAGATACACGTTGAACCCCAATGCGGCGGAGAGTTCCTGGACGCGCATCATCGCGGCGCGCTGTTCCGGCGAGAGCCGGCTTTCCAGCAAAAACATATAGTCTGGCATTGCACTCCTTCAGCTTCAGGGTGTCCGCGCTGACCGCCGCGGAAGGACCCGCAATAGTTTCCCGTAGCCCGCCGCGCTATGCACGCGGATGATGAGCCTTGTAGATCTGCTTCAACCGCTCCTCGACAACGTGCGTGTAGATTTGCGTTGTCGAAATGTCCGCGTGGCCGAGCATCAACTGCACGGATCGCAAATCCGCGCCCCGCTCCAGCAAATGCGTGGCAAAACTATGCCGCAGCATGTGCGGAGTCAGCGCCATGCGCAGCCCCGCCCTCCGTCCATAGGCCGAAAGAATTTTCCAGACGCCCACGCGGCTCAACTGGTGGCCTCGCCGGTTAACGAACAACGTCGGGCTGCCTACCAGCTTGCCGACGAACTGTGGACGCGCGTCGCGGAGATATTTTTCCACCATTCCGATGGCCTTGCGTCCCACTGGAACAATGCGCTCTTTGTCCCCTTTGCCGATGCATCGCACGCAGCCGACCTTGGTATCCAGATCTGTCACTCGCAATCCAATCAGTTCAGATACCCGTAGTCCCGTCGAATACAAGACCTCCAGCATCGCCCGGTCCCGCAGTCCAATCGGCGTTTTCGCATCCGGCTGCGTCAGCAGGCGCTCTACCTCTTCGAGGCGAAGATATCCGGGCAGCGATCGCCGGATTTTCGGCGATTCCAGGTTGATCGAGGGATCCGTCGAAATCAGTTCCTGGATTTGGGCGAAGCGAAAGAAGTTGCGCAGCGTTACCAGATGCCGCGCCACGGACTTGCTCTCCAGCTTTTGCCGGTACAGCCCCGCCAGAAAATCCACCAGGTCATCGCGGCTGACAGCCTCGAGGCTCAGCTTGCGCTTCTGGGCAAACGCGTCGAATTTTACAAGATCGCGGCGATAGGCAGAGACGGTGTTCGCAGACAACCCCTTCTCCACTCTGACGTGCGTCAAGAACGACGAGATTGTTGCTGAGAGTTCCATCAAGGCTCCGCGTAACCGTCACCACCGCCAATACGGCGCCTCGTCGCTATGCCGTAAACTTCCTCGATCTCATGGCACCGAAAAATCCACGCGAGGGCCAGATAAAGAACCGTCGCACCCAGAATCAGACCGGCAAAAACGAGGAGCTGCACAAAAAATCGCGAGTGAATCGTAAACGTCGTGTAGTAATTCCCGAACCAGCACGCTACTCCCATGATGCCCGCGCACAAAGAGATCTTTCCAAACGAGCGCAGGATCTCCATGGTCCCCATCGCGCCGTACCGGATGCGGAAAATTATGAACAGCGCGAAGAAATCAAAAAAAGTCGCCAGAGCCGTCGCCAGCGCGGGGCCGCCGTTCTGCACGCGCTTGAAAAAGAACTGCATGAAAACGATGTTGAGGACAATGTTTAGAACCAGGGAGATCGAGGCAATGATTACCGGAGTTTTGGTGTCCCTTGTGGAGTAGAACGCCGGGACAATCAGCTTGACCGACGCCAGCGCCGGCAATCCAATCGAGTAGTACAGCAGTGCGCGAGCCGTCAGGCGCGTGGACGCCGCAACGAACTGTCCGTGCTGGAAAAGTACGCGAATGATCGGCTCCCTCAGGATCATCAAGCCCAGTGCCGCTGGAATGGTAATGAACGCCACGATTCGCACGGAGAACGACAGCGTCTTCTTCAGCGACTCGTAGTCCTTCGCTGCCGCCTGGTGCGACATCATCGGCAAAATCGCAGTGGCCACCGCAATGGCATATCCGCCAAGAACCAGCTCCATTACGCGGTCGGCAAGATACAACGCAGCCAGGCTTCCTTCCGGCATCATGCTGGCGGTCGCGAAACGTGTGTCGATCAACAGATTGATCTGCCCGATGCCAATCCCGAAGAGCCTCGGAATCATCAGCCGCGCCACGTCACGGATCGCAGGATGTGAAAACGAGATGCCAAAATTGAAATTCATTCCCTTCCGAACGAGAAGGGGCACCTGGATCAGGAATTGCAGCACACCGCCTACAAGTACGCCGACGGCAATGGAGGTCACCGCATCCTTGAAGTAGTTCCGCACGATCGCGAATGTGAATAAAATCGTGGCCAGGTTCAAGAATACCGGTGTCGCCGCCGGCAAACCGAACACATTGAAGCAATTCAGAATGCCCATGGCCAAAGCGGCCAGCGAAACAAAAAAGAGATACGGAAAGATAATTCGGTTTAGCTCCACGGCCTCGACGCCGGCAATATTCTTGCCCGCGAATAGGCGAACCACCGAAGGTGAGAAGACCATTCCCAGAACAGTTATGACCGCGGCAACAAGCGCGAGCGTCCAGAAGAGGCGGTTGGCGAAGTCCCAAACCTCCTTCCGAGACTTCTCCCTCATGTAACTCGAGAACACCGGGATGAACGAAGCCGTCATGGACCCTTCTGCCACCAGCCTGCGGAACAGGTTTGGGATTCGATAGGCCAGCACGTAGGCATCGGCTGCCGGGGTGGTACCGAGGAGGAGGGCAATGCGCTGGTCCCGCACGTAGCCGAGGACTCGGCTGACAATCGTGACCAGAGTAATGATCGAAGCGGACTTGAGAATCTGCTTTTTTTCGGTCAACGGGCGGCGCTCCGGGGCCCTAACCCTAATGGAAACAATGAGTTGACAGGAAAACGCGCTTAACATAACATACATTTTGCCGATTGGCAAATTCTGGCCATTCATGTCCAGGAACGGCTAAATTTTGAAGAATCGCACCCCAGCCTCCACGCACAAGAAAGTCATCATTGTGCTGGCCGACAAAAAGCCCTTACGCGGCTATCTAAACCCCGTGCGCCTGGGCCAGAGTGACCCCGTCGACCTGCTGACCCCGGACGGGGAGCACATTGAAGTTCCGCTGGGAAAAGTCCGCTCCGTTTTCTTTGTTCGTGAGTTTTCCGACGATTTCGAACCGGAGCGTAAGGCGTTTCTCAGCCGCCCAAAGCTCGACGGACTCTGGGTGCGCCTTCGTTATACCGACGGCGAAACTCTCGAAGGCGTCGTCCCCAACGATTTGCTCTCCTTGCTCGATAACGGGGTACAAATCACGCATCCGGACTTGAATTCGACCACCGATCGCATCTTTGTCCCTCGTGCCGCGTTATCGGAAGTGACGGTTCTCGGCGTCGTCGGAATCGCCCGACGCAAGCCCGCGGCGGCTGCCGCCGGCGCCTCTCAACCTCGCCTGTTCAACGAATAATCCAGACCGCCTGTACTTCCCTCTTGGCCCTGTGCGAGACTCGCAACCAGAGCCAAAACGTTTTGAGGAGCCGCGCCATGAAACTTTCCGAAGTTGCGCAAAAACTGGGCTGCCGCCTGGAAGGGCCGCCCGAGGTCGAAATCACTGGCGTCGCCGGTATCGAGCAGGCCGAACCTGGCCAGCTTACCTTTCTCGCGAATCGCCGCTACTTCCCGCTTCTTAAGACGACGCGCGCCTCCGCCGTCTTAGTGGAGGAAGGCATTTCACTGGCTCGGGACCCCTCGCTTGCGCCGCTGGCCGCTCTGCGCTCCGCCAATCCATACCTGGCTTTCGCCCACGCCATCGAGCTTTTCTACCAGCCCCCGCGTTATGCTCCGGGAATCCATCCGACCGCCGTCATCGCGAAGAGCGCTCGCATCGGAGAAAACGCTCACATCGGCCCGTACTGTTTCATCGACGAAGACGCGCACATCGGGCGCAACGCCGTACTTCATAGTTCCGTCACGATTTATCGCGGCGCGCAAATCGGCGACGATTTCTTCGCGCATGCCCACGCGGTCGTGCGCGAGTCTTGCCGCATTGGCAATCGCGTGATTCTCCAAAACGGCGTCATTATCGGTGGAGACGGCTTCGGCTTCGCCAAGCAAAAAGACGGCACCTGGTACAAAATGCTGCAAACCGGCCCAGCCGTCCTTGAAGACGATGTGGAAGTGCAGGCCAACTCCTGCGTGGATCGCGCCACGATCGGCGAAACACGCGTCGCTCGAGGGGCGAAGCTCGACGATCTCGTACTTGTCGGGCACGCCTCGCGCGTCGGCACCAACACCATGCTCTGCGGCCAGGTCGGCCTTGCTGGCTCCACGAAAGTCGGCGCGAATTGCATTTTCGCTGGCCAGTCCGCAAGCTCTGGCCACCTCTCCGTCGGCGACGGCAGCGTGGTCTATGGTCAAGCAGGGCTTCCGGGCGATTTGCCTCCTCGCTCCATCGTTGGGGGATCCCCGGCTGTAGACAGCCGCTTGTGGATGAAATTCACGGCCGCGCTCAATCGGCTGCCGGATTTGCAAAGGCGCGTGCGAGATTTAGAAACTGAAATCGAGAAGCTGAAGGCCTGACTTTTCAATCGACAGTTTGTTCTTCGACCGAGCCCGTACCTGACGCCGCATCGGCGGTCTCGAGAGGACGCTGCTCCGGCGGCAGTCCCGCCGCAAGCGCCGCGCGAATTCGCTCATTCAGAGTTTCACGCTCCTCCAGGGAATATTTCGAAGCGTCGATCGATTCAAGAAACTCGACCAGGACTTCTCCGGGACGTATGACCATGGAGCGCTTTTCCATAATCTTTTGCGCCCCCGAGCACGCAATCGGCACGATCGGCACGCCCGCCCTGATCGCCATCACCACCGCGCCCTTCTTGAACCGCTGTAGCCGCCCATCCGGGCTGCGCGTCCCTTCTGGATAAATCAGAAACGACTGCCCCGCTCGCATGGCTTCGGTGGCCTTCTCCACGCTCGCCACCGCCGATTCATGCGCGCTGCGATTTACGGGAATAAAATGCGCGCTCCGAAACGCCTGGCCGACAATGGGCCACTTGAAGAGCGATTGCTTCAGCAGTACCGCGATCCTGCGGGGAATCGCGCCAACCACCGCCGGCGCGTCCACGGAGCTGGTATGGTTTGCCACAAACAGGCAGACTCCCGGTGGAATCCGTTCCATTCCTCGCACGCGCACCTTTACGCCCACTGCCCGCACGAAAAACATCACTCCCTTCACTCCGGCCCAATAAATCGGATCCGGATCCTTGGTGATCACGGTGTACACGAGCAGAGGCGGCCCAACGATCAGGATGTAAATCGAAAGAAAGACGGCGATGAACAAGGTGCGAAGCATGAAGCAGGCTGAACTTTCTCGAATCTTGCCCTGGCGGTCAAGCGGAACGTGGAAACGTTTTCCAGCCTAAGGAACAGCGCCGCCGCGGGTGACCCCATGAAGCAGCCCCTCGCGGATGCGCCGAGCCTTCTCGCCCGCATGCCCGTCTTCCGTGACTCCATAAAACGTTTCTTTGATCTCGCCGAGCCGGAATTCAAGCGACACTTTTTTCCCTTCCCTGACCACCCACAACTTCAGGAGATCACCCGGCTTTTGTTCCCGCAGCCAGCGATCCGTCCGGCGCGGTGCTTCACCGCCGTTCCAGACGAGGATGGTATCTCCTACCCGCAGATCTGCCAGTTGCGCTGGGCTATCCGCAACAACACTTTGCACTACCAGGGCGCCAGTTGCATCGCGCGCCGCGGTGAATCCCAGCGTCGGTCGTTGATGCTCAATAATCCGCAATTCCAATCCCGCCAGCGCCAGCACGCGTTGATAAGGAAACGGCTCAATCCCTGCCACGTATTTGTCGAAAAATTCTTCGAACGAACTCCCGGCAATCTTCTCCACTGTCAAACGAACGTCCAAACTGTCTCTGTAAGCCTTGCCCTGCTTCGCGAAGTCCGTGTTCATCGCTCGCAGCACATCATCCAGGCTCTTCACATTCTCGGTACGGTCCCGGATCAACATATCCAGCAAATCCCCCAGCATTTGTCCCTTCGTATAGTAAGAAATGCTGTAATCCGGCTGGTTGTAAAGCGGATATTTCTCCAACCAGGCGTCCAGGCTCGACTGCTCCGCGCTCTGCCAGCGATTCGCAGGCCGGTTCTCCAATTCCGTGATCTGTGCGCCAAGGTCCGCGTAAAATTGCTCTTTGCTCCAGATGCCGCTGCGTACCAACGTGTACGCTCCATACGTGTTCGTCACTCCCTCGGCAAACCACAAAGCACGCGTATATTGCTCCTTCGCATAGTCTACTGGCTCCAAGGTCGCGGGCCGGATCCGCTTCACATTCCATAAATGAAAAAATTCATGCGCGGCCACCCCCGGCAAGTTTTCATCCGAGGGCACGCCAATGGCTGTTGAGTCTGCGTGTTCCATTCCTCCCCCGCCCGACCCTTTGCCGATATGAAGAATGAAGGTGTAGCGTTCGAATGGCGCCCCTTCCATCAGCTTCAGCTCGTACTGGCAGATGCGCTTGAGGTCCTCCTCGACCTTTTTCCTCTTCCAGTTGTCGCCATGAATCACAACCCAAATCTCCGGCTTAAAGCCAGTTAATTGAAATTCTTCGAACTTTCCCACCTCGATTGGCGCATCGCCGAGTGCGTCATAATTGGCGGCTTCGAAGAAGAATTTCCGAGCGCGTCCCATGGATTCGAACGAAACACCAGCGCCACTCTCCGCCCGCCAACCTTCAGGAGGATTGGGAATGCCCAAATTCACATTCTCGAGACGCCGCCCCGGGACATACATCAGGATCATCGCTGGATTGATGAAAGCGTGCTCCGAGTTCAGCTGCGACGCAAACGGGCCAACCTCATCCCAGTAGATGGCGTACTGAATCCTAATCGTGCCGTTCCCCAGGATCCGCCAAGTCTGCTTGTCCATCTTTTCGATTGGGGCCCTTTCAGGCCCAGCGAAAGCTTCAACTTGCTGCACGCGATCGCTGAAATCTCGAATCTGGTAGAGCGCATTCCACGTGGGCATCTGTACACTCACCTCGCCGGCTACGTCCGGAATGTTCATCGTCACGTGGAAGAGATGCTGTTCAGGATGGTCAAGGGACACAGTGTACTGAATCGTTCCACTGCTGGAAGCACTGAATGTCAGGATAAACAGGAACGCGATAATCGCCCGGTTGACCAACTTCGTCCGGGAAGGAGTAGAGGTCACCGAGTTTTCGCCTCGCTCCCGACCGGAACGGTGGAGCCGAGCTTCTTCAGAAGTTTTTCGCACAATCCATCAAAGCTGCCGTTGGACATGATAAGAAACACATCGCCCGCCTTGGCCTCTGCGGCGAGATGTCCCGCAATCGCATCGGAGCTTGGAAAAACGCGTGCATCCTTTCCTAATGCACGGACGCTTTCCGCAACACTCTCCGGATCCAACCGGTTCTCATCGCCAAGCTGCTGCGCCCGAAACACGCCCCCGAGGATGACGCGATCTCCAAGCGCGAGCGCCTTAGGCAACGCATCTTGAAACACCTTTCGCCGCATGGAATTCGAGCGCGGCTCGAGTATCGCCCAAAGCCGCCGCCCCGGCCAGCGCCCCCGCGCCGCCTCAATCGTCGCTTTCACGGCCGTGGGATGATGCGCAAAGTC
>WNFT01000651.1_pt1 | contig 29092 bp, 17 predicted proteins | sample 5400191 | NCBI WGS metagenome assembly WNFT01 (sample SAMN13153359, study PRJNA577476) | soil metagenome | isolation source: 80 cm saprolite under Madrone tree | place: USA:California | collected 2016-06-14 | reverse complement strand
GAGCGCTCGGGCCCTCTCCGTCCTGCTCGTTTGGCATGGCCAGCGTTGGCGCAGTTGCTGGGCGGCCTCTTTGCGCTGATCGTTCTGTTCCATGTGGTGGTCGGCTTGGCAGTGCTCTGGACCGAGGCGGAGGAAGTCGTCTCTAAGAGGACGGCCAAATACCGGGTGGGGTGGCTGGTGCGGCTCGTGGGCGAAGCGCTGGCCGCTCTGGTGTGGACGCGGCTAGCCTTCGTCGAGGCGCCCGACGTCTGCGCACGCCGATGGTTTCCCCAAGAGGGAACAGACCCGCGCCGGTGGATTCTTCGGCAGGAGTGGTTCATGGCCCTCTTTGCCTGTTGTGGTCCCTTACACGCGCTCTCGGGCTGGGCGCTGGCCCTCGTGATCAGGGGCCAGGGGCCCTCCGAGGCCTGGCGCAGCCAGGTCGCAGGATGGGTAATGATGGCGTGGCTGGTTGTAGGCCTGCTTGGTGTGCTCGTCATGGTCGTCGCGGTGTGGCCAGGGCGGCTCTGGAGCGAGCTCAAGCGTGTCGATCAGTATCGTCTCGCAGTTTTGACCCTAGTCCGCTGGGCTTCGATTGCGATGGTGGCGCGCCTCCTGTTGGCTATGTATGAGGCTGTGACCGGTCCCCTCTTCACCGGCGATCTCGCGCAGTTCAACGTCGCCAGAGCGGTACGGCCCGAGACACTCGTATCGCCGACATTGCCGATCCTGTTCCTGGGCCTGCCCATGTACCTGTGGGGCCTCCTCAACCTCTGGAGACTGCACCAGCAGGCCGCTGGGTTCGGCGACTCCGCCCCCTTGATCGCAATCATCGACGGACGTGCGCCGGAGGGAGTGAAGTCCTGGGGACCGGGTCTGCAACTCGCAAGGGAGCTCGACGACCCCGTGCTCTGGCTACGGCCTGGCCCCGCACTCCTCGTGATGGTGGCTCTTTCCGCCCAGGTCGTGGGCGTCATCCGCTACGGACGGGTGCCGGATGGCGCAGGCATTCGCTGGATGCTCGGTCTAGGAACCCTCCTCTCGCTCTTCCTCGTGGGGCATGCCATGACCCATTCCGTGGCCCTCGCGCGTACCCTCCTCCGTGCACTTCGTGCATTGACTCTGCATCCGATAGCCTCTTGCTTTTCCCGAGTCGGAGAGCTGCCGTTTCTGTGGCGGCTTTCGTTGGGCGCTCCCTCGGGCGGCGAACTCTCACCGCTCGTGCGACAGGCCAGAGCGGTGCGGGAAGCCATCAACCTAGCCCAAGCTGAATCCGGTGAACTGTCGCAGATCCAAGACCTCGTCGCGCCCGCGGTCCTCGGCCAGCCGAATCCCTCATCAGAGCAGGAGGCGCAGCTTCCCTTCAACGCCACGCCGGCCTGGCGCGCGCTTCTCGAAGTTGGCGGGCAGTTGACGGAGGCCCTCGAGCGATCCTACTGGCGCGGGATGCCCGGCCCGACTGAACTCGCCGGAAAAGGCCAGGGTCTGCAACGCAGCCCGTGGCGCGAGGCCGAAATGTTCCTCGCTCTTCAGGTGGCCTACATCGTGAAGCACGCCCTCGTCAGGGTGACGCGCGGCCTGGCCTTGGTCATGGCCGGTCTCGTCCTCGTCCTTGCCGCGCATCTCTTCTACACGTTCGAGGGGCGAGGCTTCTGGCTGGGCCTGGACTGGGTGCTCGTGGCTCTGGGTACCGTGGTCGCGGTTGTTCTCCTCGTGGCCTTCGAGAAGGATGCGATCCTCAGTTGTCTCTGGGGCTCCGAGCCAGGCAAGGTGGGCTTCCGAAGCGAGTTCGTCCAGCGGGTCCTGGTCTACAGCGCGGTGCCCATCGTGACTCTGTTCGTGACCTTCTTTCCGGAAGTGGGGAGCGCACTCTTTTCGTGGCTTGGGCCATTCCGCTCGTCGTTGCCGTAGTGCCGGAACCTGACGCAGGCAGGGCGGGGGCAATGCCGATCCCGAGTCGTCTCGGTCTCAGCTCGCCTCTTTGGGGGAGCGCGCGGACCTGCGCAAATGCCCTTGACAGTTAAACCCCGGTCTGCCTAGAGTTGGGCGCATTCAGGCGACGCAAGTCATGCTCTCCACCGCGTTCCTGCCCCATCTGTTTCCGCTGGCGATGATCGCAGGCTATTTCACGGCTACCCCGTGGGCCTTTCGAGCCGTGGGATGGATCGTGCTGATCGTGCCGCTGCTGGACTCGGTCTCCGGCGTCGACCGGCGCACCGCTATTGCACAGCAGGAACGCGAGCAGCTCGGCGAGGTGGCGATGTGGACGTTCGTACCCCTCCACCTCGCGATCGTCTGGTGCGGGCTCCAAGCCGTATCGCGGGAGCCGCTTCCTTTCGGCGATCTGCTGCGGCTCATCTGGTCGGTCGGACTGGCCGTCGGAGCCACAGCGGGGATGTTCGGCGTGCCGGTGGCACATGAGCTGATGCATCGGCCGGGACGCCTTAGGCGGAGTGTGGCGGAGGTTCAGATGGGCCTCCTAAGCTATCCCCATTTCTGCATCGAGCACGTGGAGGGACATCACCGGTACGTGGCGACTCCGCGCGATCCCGCCACCGCCCGCCTCGGCGAGAGCCTTTTTGCCTTCTATCCCCGGGTTGTGTGGGGAAGCCTAAGGAGTGCTTGGCGCATTGAGGCGGGCCGGCTGCACGACCGCGGTATCGGCGTGCTGAGCTTCCACAACCGGATGCTCCGCTATGCGATCCTGCTTTGGGTGCTCTACGCCGTTCTCTTCGTCCAGTTCGGCTGGCCTGGGATCACCTTCTTCGCCGTCCAAAGCGCGGTAGGGTTCTCGACCCTCGAGGTGATCAACTATGTCGAGCACTACGGATTGACCCGTCGTGAATCGGCACCGGGTTGCTACGAGAGGGTTGGCGTGGAACATGCGTGGAACTCGAACCATCGCGTGAGCAACTGGCTCCTGTTCAACGTGGCGCGGCATTCCGATCACCATTGCGACTCACGCCGCCCCTGGGGCTCGTTGCGGAACCTCGACGAGGCCCCCCAACTGCCGGCCGGCTACTTCTCCATGTTCGTTCTGGCATTGGTGCCGCCGCTTTGGCACCGCGTGATGGATCCTCGCGTTGCCAGTTGGCAGCGCGCACAAGACGGAATGTCTGCCCCGGAGGTTATTCGGTGAGGCGGGCGGCCATCAAGAGGTACATGCGCTTCCTGGAAGTCGTCAGTGTTGTGGCCGGCCTGTTGATCGTGGGTTCGTGTGCCACGCTGGGGTTCTTCTCCGGGGGCTTCTGGGGAGGTCTCGTCGGCCTCGCGGTGACCCTTCTGGTCGCGGTCGCCCTGGTGGGCATGGTCTTCCTAATCACGACGATGAGCGATGACGTGATGGCGATACGGAGGTACCTGGACAGTAAGGAAACGCCGTCGCACGAGACCAGATCGGCGACCGCGGGCGAGCCAGCCGACCCGCAAGGCTCTGGCCGCCCCTAGCTAAGCTAGCTAGGTCTGCCCCCCCCTGGATCTTGATCTCGTACGCGTTCCAGGCACCTGGCGGCTTCAATGGTAAGTTGTTGGGGTTGGTCGGCCCCTGGAAGCCGTCGATGGCGGCCGTCTTGTGCACTCGCGCGTCGTCTGGTATTCGACTTAAGAAAAAGTGAGGCCGCAATTAGACATCCTTCGGACGCCCGTGCATGATCAATCTTTCCGCGCATGGCTACCCTCCTCTGTCTGGGGTTGGGTGCGCCACTCGGCGCGCCAGGACTGGTTCTCCCGGGACATGATCTCCTCGCAGTCCCGCACGAACGCGGCCGCGTCGGCCGGCGCCTTTGCCGTAGCGGCCGCCCGCTTCAGACGGAGCTGCCCTTCGGCGGCCTGATACAGCGAAAGCAGGGCCTCCAGCCGGAGGGCCCGCAGGTGCGCGGCGATCGCCGCCGCAACCGTCGTCACCACCGGTATCCACGTCGGGAACTTCCCCTCCTTGAAGAGGTCGAGGCCGAGGATCAGGGCTGCTGCGCCGAGTGCCAGGGTGATCGGACGCCAGAACTGGAGCGTCGCTGCGGCGCTGGTCCAGGCCTTCTCGTAGAAGGCGATCTGATCATCGATCCTCTGGCGCAGGTAGTCGGTGAGCGACCCGACGTTCGGCAGCGGTCGCGAGGAGCCGTTCGGCAGGGCCGACCGGCGCAAGCCGACGTTGCCCTGCAACTCCCGCGCGACCTTCTGCAGGTTTTCGTCGCGGTCCTCGCCGTCATAGCGAGGGATCTTCATCAGGTAGAGCCAAGTCTCGCGCTTCAATGCCTCGGCCAAGATGCGCGCCCGGCTCCAGTCGGGCTCTCCCTGGCTGAGGAAGAACTCGCGGCCGATGAACCCCGCAAGAGCAACCGCCACGCCCGCTGCGATGCCCCAGACGCGAGCCCACGTCGGCGAGAAGTAGCCGGACACCACGCCCAGGACGGCTCCAGTGACACCGAGGGCGAAGGCCATGGTTCGGGCCCGGTCCTGTATCGTCTTTCCCCGCCGCGCGGTGCCCGCCCAGGTCAGGTACTGTCGCCAGACCTCCTCCGGGACGGCACTGGTGGAGTCGCTGACCGTGTCGCTCATCCCTTCCTCCTCCGCGCCTCAACCGGCGTCGAGATCCTTGCTTATGCGTGCGGGCCGCGTTTCGCGGCGGCTTCGAGCAGGTCGACCGCGCCGCGCACGCCGGGCTCGGCCTTCTCGGACAGTACTTGCCCCGCCACGAGCTCATTGAGGGTCGAGAGCGGCGCTTCAAGAACGGCCGTCCTGCGCACGGCCGGAACCAGATCGATGCCCTGCCGGTAGGCTTCCAGCCCTTCAAGGGCCTCGCCCCGAAACAAGTGGGTATCCGCGAGGTCGAAGCGCCGCCAGTAGTCCCGGGGCGCCTCGACCACCTCGAACGCGCAGAGATGACGGAGGCGATCGAGAAGGGCTTCCGCACGGTCCGCGGCATCCGGCTTGCGGTCGGAGATCAACAGGCACAGTCGGACGATGTTCAAGGCCGGGTAGGTGTCGTGCCGGTTCAGCGAAAGGGCCGCTTCATAGTGGGCGGCAGCCTCTTCCAGCAGCGCATGATCGCGCTGCTGGAGGCCGCCCGAGAGCGCGAGCCGGCGTAACGCGCCGCCCAGGCCGGCGAGTAGGTCGGGGTTTTGGGGGTCAAGCTCCACGGCTTGGCGCAAGGCCGCGACCGACTCCTCGCGGCGGCCCAACTGTCCGAGTACCAGCCCAAGCTGTTGGTGGAAGGGAGCGTAGCGAGGGGCGGCGGAGAGACCCTTTTCGGCCTCCTGGCGGGCATCCTCGAGCCGCCCGAGTTCGCGGAGCTCTACGACGTGTCGGAACCGGGCCTCCACAGACCACGGATCCTCTTCGACGGCCTGTCGCAGCAAAGTGAGGCGGCGCTCGACGTCCTTCTCGCGGCTCATGGCGTCGAGGAGCCGGCGCACTCGCTCGCCGGCGACCTTGTTCCACTGGCCGCTGCCCACGACCTTGAGGTCCAGGGCCTTCATCACCGGGCTGTCGCAGTGGTCAGGATCAGCGAGCCCGGCGCGCACGAACTCCACGAGGAGCTTCAGTGAGTCTTCCGGGAGCCGGTCGGCGTACTGGATGACTCGCAGTGGCTCGACGTTGAAAGGCACCTTGGTGGTGTCCTGGGCCAGCAGCACGGTGACGCCCCGGCGCAGCGCAAAACGCACACCCAGCTCGAGGAAGACGTTCGGATTGGCCCCGGTGAGGTCGGCGAGGTAGACGTCCGCCTCGAACGCCTCGCGGTACATGGTGTCATGGATCACGCCGCCTCTATGCCGCTCCTTCTCCACCAGGAGACGCACCTTGCATCCGAGGCTTTCCTCCAGGGCCTCGGCGGCGTGTTGATAGAAGCGCCGCACCTGCTCCGGGTTGCTCCAGTGCGCGTGGGCACCGAAATCTGTCCCCGGCATTGCCACGAAGACGTTCAGCGTCTTTGTCTCTTCAGCCATCGTCGAACTCCACGTTCAGGGCCGCGGAGCCTTCAAGGCGGTGCTCCTGACCACGTCCTCGACGATCGCGTCGAGCCAACTAATCCGGACTCCGCGGTCGGCCAGGGCGTGAGGGAAGAGCCGAGGGTTCCTCACTGTGGACTCCAGCTCATGCGACCTTGGACGCGCCTTCGGCTATCGCTCATTTGTCGATCGATCGCGACGACGCGTGGAGCGAAGTCCTCGATTGAATCCCACGTTCGACTAGTTCGCGAATCGCCTTCTCCACCTCCTCATCGCCCGGGACACGTCTCGCGGCCTCCTGATAAGCCTCTAGAGAAAGCTCGTACTCCCTCTCCGCGTTCTCTTCGCGTCCCCCATCAGCATCGAGTTGGTCGGCAAGGTATTTGCGCCAGGCCCCCAGCTCTTTTGCGAAATCCCCCCTTTTCGTATCCATCTGTGCACCTTTTTGGATGTCGATGAGACCGCTGCGGATCGCCTCTTCCCAGCCGGCCTTCTTGAGGTCCCTTCGGACCACGCCAAGCCCGCATTTGGCGACACCCAAGCCTCGCATATAAGCCGCATCATGCGGGGCGCCTTGCGCCAAGGTTTGTGCGACGCGAATCTCCTCCTGCACCATTGGAAGCGCCTCTTCAAGGCGCTCATTGTGGTAAAGGAAAAGAACGAGCTTGTCTCGCGACGCCAAGAGAAGCTTGTTCATCTTCGTCTGCGCGTCCTTGGACGCGAGCCAGGCGGCGACCTGGGCGGCGTGCATTGATGCAACCAGCGGTGCCGTTCTTTCCTCCGCATTCCCGAGCCTTTCGTGCGTCAGTTGGATCCAATCGTAAATGTTGCGGAGCTCGTTGTATCCCGAGACGGCGGTGGGCCGATGGCCTATCCATTCTCGGAGTGACGATTCCGCGGTGTTGAACTCCCGAAGTGCGCCGGCGTAGTCGCCTCCCCTGAACAGCCTGGCACCTTCGCCCACCTCCTCGGCATGCGTGTCGGAGCTTTCTGGCACGGCTCGAATCAGGGTTTTGTGGAGCGCTTTCAACTCGGTCACCTCACCGCCAGCAGCGGCAGCCGCCACTCGATCGCCAGCCTCTCGCCGAACCTCGGCTTCGCGCATGCGGGCTGCGATGAGGTATTGCACATAGTTAGGCGCGTTCGGGTGAGTTCTGATCAGTCCCTTAAGCCGGTCAATGGATTTCTGCAGGGTGTCTTCGGCTTGCTGCGGCTGGTTGAGGGCCGCCAGGGCGCGCGATTTCTCAAGCAAAAGGTTGGCAAGCAGCGCCTCCGCGTCCGTGTCCGCGCTGTCGAGCCGAGGTGTCGCATAGAAGGATTCGGATTCCTCGAGGGCCGCCAGACGCTCAGTGTGCAAGTCGCGCGCGGCGAGCACTCTGGCATGACAAAGCAACGCCCACCCTAGATCCTTTCGCAACGACACATTCGTCTGGTCGATCTGGGCCAACTCACGCAGGGTCGCAATCGCCTCCAAGGTCACCGCTTCCGCCTGTTCGATCGAGGGCCGAGGGTCGCAGTGTTTGATCCTGCGGTCGCGACAAGCGACGATTCCTTCGCTCACCAAGAGCTGGGTCGCCGCCCTTTCCCGTTGCCACAGCTGGTTGCTTGGATCCCAGCGCTGGAGGTCCTCGAAGGCGTCCAGCACGGTGCGGTAGTCATCTAACGCACGCTGTGGTGTCTCCCAACGCCGAGCATTCCCTCGGAAGGCAACTCCCGCAAGTGAATTCCTCCTTGCTGAGATGGACGGTGGCCTCAGCCATGCGGCCTTTATCGCTAGTACGGCAGCTCCTTCGTAGTCCTCCATGAAATTGAGGAGGGACGCCCGCAGCAACACGACTCGACTGAATACTTCGAGGGCCCTCGCGTGCGGATAGGTCTCGGGTGTGCCGGCCGCTGGGCCGCACTCATCACGTGACGCCTTGCGCCCGAAGAGCACGGTAGAGCTAACCTGGAGCGCCTCTTCCAAGACCCGGAGGGCGTCGGTTGTCTCCCCCATGCGGTCCTTGAGTTGCCCGACGGACACTAGGCTGTCGGCCAGGCTTGTGCAATCATCCGTTGCCTGGGGGGGATCGCCCGGGCTCGTGGCGACCTCACGCCAAGCCTTCACCGCCGCTTCATAGTGGGAGAGCGCCCGCGTGACTAGACCTTGATCGGCCACGGCTTCGCCCAATCGCTCCCGCGTTCGTGCGGCTTCCCGGGTGCTTGCGGGATCGCCAGGGATGCTCTCGAGAACTCCCAGAGCTTCCTCGAAAAGCCCCACGGACTCCCCGAGGAGACCCTGTACGCGCTTGATGTCGCCACGGTTGCGGAGGGCGAGCGCATAGTTCAGGGCTGCCCATTGATCACCGGTACCTACGTGCCGATCCACTTGTTCGAGCATCGTGCTGCGCCCGAGATCCCGAACTTCTCCCAGAAACCTTTCGCCGAGTAGAAAGCTGACCGATCTCTCGGACTTTACTCGAGCGTTGCGAAGCAAGAGCGCCCAGGCGATGACGCCCAATAGAACCAGTGGCGTGACGATGACTCCGGTCCAGACTGCGCGTCGAACAGTCTTGGGTAGCCTCGACGGTCGCGAGGCAAATATGGACTCCGCGAGCCGGTCATGGCTGATCTCATAGAAGACGCTCTCGAGCCGACGCTCGCGCCGTACGAGTCTCTCCTCCGATAAGCGGGTCAGGGTCTCGTTCGTGATACCGGCGCCATGGATCTGTCCTTCCTCCCGCATGAGGCGATGGCCGGAAGCGTCGAGCAGATCCTCTTCGCAGAGCTTCCGCGCCTTCCTTCGTTGGGAGCCGCCGACCTTCAAGAGTGTGTTCTCGTAGAAGTCTCGCAAGACAGAGTCGAAGCCTTCGCCTCCCGTGAAGTCTGAGGTGGTAAGTGTGACCGCATCGTCTTGAGTGCCGCCCTTGCGGCGTGCGATCGCCTCGGCGTGTCGACAGAGCAATTGCAGCTGGAATGGTTCGATGAGGCCGGACTTGCCCTTCAGATACTCGATCATGCTGTCGAGCGCTGGACGATCGAAATCGAAACGCGGCGCCCAATACGGCTCCTCACCGACTCCGGCCATGAGCTGAGCGGGTTCGGTGACCGCGCGGCGGGCTGCCTCCTCCGTAAGCGGCTCTAGGCGCAGCCGCTCGTGAAACAGATCGGGAAGTGCTGCGCTGAATTCCTGGAGCGATCCGAGATAGTCTTCGCGCAGGCTGATGAGCACCTTGACATGAGGCCGCGTCGCGAGGCGCTCCCGGCCATCGGATCGACCTGCGTGCAGACGCTCAGGCGCGATACCGGAGGCGAAGGAGCCGAGCCCTGTGGCAAGCTCCGCGCGGAACGCCGCGTTGCGCAGCGTGAAGACCTCCTCGAACTGGTCGAACACGAGTACTGGGGTCAGCAGCAGATCATCTCGCCACACTGTCGTGGTCGAGAGTAGTTCCCAGAGGCCCTCGGGTCGGCCCACGTTGGGGGCAAGCCCTTCTGCTCTAGCGGCTTGCTCAATGGAGCGTGCCACCGCGAAAGACAAGGCATCTTCGGAGCGATTCAGGCGCACCATCACCGGGAGAAATGGCCTTTGCCGCAGCAGCGGGAAGAGGCCGGCTTGAAGCAACGACGTCTTGCCGAGCCCTGACCTTCCGAAGTGGACGAACAGGGGAACGCTCAGCACGCGAAGATAGAGTTGTTCGCTTTCCTCGGTGCGCCCGAAGAAGCGGGCGCAGTCGTCGGGGGAATCGGTGAAAGGGCGCGTGCCCGGATACCGGCTGCGCGCGGACTGCGGAGGGTCTTCGGGCAAAGAGGCCGATGCTCTATGGGTCATTTGGGCTCATCTCCGCGGGACCGAAGTGCCGCGCGTCTCTTCCAGTCTTCTAGGATGGACGCGGCCAGCGAATCCATACCTGCCTCCTCCCCTACGTCGACCGTATGCAGATTCTTGAGAGCAGAGAGACGCTCAGAAGCGCCGAGTGTGACGGGTACGAGGAATCGGAGCCTCTGCGCGTCAAATTCCCCCATCTCAGCCTGCCTTTGTTGTGCCGCCTCGATCTCTCGATGAAACACCCCTCGGATGGCGGTCGTCATGGCCGGCGTTTGGAGCACGACTACGTAGTCGACACGGTGCGCAATCACATCGAGCAACACTCGATTCCAATCATCTCCGGCGCGTAGGTCCTGCGTGTCCTGCCAAACTGCAATACCCCGCCTCTCCAATGCTTCTGCCAGCGCGTGGACGGCCGCGCGGTCCTCACTCGCGTAGCTGATAAACGCCTTGGGTGTTGTCCCTGACCTCGAGTCACGCTTCGCCTCGGGTTCGGGGGGCTTGCTGGGTGCGCCAGCATCGTAGACTTCGCGAAGGCGTTGCGCGAAGACCTCCCATCGGAGTGGCCGAAAGTCGATAAGACGGTCACCAGAAAAGAATCCAACCACTTGCTCATGCTCAGGGTGGTCGAAGAACTGCGGGTCTTCGAAGGCGATGGCCTTGCTGCGGTGGCCATACACGTTCATGACCTGGAGCAGGACGCGCAAATACCAATTGTGGAAACCGAAGCCCAGGAAGAGGAAGGAGACAGCAGGGTCGGCAAGAATGCTGCGCACGCGGTCGGGGACAGGAGGTGTGCCGCGGACGATCGACACCAGGAACTCGATCAGGTCTCCCTCGGTCAGAACCAGCGAGCTCGGAGCCTCATGGTAGCCAAACAGGGAATAGACGAGCGGTGTGGCTGGCGTAGGGACGGCCAGCGGAGCATTGATGGCTTGTCTGAAGCTGTAGTATCCCTCCTGTGGTGACTTGTTCGCTTCCCTAAACGCGGTCAACATTAGGCTGTCGGGGGACGCACTCACGCAGAGCCTGAAGGGCAACCGGGCCAGATCACGGTGAAAGACCGTTGTCGATCCCGCGTCGCGCGCATAGAAGTCCTGCACAGCAAGTTCGAGCTCTACTCGATCCTGACGGATGCGATAGTGAAGGTCGGCGGCGCTGCGGAGAGTCAGGGTCGAGACAGAGGCTTCCTTTCTCTGTGCATCGATGCTGGCCACGAGCTCGCACGCCAAGAGTTCATCGAGCGGCCGTCGGTCTGAATCGTTGGCTCGAATCGCCACGCGCGGCCCAAGCACGAGGACGCAATCGCCCCTCTTTATTCGCTCGACCAGACTCCGCAAATCTCGGACTTCAGGGTCGTCGGGCGTGGCGTGTTCCATTTTCCAGACTCCTCGCCGAGAAGCGGTGGGGAATAGGCGTCTTCACGGGCAAGCGATGACGCGGCTCTTCCGGGTGGTAGAGGCCGTAACCCTCCTTCGAAGGCACAGAAGCAGCGTCGAGGACCTCGATGTCGCCCCGCCTCTTCCGCAACCGGCACCAAGATCAGCTCGAGGTACGTGGAGGCCAAGGTATAAGCCATAGACCTTCTCCTCTGGTCAGGGCAGGGGGAACAAGCGGTTTCCGGTCTCGTTGATCCTCTTGAGGACTCCGTCAGCCAAGACAGCTTGTCGCCGTTCGATCGCCAGCTGTTGCAATCGCTTCAGTTCGACCTCACGGCTGCCCGGCACGTCGAGCGCGGTCTTGAGGCGCCCGAGGTAGGCGTCGATCTGTTCCTCGAGTCGCTTGAGCGGATCAGGGTCTTTCAGGAGCGTCAGAAACTGGGACTCGGGCGTCCCCGGTGTGGGATTTGCGGCCTCGAGTGCCGCCACCATTCTCTTGGTTAGTTCATCCGGATGCCGCCTTTGCTGAACGTCGGCGTCAGATACCAACGGCTTGAACCGGAACTCGCTAGGCACGAACTGCCAGAGTGTCTCCCGGCTCTTCGAGAGGACTGGATGCTCTAGATCGACGGCCACGACGGCCGCGACCAACTCCCTTGTCAATACGCCCCTCCGCATCAGCCGGTCAACCAAGTCATTATCGATATGGCTTGCTTCTGGCACGAACCAGGCGAAGTCCGCATCACCGGGCACCCTTCCTCCGAGCTGCACGGCCGAGTCGATAACGAGCAACTTGTATTCCGCTGGAGTCAGCCGGACGACTTGTGCGAATGACTGGCCCTTCTGAATGCCGAGGCCCACATAGCCCGCCGGTGTACCGCCACTGATGATGTTTGCGTTGAGGAAGAACGTGGCAGGCACCTGGATGCTCTCAGATGGACCAGCGGTACTGACGGTTGGGAAAGGATGCAGGCCAGACTTTTGAGCTGCGCTGATGACGTTGTATTCGGTCGTGAAGAAGAGCGGACGAAGCAAACCCTTGCCTTCGAGCACGCGAGCGAAGCCTTCCGCATCGATCGCGACGTTGCTTGCCGCATCATCTTGAGCAAGGCTGCGATTCACCCGGCGAATGTTGAACTGCGTGATCGCGGGTAGGATTCCGTTCGTTTCGAGCTGCTCGGCGCCGGTCAAGCGACCCGAGGCGAGCCGCGGGCTGGCTGCCACTGGCCATTGCACGGACGGGCTCGCCGTCTGCGTCATGTAGCTCGCCTCGGACTTGAAAGAGTGCCAATTGTTCCACGGGAACGACAGCTCCTTCATCGCTGGCGCACCGTTGATGTGGCAGGCCAGGCACGTACCCCTGCGGTCTGACGGTGTTGCGAGATCGGCCCTGTCCGAAGAGATCCGAAACTTCCACGTCAGTTGCCCGCCAGGGGTCCCCCGGCGATCGAGTTTGTAGTAGTTGTAGCGACCGCGATGGCTATCCCATCCCCATGCCTCAATGTCGTTTGGCGTATCGGTGAACGTCTGCGAATCGAAGAACACCGATAACATGACGTTGGGGGAGAGGACGTGACCTTTGTTGGTACCGGTGAATGTTAGGACGCAACGTCGAGTCTGCGGTTGCTGCGGGGCTACCTCCCGCCGGGGGTCGGCGATGTTCTCGTCAACTACGAATGTCTGACGTTTGGTGGGGTCAGGCTGAATGAGGTCTTCAAGCTGCGCCAGATTGGTGAGGTCCCCGTGCTCCTTGAGCACGAGATCGAAAAGCGGGTCGCCGAGGGTGGCCCGCTCGGCTGCGGTGAGACTCTGGGCGGGGGCGTCGTCGCGATCCTGCTTCAGGATTGAGGATGACGGGCCCTGGGCGACGCCCTCCGGGGCTATGAGGGCAATAATGGCGAGAAGACCTAGCCCAGCATGGCTGATCCGCAGCATCGTTCGCCTCCTCTCTAAGCAATCATCCGAGAAGATTCCTGGCCCGTCCGAGCCCACGACGGGAGGTGTGCATCCGCCGTCGAGAGCACAACCGCGCCAACCTCAAGCTTGGTAGCCACCTGCGCGCCCGTGGTGACCGGGTCGTCACCGATCGTGACGCCCTTGGTGACATCGAGCATCGCGCGGCGGCCATTGCGGCTTATCCCCCATGCGCCGTCATTCTGGGCGGGATCGTTGATATCCAGTTGCTGGCCGTTGAGCTTCCAGATGCCTTGGAGACTTAAGATCTGAATCCCTACCGGGTCCTGCAGTGTCAACCCGTTGCCGGAACGCGCCAATTGCTGTGCGGCCTCACATACTCGGGGGTCCGAGTTGCGGTCTGGCCCGCAGGCACCCCCGACTGCGGAGCACACAGCGCTCGCCGCGATCCCTTGGTGCACGACCGCGCACCGCCCCACTAGATTGAAGAGCGCCGACGCGGTGTTGAACTGCTGAGTCAAGAACAGGATGCCCTCCATTCCGTTGTTCCACGGGTTGTGGAGAGCTCGCTCCCGAAGGCGCTCAGCCCGTGCCGTGGGACTGGCCGCCTCGGGGTTGAAGCCTGGGCCAAAGAGATCTGCCATGCTGGGGCTCGCTCCGGGCATGACTTCCTGAATACCAGCAACCAAGGCGGCGGTGCTCACCTCGGCCAGAGCTTGGTAGTACTCTGGGAATTCGGTCGTGAAGGTCACGCGGGTAACTGCACCGTTCGGGGACCGCTCGACCCTCCACTCGACGTACTCGTCTTGGTGGTCGAACCGTCGGGTGTCGATCTGCCCGAAACTAGCGGAAGCCGTGCGTGGAAAGGCAATCCAAGTCACCGTGGTGGGCAACGCCGGGGGGGCGGATCCCAGTTCCGCAAACGCCTCCAGCAAGGTAAAGGCGGAGCTAGGCAGACGCGCAAACTCTCGGTAGAGGCCGTGGATCGCGATGCGGTACGGCACGAGCGCTGCAGTTCTTTCAAGTAAACCCGTTCCGGTCGGGTCGCTGTAGTCGAACATGACTAGACCCCTCCTCTAACGGTTGTCGGAGACGCATTGCGGACTCGCCATCGGTAGGCTGACCACGGGACGCCGCGGTTTGGGGACTGCGCAGCGCGCACATTTCCAGAGTCATCTACGCTCGTGGCTAGAAGGCACCGGGCACGCGAGTCGGTGTCCGCGCCATGGACTCCGGGCTCCTTCGTCGGCGTGCTCGTTGTGCCCGGCTTCATCGCCATTCGCGCCTGTCGGGTCTGGCGCGGCCTGCCTTCCTCACTACTCGAGGCTCAACGGGTATTCGGGAGGTGACGATTGAGCCCCTCCCGTCTCCAGCCGCTCCGATGATCCGCCCTCGAGCACTTCGCTTAACGCACGCAAGCGTTCGACGGCGCCGACTCTCGCGACCGCCGCGATCTCGTCGCGGTTCCGTCGAGGACGTCGCGCGAGGGGAGAGTCCACACCGCCGACGTCTCATCAAGCGCTGGAGACCCGGGTCCATGTCGCCCGTCAGGGTCACCGGGGGTCGACCCTGGAGCTGTAAGCCTGGCCCTTACTCTTCGACGGACTGGCAGCCATCTCTCTCACCCGGGCTCCCTTGAGCTGGAGCGTCGTGCTGCCTGGGGCCGCGGCGGGATGACCCCGGTCGTTCCGGAGTACGACCTTTACCGAAACGGGCTCGCCCGGCGCGAGGCTTTCAGGGACCTTAACCTCGGTCTGAGTCGGGGGCTCGCCGGCGTCGGCGAGCCACGCCTGCCCGCCCGCAATCACAACGAGCATCGCAACCAGTTTCCGGTTCACGACCCTCCCCCGCCCTGCTGCCGTAGGGCTCCCCTTCGTCGTTCGGGTGGGCAAGTCAACCGGATCGCCCTCGGCCCATACATGGCTGCCGTCGATCTGCGGATGGGTCCAGGCAGAGAGCGCCCCGGATGCGCCTGTCGCAGTAGTGGGCCGCCACACGCGTCCCATTCTCGCCGCGGGATGGAATCGCCCCGAGCAGTGCGCCCAGCCTGGCCGCCCATCGAGGCTAGCCACGCTGTCCGCACGCCGTGCCACCCGGTCATGGCGACCAGCTCGTCGGCATGGCGCTAGGCAGGAACCAGGGTCTTCGCAAGATCGACGACCTTGTCGACCTTGGCGAGCAGTTTGGCAGCTGCCTTGATGAACAAGGCGATCTTCTCAACGTCCTCGAGCGCGTCCGCGAGTTCGGCGTCTGCCTCCTCCACCGCGGGCACCAGGAGGTCAAGCTGCGCCGATGCGCCGGCGAACATGACCTTCTGTAGGAGATTGATGCGGTGAACGAGCTCCTCCATCTCGAGGACGATGCCCTGAGCCACCGAAGGATCCGTGGTTCCGCCAAGCTGGGTGGAGAGCGTATCCACCCGCTTCACGAGGAGCACGTGAATCCCCCGAATCGTCTCGTTGGTGGGCGACGCCACGCTATGGCCCCTCCTCGCTCGACCCCATTCGTGCGAAGCGCTCGTAGAGCGCACGCGTGCTCTCGGCTTCATCCTTCACGATCGCCACCGCCCGTGCGAGGTCGAGGAACGAGCCGACCGCCAGAGCATGGTGGGCACGGCTCAGAGCCAGATACGACTGGCCGAGGGACGCGAGAGCGGCATCTTGGGCGTTGCGCCGCGCCAGGAGATCGGCGAACTCGGTAGCGAGTGCCCTTCGCTCCAGCGTAATCTTGCGGTCCGCCGTTGCCTTCCCGTCGCCTTGCGTCAGCGCAAGGTACGCTACTTGCTTTGCCGCCATGAGCAGCTGCCAGTTGGCGAGCGCCGTCCCGCGGAGGCCTTCCTCGGATGTTCGTCCGACGGTTTCGGCCATGGCCTGGAAGATGTCGGCCATGGCGGGGTCGGCTGCGAGGGCAACATCACGAGCCTTGCGTTGGGCCTTCGCTCGAACGAGCAGCCCTCCCAGCTTGGTTACGGCGGTGGCGATGCCCGGTGAGGGCACGGTCTCGGGCGCCACCGCCTTCAGCTGTCCCCCGAGCTGAAACACAGCGTCGCTCACACTCTCGGCGGCCTTCGGGTCCGTCAACGCCACGAGGTGCGCGGCGTAGTCCTCGATCGACCGGAGTACACGCTCCCACCTGGTGATGTCCTTCGGCTCGAGGACGGGGAAAAAGTTTCTCTCGTCGAGAGTCGGCCGTGAGGCCGCGTATTCGAGGACGACCTGGCTCGTGAGCCCGTTGAGGGCCGAGAAGGAGGTCGTCGACTGCTGCCTGGCGGCAGCGACTCCCGCTCCGAACTCCCGGGCGAGGTCAGGGTTGATGGTGGCGCAGCCACCGGCTGGGGGGATGCAGGCGAGGATGAGAGCCCAGCGCTTCAGGAGGCTCGTAGACCCACCTCTTGGGCCGCCCGAGCACCTAGCCGCCAGCCCGCGGCTGCCAGGTTCAGGCCGATGGTGAAGCTCACGTCAACATGCGACGCCCTCTGCGCCCAGGGCTTGAGAGATCCATCGAGGACGTGTGCACCCGTAAAGGCCAGCAGAACCGAATGGCCGAGGGCACGCTCTGTCTGAAGCCGTGAAACGTAGCCCAACTCTCTCGGAGGGACCCACGAAGGGTAGCTCGACAAGATGGTCACATGTCAAGCACTTTCTGTGTTGGTTCCACTTTGCGGGGTACACTTTTGCGCGCCGACTACTTCTTTGATTGAGTGCCCGCCAGCCTGGGTCCCAGGCTACGTGCCATAATCGCTGCTGCGAGTCGAGCCTCCAGGCCACGAAGAGGACGAGTAGAGCGCCGTGCCGTAGCGAAGCAAACATGCTCTGGGCTCCCATCGTTCCGCGGTCTCACGGCCGACGGACCCAACCTCCTCGGATCCCCTTCTAGCTCACATGCGGGTTACTGGCACCTCACGTCCCACCAAACCAGCCCCCGCTCATCGAACACATTGTCACCGTCTTTGCTCTGATTGCGCTCCTTGCACTTCGCGAAGTCCGTCCCGAGGTCGCTTTTGTGCCAACTCGCACCGTAGGACTCGCGTTCCTTGCAGCAGCCCGCGACGGCGCACACGTCTTGGTAGCGCCGCAGCGGGGGAGAGGACGCTGCAGAGAGCAGCAAGAGCGCAAGCGTAAGAACGATCCTTCTTCTCATCTCAGCCTCCACCACGTCGACTCGCTCCGGCCCGTCCCGGGAACCGGGAGAGCGGGTCGAAGAACCTCCCTCCGACCGTCGTCACGGCCCCTGCGTAACCTCTCCGGGGACCAGCCGCCGTACTCGTTCCAATAGGCCACGCTTCTGCGGGCTGGTCTCGAGCAGGCCGTCGACCTGAGCGAATAGGCCCTCACGCTCCACTCGGGAGAATACGGCTTCAGTCGCGTACGGCTTTACGTAGGTCTCGAACTCCGAGAGGGTCCTTGTGAAGCTCGCCGTGCTGTCCCCCTTGTCGCTGAGCAGAATCTGGTTTGTCAGGAGCAAGTAGTAGGCCGCGATCTTGTCCTTCCGGTCGGTGGCATCGTTCACCATCCTGCCGAGGACGGCACGATAGTCCGGCACGACCGCTCTTGCTTGCGCGGCCACCGGCGCGGCGCCGGGGCTTAGCATCGCATCTTCGATCTCGTTCAAAAGACGGAAGACATCTAGGTCGAGTCCTCCGGATTCCTGCAGCACACCGTAGTAGTGATATGCGTCGGCGACCGCGCCCTTCCTGACCGCGTCGCTGAAGGCGGGTAACAGGAACTCCCTGGCAACCGTTCGCTTTGCCTCGCTGGTGTGGGCCTTCAACTCTTCGAGCTGCTTCGAGAGCTCGTCGCTGTGCGTCTTGAACTCTTGCACCTTGCGGGCGGCCTCCTGCACGTCCCACAACTGCTTGAGCCCCGTGGCTCCGAGCAGGCCGCTTGCGATCGCAACGATCGTGGCGATGGCAGACACAGTTGAGGTGATTCGCGTTCGACTCCGGTCCGCGCTGGCGATAACCTCGTCCGTCCGGACCTTGGTCTGGTCGAAAACGGCCTGTGCCGCCCTGAGAGAGGCGTCGAAGACCCTGATCTCCGCGTCGAGCCTGGCCTCGAGCAGCTTCAACGCCTCGTGCCCTTCCGTCACCTTGAGGGACCGGAGTTGGTCGTTTGACCCGCGCAGCCTCTGCACGAGCTTCGAGAGGATCGCGAACTCGATCTGGGGATGCCGCGCCAGGATGTCGAGGAAGACCTGGCCGCGGATTTCCAGCAGCCTGCAGTGACTGTAGGCCATCACCTTGGCCGATCGGGGGCCCGGATCCAACAAGGCAGTCTCTCCAACGAGGTCGCCCTTACTCAGGGTTGCCAGGGTGACCTCACGGCCCCCGGCCTCGTCGAGGATGACACGCGCCGATCCCAGGCCGATGAGGTAGACGGATTGTCCGGGCTCCCCCTCCGTCAAGATCAGGGCGCCCTCGGCGTGGTCCGCCTCCGTGGAGGCACCTTCGCCGACGAGTTCGTCGATCTCCGGCTCGGTCAAGCTGAAGAAGAACGGGTGATGCCGCAGCAAGGCCTTCCAGTTGACCCTCGGAAGCCGCTGGACCTGCGTGCCGGTCGTAAGGCTGACAACGCTCATCGAGCATCTCCCGAATGCCTCTTCATGTCCCCTCGTCAGACGGTACGGATCTGGGGATCGAAAAGTCCTCATGGAATCCTCATGAAAGTCTCCAGATCTGTTCGCGGTCAGCCGGTCGAGTTCGCGTCCGGCGACTCAGTCTCCAGTGTGGCGGGCCGTGCCTTTTGGGCACTCGGTTGGAGCGCGGGCCGCCAAGGGCTCAGACTCAGCTCGCCTTGGCCCTGCAGATGAGGCGCGACGTGAGGTCTGGACCGCCCCCGCCCTGGTCACACCTGTAGACGCCTGGAGAGCAGCCATCTAGAGGCCTGGAGAGCGCCATCGCGCCGAAGGGGAGACTGCTCTTCTCTGGACGCCGTTCGGCCCTCGCGCCCGGCGGCCGTGGCCCAGGTGACGGAGATGTGCGTGAGCACCCCTGAGAACCCGGCGGTCCAATCGACGAGAAGGACAGGAAGTCGTGGTGTCTGGCGGTTAAGCCGAGGTCCGGGGATGGCTTCTTAGGGCTCTTTCAGGTTGAGCGGCCTCGCGCGAGCACGCTCCAAGTAACGGCTCAGCTTGCCGGAGTCTCCGGGGCTCCGACTCGGCCCGCCCGCCGCGTCCTCGACACTCACAAGGATCTGGCCGGGGGCGGGAAAAGGTGCGGGTGGATCTCCTTCGCGGCGCGGGCGCGTTTTCTCCACGAGCTGCTCCCGCCATCGGTGCGCGTCCTCCTCGCTGGCGCCCAGCAAGTCCTGTACCCCGGCGACGAGAAGGCCGGCAAAGTCGCCACGATCTGGCCCCGGCACGTCCGTCGACGAGGCCGACTGCTTGGGCTTGTCCTCTTCCACGCGCCTATCCTACGGTACCGCAGCCGCCGCGGGTCCGCTCATTTTGACCCCCTGCCTGGAGAATACGCGGCACAGTGAGGCGGCCAGCGTGGTGTGCCTCTGCCTCCGCGCAGTCCGAGGGTGTCGGGAGCCCGCTGCTGTTGGCCCCTGGCCCCCGGGCCACCCATGAGAGCGCGCTCGTGTCCGACACGTCCCGTGCGGGAGGCCAAGCCCAGACTGCAGGCCTCAACCCGCAAGAGACCCGATCGCGGCGCAGCTTGGGACGCAGGGCCCGGATCCCTCCACCGTGAGAACGGGTGCTTCGGCTCGCGAGTCTGAGTGCGGGGCCTGTTCCTGTCGCGGTCTCCCTCATCTGGATTTTCGCGAAATGGTCGGAGACGACTCAGACGGACCAGGATCCCCCAGGAGCACGGTTACCCGGAGGCCCACGACCAAGCGGAGTCTAGCTTGTCCAGGTCCACCAGCAAGCCTCAGGTGAAGCGCGGCCTCGGGGTAGGGAACGATTCTGCTAGCGAGGCTAGGGAGCGCGTGTCCGCGGGGGGCGAAGCGCCCTCACGCAGGGGTGGAGTAAACGTCCGGAGAACTGACGTGGGCTGGCTGGGGCGATTGGAATCTTGGAGGCGTATACACACCGGCCAAAGAAATTCTTGACACGAGTCGCTTTTGGTATAGATTCTAGGCGTATTCCCTCTGTAGTTCACAGGGCTCGAAACGAAAGCGAAAGCCTGGATTGGCAGTCTCGACGTGCTGGTATCCACCAGGCAAGCGAGGCCATCGCCCTTGCGGGGGGCAGGGGTGGTAGACATTCGGTGGCCGGGCGGCACTTCACTGTCGCCTCTCACGGCCGCTGCGACCAGCGCTGAATCAGGTCCTTCAACTTACCCTGGACGAGGCGCGTTGTTCGGTAGGCCGGCGGTGGTCGCCCAGAAAGGGCTGCCGCGGACGAGCCCCTCGATGCCGTGCGCGAAGGGGACAGGTCGGACTGTGCGCCGGAACTCAAAACACGCGGGATACGGCTTTGGCGACACCCCGGTCCATGCGGCGCCAGGCAAAGGAGGGTGGGCGCCGCTGACGTCCGTGCTCATCAACATCGCATGTCTCACGATTCGCGACTTGAGGGACGCCACTGAACCGCCGGTGGCACCGAGGAGTGAGGAAGATGCCTAGGAACGACTCGATCAGGAATTGGACCCTCGGCTCCCTGAGCCTCTTGGCTCTGCTGGCGTGCGGCAGGACGGATCGCCCGCAGCCGGGGCACGTCCTTGATGAGGCTCGACGAGCGGGCCGGGATGCGGCTTCCCTCCCCGCTGCGGACGAAGACTACTTCCACGACATGGATGCTGGCGTCGCCTTGACCCCAGAAGAAGTCAAGGGCCGGAATACCTGGGTCGTCTGGACCGGGGGCAACGACCGTTTCTGGGACACCATTTCGAAGTCCAGCTTCGGAGCCCTCGATTTCCTGAAGACCCTCTCTTCTCACCCGAAGCTGAGGTTCAGCCGGGACAATCGCTGGTACTATCTCGGCCTCGTCAACGAGCCCTGCTTCGAGAAGGCGTCCGGTCCCGACCCCCAACGCCACGGCCTGTGGCTCGATAAGCGTCGCACGAGTTGCCCTGCGGATCCCTTCGAGAACGAAACCAAGTACCCGGGCGTCGCGATCGGCGCACGCGGCAAGAATCTGCCGGTCGGGTCGTCCTACGGCTACGCCACTGGTATCGTCGGCACGCGGCTCTTTCCCAATCCCGACTTCGACGAAGCAGCAGCCCGCAGGTGGGACCCGGTGCGCTACTACGAGGATCCTAGCTACTACCTTTCCAAGGACCTGGTAAAGCCCTATCGGGTCGGAATGTCCTGCGCCTTCTGCCACGTGGGGCCGAGCCCCATCCGACCCCCGCTGGACGCCGAGAATCCGAAGTGGGAGAACCTCAGCTCCAACGTCGGCTCGCAGTACTTCTGGATCGACCGCATTTTCGCGTGGGAGGGCGATCAGTCGAGCTTCGCCTTCCAGCTTTTCCACACGTCCCGGCCAGGGGCCCTGGACACCTCCCTGGTCTCCACGGACAACATCAACAACCCCCGCACCATGAACGCCGTTTACAGTCTCGGCCCCCGGCTGGAGATCGCAAAGCGGTGGGGCAAGGAGACGCTCGGCGGAGGCAGCCTCAACAACCGCCAGTTCAACGACTACGTCAAGGAAGGGCCCCTCATCCAGTTCTTCGAGCCGCCCGGCACCGTCTGGTCCCCGCGCGTCCTCAAGGACGGGGCCGACTCCGTGGGGGCGCTCGGGGCCTTGAACCGCGTCTACCTCAACATCGGTCTCTTCAGCGAAGAGTGGCTCCTGCACTTCAACGCCCTGGTCGGCGGCAAGCCCACCACACCCATTGAGATCGCGGTGGCGCGGAAGAACTCCAGCTACTGGGAGGCGACGGAGGCGCAGACGCCCAACCTCGCCCTCTTCTTCCTCAGGAGCACCGCTCCGCACCGGCTCAAGGACGCGCCCGGGGGGAAGGCGTTCCTGACCGAGGACCGCGCGAAGCTCACCCGCGGCAAGGAGGTCTTCGCGGAGCGCTGCGCGCGCTGCCATTCGAGCAAAATCCCAACCCCCGCGCCTGGAGTGGACCCGGGAGGCTGCTCGGGCGGCGGGTACCTCGACTGCTTCAACCACTATTGGAGCTGGACCAAGACCGACGAGTTCAAGAACAGGATGAAGGAGATCGTGCGCGCCGAGGATTTCCTCGAAGGGAACTACCTCTCCACGGACATGCGCGTGCCCGTGACCCTCCTCGAGACGAACGCCTGCAGCCCCCTCGCGACCAATGGCCTGGGCGGCAACATCTGGGACAATTTCTCCTCCCAGACGTACAAGGATCTGCCTTCGGTCGGGACGATCACAGTGCACCACCCCGTGACGGGCGAGCCCAGACCCTACCGGATGCCGGCCGGCGGCCGCGGCTACACCCGCCCCGCCTCGCTCATCAGCCTCTGGTCGACGGCACCCTTCCTGCTGAACAACAGCGTGGGGACCTTCGAGCCGAATCCCTCGGTCGAGGGTCGGATGAAGTCCTTCCAGGACTCGATCGAGAAGATGCTCTGGCCCGAGAAGAGGGAAAAGGACTCGGTCCTGGGCGACAAGGTTCCCGGCGTGATCGACCGGACGACCACCACCAGCTACCTGAGGGTGCCCGCCGGCTACCTGCCGGACGCCCTACAGGTGCTGCTAGGACCGGCGAACCGCGCGCTGCCCTGGCTATTCGGGGAAGGCGGCGTCGAGATCGGACCCATCCCCGCGGGCACCCCGGTGAACCTCCTGGCCAACCTGAGCCTGTTGCCCGAAACCACGGACCCCGTGGAGCGCCTGAAGCACGACAAGGAGGTCGCGGAGCTGCTGCTCAAGGCCAAGCACGACCTGAAGTCGCTGCCGGACGGAGCGAGTGACGCGGATGCCCGGAGGGCTTTCCAGAACCTGGTCGAGCCCCTGCTGGCGCTCAACAAGTGCCCGGACTTCGTCGTCAATCGAGGTCACTACTTCGGCACCAGCTTCTTCAAGGAGAAGGAGGAGCCGGGCCTCACCGACCCCGACAAACAGGCGTTGATCGAGTTCCTGAAAACCTTCTAGCGCCGGCGCCAACGACGGAAGCGTCGGGGATCGGGGGGAGCCGGGTGCGGTCCTGGTGCCCCCAGGAGACGGATGCATGAGCTCCCAAACCAGCAGGCAAACCGATTGCGAGTACGTGATCGTAGGCTCCGGCGCGGGCGGGGGGACGCTGGCGGCGCGCCTGGCCGAGGCGGGGCGAAGGGTCGTGCTGCTCGAGGCGGGTTGTGACCCGAAAGAGCTCGCCGGTGGCGATCCCTCCGACCCCGCGGGCAACCGGCTGCCCGACGACTACAACGTCCCCGTCTTCCACGCCTTCGCGTCGGAGAACGAGGCGATGACGTGGGACTTCTTCGTTCGCCACTACGGCAGCGACGAGCGCCAGAAACGCGACCCCAAATACTCCGAGGACTGGAACGGCCAACACGTCAACGGCGTGCTCTATCCCCGCGCGGGCACGCTCGGGGGCTGCACCGCCCACAACGCAATGATCACCGTCTATCCGCACAACGCCGACTGGGACTACATAGCCCAGCTCACGGGCGACCGTTCTTGGAGCGCCCAGAACATGCGGGCCTACTTCGAGCGGATGGAGGACTGCCGGCACCGGCTGCCCTACCGCATGTTGGGCATGCTGGGCCTCAATCCGACTCGACACGGCTGGGGGGGATGGCTCCAGACCGAGAAGGCGATCCCCACCTCTGCCCTCGGCGACCAGGATCTGGTGAAGGTGCTCCTCGAGTCGGCGCACACGGCGTTCGAAGAGGTCGGGACCCCGATCCAGCGGCTGCGCTGGCTCTTCCAGAGTCAGGCCGATCCCAACGACTGGCGCCTGTTACAGGACAACGCGGTCGGCATTCGCTACCCGCCCCTCGCCACGCGCAACCATCAGCGAATGGGCGCCCGCGAGCGTGTCCTGGTAGCAATGCGCAAGCATCCCGACCGGCTGAGGATCGAGCTCGACGCGTTGGCCACGAAGGTGCTCTTCAACGACGAGGCGCGGGCCATCGGCATCGAGTATCTGAAGGGTCAGAAGCTGTACCGGGCCCACGCCCGCCCGAGCCAGGAGCGGGGCGAGCGGCGCGAATTGCGCGTTTCGCGCGAGGTCATCCTCGCCGGGGGGGCCTTCAACACCCCGCAGCTCCTCATGCTCTCCGGGATCGGAGACGAGGCCGTATTGACGCGCCACGGGATTCAGGTGCGGGTCCACCTTCCCGGCGTTGGGAAAGACCTGCAGGATCGCTACGAGGTCGGGGTGGTGAACCGCATGAAGGAGCAGTGGGAAGTGCTCAAGGGGGCCAGGTTCGCGGCGGGTGATCCCCAATACCAGGAGTGGGCGACCGGGCGCAAGGGCGTGTACACGTCCAACGGGGCCGTCCTGGCCGTGATCAAGCGCTCCGCCGCTGACCGTCGCCTTCCCGACCTCTTCTGCTTCGCGTTGCTCGGCCTCTTCCGTGGCTACTTCCCGAACTACTCGGGGCTGTTCGCCAAGAACCTGAACTACTTGACCTGGTGCATTCTCAAGGCGCACACGATCAACCGGGCCGGAGAAGTTACCCTCAGGTCGGCCGATCCACGCGACACGCCCCACATCAACTTCCGCTATTTCGACGAGGGCAACGACAAGGCGGGGGAGGACCTCGACTCGGTCGTCGACGGCATCAAGTTCGTGCGCAGCATGACCGCGAAGCTCAAGAGGGACAAGTTGATCGCCGAAGAGGAGTTGCCGGGCGAGAATGTCCGGTCGGACGACCAGCTCCGTGACTTCGTGCGCGACAACGCCTGGGGACATCACGCGTCCTGTACCTGCCCGATCGGGTCCCGGGAGCGTGACGGCGTCCTGAGCAGCGACTTCCGCGTGCACGGGACGCGTGGGCTGCGCGTGGTGGACGCCTCGGTCTTCCCTCGGATTCCGGGCTTTTTCATCGTCAGTGCGGTCTACATGGTCGCCGAGAAGGCCGCGGACGTAATCCTCAAGGACGCCCAGCCGGCTGAGTCCGCGGCCGCGGTCACGGAGTCTTAGGCCGGCGGGGCCGCTCAAGGAGGGGTGGGCATGTCGGCCAACGATTCGATGTCCGAACCCGGCAGGGAGGCGCCGACCCCAGCGTCCAGGATGCCTGAGTCAGCGGGAGCGTCCCCAGGACGGGGGGGGCCGATCAGATTCGCACAGGTCCTTTGGGAGGAACTCAAGCACCTCGAAAGGGTTGATCCCAATGTTCCGGCTCCTGGACTGAAAGAGGTCTACAAGGGGATCGGGGATCTCCCGCGGGACGAGGCTCTCTCGGCCCTGTGCTTTTCGGGGGGAGGGATCCGCAGCGCGACCTTCAACCTGGGGGTGATCCAGGCCCTGGCCCGGCTTGGCCTCTTGGGCCGCTTCGACTACCTCTCGAGTGTCTCCGGAGGCGGCTACATCGCGGGTTGGCTCAAGGCGTGGTTGCATCGTGTACCAATGGAAGGGGTCGTCGAGGAGCTGACCGAGCGCAATCGACAGGCGGAATTCAACCCTCTGGCGCCCGAGGCTCGGCCCCTCGACCACCTGCGCGAGTACAGCAACTACCTCACCCCCCGGGTCGGGCTCTTCTCGGCGGACACCTGGGCGGCGGCAGCCCTCCTCGTGCGGAACCTGATCCTGAATTGGCTCGTACTCGTCCCTGCCTTGGCGGCCTTGGTGGCCATCCCACAGGCCGCCCTCGTTGTCGCCAGCGGATCACCCCTCGCGTGCCTCCCAGGCCAGCCGAACCCCATGACCGCCTTGTGGGGCGAGCGTGCCCTCTACGCCGCGGTCTTCTTCGCGCTGTGGGCGAGTACGGCCATCTACCACCTGCGTCGTCGGCGGAACCGACCGGCCAAGGAGTTGTGGATCCTGGGCCTCGGAGTGTTGCCCCTGTGGGTGGCCTCCCTCCTCCTCTCCCTGGCCGCCCTCTGGCTCTGCGAGACGTCCTATTCCGACCTGGCCCTATGGGGCTTCTGCGGATTGTGGTGCGTCGGGATTCCGCTCTTCGGCTGGGGCCTGGCACTCGCGACGTCCGGCCGGCAGGAGGAGGCGCCTCCGTGGAAGTCCGACCTGGCCGGGATTGTGCTCTCCGGCGTGGTGGCGGGGATCCTGCTCTTCGCGATCGCCAGCACCTGGCTGCCTGCCCTCAGAGACAGTCCGCCGCTGTTCGTCATCCTTGCCGCCCCGATCCTGCTGGGCCTGTACCTGTTGGCACGCGCGCTGTTCGTCGCATTCGCCAGCCTGGGGGAGAGCGACAAGCCGGGGAAGACCGAAGGTCCTGGATTGCCCCCCGTCGGCGCCGAGCGCGGCTACGCCGACCGCGAGTGGTGGAGTCGGCTCTCTGGGTGGGTCTTGCTCCTCGCCCTGGGCTGGATGGCAATCAGTGCCTTGATTACGGTTGGTGGTTACTTCCTGAACCGATACGCACACCTCCTGGCTGTCGAAGCCCTCGCCGCCATGGGTGGGGCCTCAGGTCTCGCAGCCGCGCTCCTCGGCGCGAGCGCCAAGACTGCATCCTCGGCCGATTCCGAGCGCAAAGCGCCTTCACCCGCGAAGGAGCTGGTGCTGCGCGTCCTGGCGCCGGTCACGTTCGCGTGCATCCTCCTCCTCTTGGCCAGGCTCAACGCCTGGGTGGCCCGGAGCGCCACCGGACTGGACGACGTCCTACGCCTGTCCAGCCTGCAGTCCCGGCTCGTGCTCCCGCCATGGCGCGACTTGACCGGAGTCTTCCTTTGCTTCCTGCTGGTGCCGCTGGCCTTTGCGGTCGTGTCCTGGGTGCTCGGCTGGGTGGTCAACGTGAATCGCTTCTCCGCGCACGGGCTCTACCGGAACCGCCTTGTGCGTGCCTACCTGGGCGCTTCGAACTCCGGCCGTCAACCCGACCCCTTCACGGGCTTCGACCCGCGCGACAACTTACCCCTCCACGATTTGGCCGGAGGCGCCTCTCCCCGTCCCCTCCCCGTCGTGAACGCGACCCTGAATCTGGTGAGGAGCGCCGAGCGCCTCGCCTGGCAGCAGAGGAAGGCAGAGTCATTCTCCATGACGCCGCTCTACTGTGGCAACTTTCACGAGGGCTATCGGCGCTCCAAGGAGTACGGCGGCACGAACGGCATCTCCCTGGGCACCGCCATCACGATCTCCGGGGCCGCCGCCAATCCTAACGCCGGCTACCATTCGTCGCCCTTGGTCGGCTTCCTGATGACCCTCTTCAACGTCCGTCTCGGATGCTGGCTGGGCAACCCAAACGAGATGGGGGAGAGAGTCTACACCCGGAGCGGGCCCCGCCACGCCTGGAAACCGCTGTTCGGCGACCTTCTCGGCTTCACCGACAGATGCCATGCCTACGTCAGCCTCTCCGACGGGGGCCACTTCGACAACCTCGGCGTCTACGAGATGGTGCTGCGTCGTTGCCGGCTCATCCTCGTGAGCGATGCCGGGCAGGACGCCGGGTTCGGCTTCGAGGATCTGGGCAACCTGATCAGAAAGGTCCGGATCGACTTCGGGATCCCGATCGATTTCGCCCAGCCGATCCGCATCCTTCCGAAGAGCAGCGCAGGGCCCGGTCTACTGTGCGCCTTGGGGACGATCGGTTACGACTGCGTAGACCCAGGCACTCAGCCCGGGCTGCTTCTCTATATCAAGCCTACCCTGCGGGCGGGCGGCCAACCGCTCCCTTACGACGTGTTCAGCTATTCCCGCGCCCCCACGGAGTTTCCCCACGAGCCCACCACCGATCAGTGGTTCAGCGAAGCGCAGTTCGAGAGCTACCGGGCCCTCGGGCAGCACCTGGCGAAGCAGCTCGGCGGAGGCCAGTCCTTCCCAGACCTCCCGGCGTTTTTCAAAGCGGTGCAGGAGGGCCAGTAACACGCCGCGGGCGCGACGGGTGCCGCTGCGTGAGCTGGGCGATCCATGCGATTGGAGCCCGGAGACCGCCGAAGAGCGTCGGGCGTCAGTTCCGGCGCCGGAACGCTTCGTCCGACTCGGCGCCTCGCCGGGGCTTCCATTCCAGCGAGTAGTATTCGCCGCGGTCCCGCGCCCAGGGGTCGAACGCGTTGACCACCGTCTCCAGCTCCGGCGCGAGCTCCGGGATGGTCCTCAGGAGGACCCGCTTCAGTGGGGACACCTCCTGGGGGTGGCCGTTCGGAGCGCCCTTCTCCATGACTTTTCCGTAGGGCCCATTGTCTTCTACCCAGCGCACCCCCAACTCGGTGTAGAACTCCGGGCGGAAGCTCGAGGTGAAGAACCGGTCGCTGAACAGGCGCCGTGAGGCGTTGAGGATGAACACCTGGAACTGGGTCTCGGAGATGGCGAACCCGTGCGGGCGGGTGGATTCCGCGAGCCAGCCCACCACGGTGTCCACGTCTTCCACGTTGTCCACCAGGCTGCCGTCCGGGTGACCCAGGCAGTCGCTGATTGGAGAGCCGTCCTCGTTTCGCTGAGCGCCCGTGATGATCCGGGAGGCGTCGCAAGGGTGCTGGCCGTAGACCTCCCGCAGGCTGTGCACCAGGGCCTCCCGCTGGGCCCGCTCCGGCCCGTCCCCGATCGGGAGCGCGCCGATGAAGTCGTCGAAGCGGGTGAGCTGCTTCAGGCCCAGCTGACGGCGGAACTCGTTGAAGCGCGGCACGCCATGCTCACGATCCCGGAGGATGTCCAGCGCCGGCACGTCGAGTACGCCCGTCCTCGTCCTCAGCCGGGGCATGGGCAGGTTCTGTAGGAACTGCGGATGGTTATGCAGCGCCAGGGCACCCACCCGCTGACGACCCAGGCTCAGTGCCCAGCTGGCGAGCGTTCCCGACCGCATCTGCAGCGTCGCCCGTCCTCGGAACGTCGCGACCACCGGCACCTTCTTGCGGATGACGTTGGGGTCGCCGCGCATCTCCCTATATTCGATGAGGTCCGGCACGAGGGGATGGAGCCGGTAAACGGTGACGAATTCCTCCGGGAAGTTGAAGGGTGATCCGAAGTGGTTCGTGCCGCCGTTGAGGTGGTCCGGGTTGCTGACGTTCCAGACGTCCCGTTTATTGGGGTCGAACACGGCGAAGACCGAGTCGTCCTCGTAGACGCGGCTCCCCAGGCCGAAGAT
>WNFT01000728.1_pt1 | contig 29102 bp, 28 predicted proteins | sample 5400191 | NCBI WGS metagenome assembly WNFT01 (sample SAMN13153359, study PRJNA577476) | soil metagenome | isolation source: 80 cm saprolite under Madrone tree | place: USA:California | collected 2016-06-14 | reverse complement strand
CGCGCTGGCCGCGCGCTACTTCAAGGAACTCGACGGCTTCTCAGGCGCGGTATTGCCGGCGCGCGGCGACTCGGGTCATAGCTGGCATATGTTTCAGCTGCTCATCGACTTTCGAGCGCGCGGCATGACGCGGCCGGGATTCCAAAAAATCATGGCCGGTCGCGGCATCGGCATCGGTGTGCACTATCCCAGCATTCCCAGCCTCAAATATTATCGGAATCTTGGATATAGCGAGGAAGATACGCCGGTGGCGGCGCGAGTCGGACGCGAGACGGTGACCCTGCCTTTGTTTCCGGCGATGAGCGATGACGATGTGGTGCGGGTATGTGATGAGCTTCGAGAAGTTTTGAAGTGACGCTCGCAGCTCCGCGGCGCCCACCCTGGCGAGCTGCCAGATGTCCTGAAAAGACGTTCGCCGGCTCCACGGCGTCCACGCTGTAGACGGCGGGAGCGGTGCGCTGTCCCTGAAAGAATTGCTCGGCTTGCGACCGAAAATCGGATGGCGCAGACTGCCGCGGAGCCGATCCAGTTCCAAAGGAAAACCTATATGAAGCGATTAATGACACTTGCCCTGGGCTCTACGCTGTTGGCTGCTGCGCCCTTGTACGCGGCCTTGAAGACCGGCGCACAAGCACCGGATTTCAGCACCCAGGCGACTCTCGCCGGCAAGCCGTTCAAGTTTTCCCTGGCGGATGCACTCAAGAGCGGTCCGGTCGTGTTGTATTTCTATCCCGCGGCGTTCACGCCCGGCTGCACGGTCGAGGCCCATGAGTTCGCCGAGGCGACGGAAAAATTCAAGGCCCTGGGCGCGACCGTCATCGGGGTCTCGCACGATCCCATCGATACGCTCAACAAGTTCTCCGTGAGCGAGTGCCGCAATAAGTTTGCGGTGGCATCGGATGCCGACCAGAGCATCACCAAGGCCTATGACGCCGTGCTCGCCGCCAAGCCCGAGTACGCCAATCGCACTTCGTATGTGATCGCGCCCACCGGCAAGATCATTTACGAGTACACGGCGATGGATCCCGAAAAACACGTCGGCAACACCATGGCCGCCGTCGAGAAGTGGAAGGCGGAGCATAAGACCTAAAACCGGTCCGTGTAAGTTTGGGCGAACGAATCAGGCAATACCATGCCCTCAATCCAACGAAATCCGGGCGATGTTGGGCGCCAGATTCTTCTGCCTACTGCACTCTCGAGAGATACCAGCGATCAGTCGATCAACTACTGAGGGCTCCGCTCCTTCTGCGATTGTCGCGGTGCCCAGTGTTTCCAAGGAACCGCTCACTCGAGCCGAAAGCATCGCGAGTTCTCGAGCAACGAGACCTTTCGGCAGCTTGCAGCGCTCGGCAAACAAAGCCCACTCATACGGGGAAAGCTCCTCGGCGCTAAACGCATCTCCTATGGCCATGGCATAGGTTTTGTCGAGTGCGCTCGACTCTTAAAAGGCACCTATTAGGGCCTTTGGTGGGTATCTTGGCAACAGCAAATCCTCTCTATCGCCTCCACGAACTCGCGATTCGCACCCTGTACTCGGAGGTCAAGGAGCGCGCGAATGTCGTCGGCGATCTTCTGCCGGGTACTCCCGGTACCCTCGTTAAGAGGGCAGGGACCGGGCATGAATACTGGTACCGCTCTTATTACCCTCTGCCCAAGAAACGATCCGAAGAATTTGTTGGCCCCGTGAGCAATGAAGCGGCCTACGAGGCAATGCAGAACCGAATCGCGCATTCGGAATGGACGGCCAAGCAAGTATCTGCGCTGTCGAAGCTAGGCTATCAGGCCGCCGACAAAGGCGTCGCCAGCGTCCTCGTCGAACTGCACAACCGCAAGATCTTCGAAGCCGGTCTCGTCGTGGTCGGCACCTTGGCCTACATGAGTTGGCTCAATGAGTACGGTGCCATGGCAACCGCGGCCCGGACGCAGGACATTGATCTCGCACGCCGACAAAAGCTGAAGCTCGCGGCGACGATTCCGTTTCTATCCAGCATGCAAGCGACCCAGCTCCCCTTTACCAGAGTCCCTGGCATGCCGAGTCACAAACCCTCGACTTCTGTGAAGTTACCGGGCGCCGAGGGCCTGCGCGTGGACATCCTCGCCCCCGGTCCGGTGCTGGGTGAAATTGTCGCCGTACCGGAACTCGATTGGCATGCTCAAGCGATCCCATTCTACGATTATCTGCTCGAAGGAAGCCGTCCGGCGGCCATGCTCGCCGGCGGGCACTGTATTCCCATCATGCTGCCGGAAGTGACACGCATGATCTGGCACAAACTCTACTCGAGCACTGACCGCGTAAAGGAGCCAACGAAGGCCGAGAAGGATCTTGTGCAAGCAGTAACCCTGGCGGCCATACTGGTCGAACAGGACAGTGTGTCGTTGCGCGAAACCTTCAGCCGTGCGCCTCGGGTGCTGCGCACAGCCGCTATTTCTCGGCTAACGCGAATCGAGACGCTTCTCGCTGCACATCCGCAAGCGCTCGATGGGTTTCGGGAGCTGAAATAACGCCAGTGCAGACTGGCTTCGAGCGCGTAATCAACCGCCCCCTCCCGCGCAATTCGACGCCGCCGGCTTCCCCGCGAAACGGCTAGTTGTGCGCCCGAGGCATGAGCAGTTTGGCGATCAGCGAGGTCCACCCCGACTGGTGCGACGCCCCGACGCCGCGGCCGGTATCGCCGTGAAAATACTCATAGAACGGAATGCAGTCCTGGTAGTACGGGTCCGTCTGCAGTTCCGGCTGGTGACGCAGCACGGCCCGCTCGCCGTGGGCGTCCTTCAAGAAGATGCGCGACAGCCGATGCGACAGCTCGGCCGCCACCGCGTCGATCGTGAGATACCGCCCCGACCCCGTCGGACATTCCACTTTGAAATCATTGCCATAGTAATGGTGAAACTTTTGCAGCGACTCGATGATGAGAAAGTTCATCGGAAACCAAATGGGCCCGCGCCAATTCGAGTTGCCGCCGAACTGCCTCGATTCCGATTCGCCCGGCGCGTAGCGCACCGATAGATCGGTATGGTCAACCTTGAACACGTAAGGATCGGCCAGATGTGCCCGCGACAGTGCTCTGACGCCGTAGTCGGACAGGAACTCCGACTCATCCAGCATGCGCCGCAGCAGGCGCTTCATTCGATGGCCGCGGAGCAGCGACAGCAACCGCCGCTCGCCGCGTCCCGGCGACTCCCATCGAGACACCAGATTCGCGAGATCCGGCCGGTGGTTCAAGAACCACTCCAGCCGCTTCCTGAACCCCGGAAGCTTTTCCAGCAGTTCCGGTTCCAGCGTCTCGACCGCGAACAGAGGGATCAATCCCACCATGGAACGAATCCGCAACCGCACCCGATCATCGTTCGGTAAATTGAGCACGTCATAAAAGAACTGATCCTCCTCGTCCCATAGACCGCAATCCTCGCTAACGATGCAGCTCATCGCCTCGGCGATGTTCAAGAAATGCTCGAAGAATTTGCTCGCGATGTCCTCGTACACATGATTGTGTTCGGCGAGCTCCAGCGCGATGCGCATCAGATTCAGCGAATACATCGCCATCCAGCTGGTGCCGTCCGATTGGTTGATGTATCCGCCGGTGGGCAGCTGGGCGCTGCGGTCGAACACGCCGATATTGTCGAGGCCGAGGAATCCGCCTTGAAAGACATTTCTCCCCAAGTTGTCCTTGCGGTTCACCCACCAGGTGAAGTTCAGCATGAGCTTGTGAAACACGCGCTCCAGAAACTCGATGTCGCCCTTGCCGTCGTTCTGCTTGCGGTCGATCTGATACACGCGCCAGGCGGCCCAGGCATGGACCGGCGGGTTCACATCGCCGAATGCCCATTCATAGGCGGGAATCTGTCCGTTGGGGCGCATGTACCATTCGCGCGTCAGCAGCACCAACTGGTGCTTGGCGAACTCGGCGTCGATCAAGGCGAAGGGGATGCAGTGGAAGGCCAGATCCCAGGAGGCGTACCAGGGATACTCCCATTTGTCCGGCATGGAAACGATGTCGGCGTTGTTGAGATTGCGCCATTCGACATTGCGGCCGTGCAGGCGCGACTCCGGCGGCGTCGGTTCGCCGGGATCGCCCTTGAGCCAGCGCGGAATGTCCAAGTTGTAGAACTGCTTGCTCCAGATCAGTCCGGCGAACGCCTGGCGCTGCACCACGCGTTCGTCGGCCGAATCGATGTCTTTCTGCAGGTCTGCGTAGTACTGATCGGCTTCGGCGCGCCGCTCCGTCATGCACTCGTCGAATTCTTCGAAGGGCGCGGGGATGACCCGCCGCGACAGCCGCAGGCGGTACTCCTGCTTGCCGCCTCCCGCGATGGTCGATCGAAACCAGACGCCGGCCTTGGTGCCGGTGCGGGAGGGATTCACCCGGTCGGCGTGCCCGCCGACGATGCGTTCGTGAAAGCCGTCCTTGTAGTAGCCGGGGTCGCCGATGTTCCAGAGCCGCTGAGGATTGGATTCGTTCTCGGTGAACAGCAAATCCGCGTCACCGTCGAAGTACAGGCGGCTCACGCCCAGGGCGGCGGGTGCGATGGCGACCGCGCCGTCGTCGATGGCGCGCAGCCTTGGTTTCACCGAGCCCGGCTCCCAGGTCCACGTGTTGCGCAGTACCAGCTGCGGAATCATATGCAGCACCGCGGGCGCGCCGCCGCGATTCCACGCCGTGATCTTCATCAGGATATCGCCGGGTTCAGCCTGGGCGTACTCGACGAAGACATCGAAGTAACGGTTGTCGGCGAACACGCCCGTATCCAAGAGCTCGTACTCAGGAACATCCGTGCCGCGGCGGCCGTTCTCGGCCACCAAATCCGTGTAGGGGAAGGCGCGCTGCGGATATTTGTAGAGCATTTTCAGATAAGAATGCGAGGGGGTGGCATCCAGATAGAAATAGTGCTCCTTGACGTCTTCGCCGTGATTGCCCTCGGCGTTGGTTACGCCGAACAAGCGTTCCTTCAGAATGGGATCGCTGCCGTTCCACAGCGCCAATGACAAGCACACCAGCTGGTTGGCATCGGAGAAGCCGGCGATGCCGTCCTCACCCCAGCGATAGGCGCGGCTGCGCGCGTGGTCGTGAGGAAAGTATTCCCAGGCCGTGCCGCCGGGGCTGTAGTCCTCGCGCACCGTGCCCCACTGCCGCTCACTCAAGTAGGGGCCCCAGTGATGCCAACCCGTGGGGCCCGGCACATTTGCGAGCAGGCGCTCGCGCTCGGTATTCATAGTTCTCTCAACTCGCCGGGATCTTGCGCTCGAGGAAGATCCAAGAACGCAGTATCTCGGCCACGCTCCAGGCCTGCGCGAAACAACCGCGCGCACTGTGAGGCGCGTCACCATCAAATATCTCGCCAATGCTTCCCAAGCAGGCGCTGTTCAGCTGCTGCGCCATCGGTTCGAGAAACGACTGCGCCAGCCGCGCATCGCCGTGCACGCGGAAGTGAGCGCGCGCAAAGGGTCCGAGCAGCCAGCCCCAGACGGTGCCCATGTGGTAAGCGGCGTCGCGCTGCCGGCCATCGCCCGAGTAGCGGCCAATGTAGCCGGGATCCTTCGGGCTCAAGCTGCGCAGTCCGTGGCTGGTCAACAGTTCGCGTCCACAGCAGTCAACCACCGCGCGCATTTGTTCTTGACTCAAGGTGCAGCAGGGCAGCGAGACGGCCAAGATCTGGTTCGGACGGATGCGTGCGTCGAGGGCGCTTCCTCCGTCGGCGTCGATCACGTCGAACAAGCACCCGCGCTCCTCATTCCAGAAGCGCGCGAAGCTCGCGCCGGCGTGCGCGAGCAGAGACTCACAGAACCGCTTCTCGCGCATATTGCGTCCGGCAGAGGCGAGGCGGACGGCCACATCCAGAGCGTTCAGCCACAGCGCATTGATCTCCACCGGCTTGCCGATCCGCGGGGTGAACACCTCGTCACCGTGCTTGGCGTCCATCCAGGTCAGCTGCGTTCCCGCTTCACCCGCATGCAACAGGCCGTCCGCGGGATCCACGTGAATTCCATAGCGAGTTCCCTCCGCGTGCGCGTGGATGATGGTCATCAGGATGGGGAACAAGTCGCGCACGAGGTCGGGATCGGGCTTCGCCTGCAAGTAATCGTCGAGCGCCTGGAACATCCAAAGAGTGGCGTCCGCCGTGTTGTACTGGGGCGGTTCGCCGCCATCGGGAAAACAATTGGGCAGCATGCCGCGATCGACGAAGCCGGCGTAGGTCCGCAATATGCCGGCTGCCAGGTCGTAGCGCCGGAGCGAGGTCGCGAGACCGGGCAATGCAATCATGGTGTCCCGGCCCCAATCGGTGAACCACGGGTAACCGGCGAGAATGCTGTATGCCACCGCCTCGCCGCGACGCACGATGAATTGATCGGACGCCTGCGCAAGAGCGCGAATCCACGCCGGGGCAGTCCTCGGCAAGGGCGCGGTCAGGCGCTGCGAGGCCGCCTTCAAGGCAGCGAGCACCTCATCCCCCGGCACCGGCGCCGCGCTTTCGGCCGTGGCCACCAAGTACACCGGCCGCTGCAGGCTCAAGTCCGCAGCGAAGGTTCCGGGCGTCAATAAATCTTCCAACGCGTCGAGACCTCTTTCCGCCTCCATTCGATGCCAGAAATTCCAGTACCAAGCAGGCGCCGCGCTGTACCGTCCCTGGCTGATCGACAATCGATAGGGGCGAGCGCCGGCAAAGGCTTGCACCCGGCACTGCTCGGCGTCCGCCTCGAGTTGGAAGGACTGAGCGCCGCGCCCGTGGCTGTGATAATCGCGATACGCGATCAGCGGTTTGAGCGTCACCCGCAGCGGCGCCGATGCGCGGAGCAGTTCCAGGCGCAGGTAGCTGGTATTGGCCCCGGGCGCCATGAAAATCCGCTGTTCCAAGAGCGCGTCCGCGAGCGCGTAGCGCCAGACCGGAATGCCGTCCTCAACGGTGAAGGATTCCAAGTGGATGAACCCTTGGCCGCTGATCGCACCGCCTGCGAACTCATTCGCCGACAGGTCCGTTTCTGTCCCGAGGTACTGCACGCTCGACTCGATCTTCGCCACCAGCAGGGTGCGCTCGACCGGCGGGCTCAAGCTCGCCATCAGAAATCCGTGATAGCGGCGGGTATTGGCGCCCGCGACCGTGCCGCAGGCAAAGCCGCCAAGACCGTTCGTCACCAGCCATTCGTAGCGGCTCGCGCTCTCCCAGCTGCCGCAAGCTTCGCGGCCGAGAATCAGAATCGCGACCTATCGAGTAAATAGTCGAGCGAGAATTTACCGGGTCCGTAAATGATCAGAAACACCAATAGCGTCCCCCACAAAACATGTTGACCGAGCGCGGCCTCGGAGCCTTCCGCCAGCAGCACTTGAGAATACGATATTACCGCCATCGCGTTGACCGCGAATAGGCCGATGGCGCCGAGGCGGCTTACCAGGCCCAGGACCAGCAAGGTCGGAAAAAACAATTCACCGAAGGAGCCCGCCACCGCCGCCACATGCGGCGACAGCACGGGAGTGTGATACTCATTCTCGAACAAATAAATGGTGCTGTCCCAGGAAGTCACCTTGAGGTATCCGGATTTCAGAAACTGCCAGCTGACGTAGAGGCGCGCGCCGAGCGCGAACAGCGACTGCAGCGGATTGAGCAGCCGCGCGGCGAACGCGTCGGGAGCGGAGATCTTTTCGAGTATTCTCATGGGACTGAACCTTCTTGCAGGACTTGGAATTGGAACGAAGCTTGGAATTGGAACGAAGCTTGGTATTGGAACGAGGCTTGCTATGAACGAGGCTTTATGACCGAGGCCTGCTACCGAAAATCGACGATGACCCCGGCGAGCACGAAGCGCTGCAAGGCCGCCGCGGCATCGAAGGGGCAGGCCGCGGCATCGGCGGCCGTATCGCCTTCGTTTCGCGCGGCGCGCTCGACCGCGGCGGCAAACGTTTCACCGGCTTGAACGGACTCAAGGAACCGCTCCTCGCCGCAACTCAAACGATGACAGTTCAATCGGCCGCGGTTGCGGACCAGCAGCGCCCGATCGGGACCGGCGCCAAGGTCGATCGGTTCCGGTTCCGCGTCGCTCCCCACATTGGCCTCCCAGATGGCGACGCAGGGGTACTTCGAGGCGAACAGGCGGGCCGACGGATGCAGACAGAACCGCAAATCGTCGTAGCCGGCGGCCGGGACCCGCTGAAGTTTCGCGAGGTCCAGCGGTCCGTGATCGGCGGCCAGCAGCGACTCCTCAACCAGCCACTCGAGGCGCGCCACCTCGCTCAGGTAGCGGAACTCATCGTCGCCGTGGAGTTCCGACAGGTGCTTTGCGAACCCTGCACCCGCGGACTGCAAATCGCCCGAAAGGGAAGGATGGCGCGTGTGAAAGCCGCGCGCGCACTGGCGAAAATATTCCTCGCCGACCAAGCGCCGTACCGCCGGGTAACTGGAAATCAAGCTCTCGATGAAATTGGCGCGGGCATTGTTGGCGTAGACATCGAGGCGATGCTTGGGCGCGATGCCCCGTGCCGCGATCAACGGCAGCGCACCGTCCGGCTCGCCGTCGAGGAGGGCGCGCATGACGCCCGACTGCAGTTCACGCAGCGAGGGCATGAACTTCCGCCCGCAGGGCGTCGGCCTTCGCGGCCTCGGCCGCCAGCACCTCGAGCGCGGGAATATCGGTGTCCCACTCGATCAGTGTGGGCACGTCGCCGAATCGCCGCAGCGCCGCGCGATACAAATTCCACACCGCGTCGCATACCGGCGTGCCGTGCGTGTCGATGAGCAGTTCCTGTCCCTCGAACTCGACGGCGCTGTGGCCGGCGAGATGGATTTCCCGGACGGCGCCGGGATCCACTGCGTCCAGATAGCGCTGCGCATCGAATCCGAAATTCCGGGCAGCGACGTAGATATTGTTCAAATCCAGCAGGATTCCGCATCCCGATTCCGCGGCGACTGCGCCGAGGAACACCCATTCCGGCATCCGCGAACACTCGAACTCGAGATAGCTCGAGACATTCTCGATCAATATCCGTCTGCCCAAGAAATCCTGCGCCTGGGCTATGCTCGCGCTCACGTGCCGCAATGCCTCTTCGGTGTAGGGCAGGGGCAGCAAGTCGTTCGCAAATCTCCCGCCGGCGGAACTCCACGACAGATGCTCGGACAAGAGCGCCGGCTCGAATCGGTTCACGGCGCGGCGAATGCGCTCGAGATGCAGGGTGTCGAGCGGATCGGTCGATCCCAAGGACAGGCCGACGCCGTGCAGCGACAGCGGAAAATTCGCCCGTATCCGCGCCAGAGCTTCGACATGCGCGCCGCCGTCCGCGAAGTAATTCTCGGTGTGCGCTTCGAACCAGCCCACCGCCGGGGCGTCGGACAATACTCTGAGGTGGTGCTGGGCCCGAAGTCCAATGCCGGCTCGTGCCCCGAGGGCAGCCGTTGGCTCGATGCCAGCCGGTGGCCCGGTGCCGGCGTCGGCCGGCATCGGATCGCCGGTCGCGGCGCGCGCGACAGGGTGTGCGCCGTTGTCCATCATTCGGTGCGCTTATTTCGGGGTGAGGCTGCCGCCGGAAAGCCGCGCGCACGTGCCCTTCGGCAGCGTGACGAATTCCTTGCCGCCCGAGTCCGCCTTGGCCTGCCCGGCACAGGCATGCGCAGGGCCTGCGCAGTCGTTCTTGCCGGCCTTGACCACGCCGTAGCACTTTTCCATTTCGACCTTGTCGGCGGCAAAACTGGGGCCGGCCGATAGGGCGGCGGCGCCCAGGGTCAACAGGCTGCTGATGGCGGTCACGGTTGCACTGGTCTTCTTCATCGACGATCTCCTTTAGGTTGAACAACGAGCAAAGCCGGTATGCCTGATAAGACCGGCCTATTGTCGCAGTTATTGCGCATGGGCGTAGGGGCGCGCCTTAAGCGAAGGGCCGTTGCTGCATCAAGGCCAGGCATATAGCGACCAGGCATATAACGACCAGGCATGTACAGGTCGCGATTCGCTACAGCGGGTGTCATGTGTTTGCTTGTAGAATGGGGGTCCAACACTGACTGGATGTGCGGATGGTGCAGGATCGCTTGGATGGAAAAGCCGCGTTGATTTGCGGTTCAGTGGCTTACGACACGATTTTGCAGTTCCAGGACCGCTTCAAATCGCACATCCTTCCCGACAAGATTCATATCTTGAACGTGTCGTTCCTGGTTCCCGACATGCGCCGCGAGTTCGGCGGCTGCGCCGCGAACATCGCGTACAGCCTGAAGCTTCTCGGCGACCGGGGGGTACCCATGGCCACCGCGGGCCACGATTTCGCGCCTTACGCCACGCGCATGGCCGCCCAGGGTATCCCCCTCGATCACATCAAGGTGGTGGATGACACGTTTACCGCTCAGGCCTTCATCACGACCGACCTGGACGACAATCAGATCACCGCCTTTCACCCCGGAGCAATGCAGCACGCGCACCTGAACCGGGTGTCGGACGCGGGGCCCGGCATCGCGCTGGGGATCGTGGCTCCCGACGGCCGGCAGGCCATGATCGAACATGCGGCGCAATTCGCGGCTGCCAAGATTCCCTTCATTTTCGACCCCGGCCAGGGAATGCCCATGTTCGGCGGGGAGGAGCTCAAGACCTTCGTCGCTCAGGCCCGCTGGGTGGCGGTCAACGACTATGAGTGGGGTCTGCTGCAACAAAAGACCGGTTTCACGGTCTCTGATATCACCGCCCAGGTCGAGGCCTTGGTGGTTACCCGGGGCGCAGAAGGGTCGGTCGTATACACTAAGGGTGGGACGTTGACGGTGCCCTGCGCCAAGCCCAAGACCGTGGTCGATCCCACCGGTTGCGGGGATGCCTACCGGGCTGGTCTAATTCACGGCCTGTTGCATGGTCTGGATTGGGAAACCACCGGGCGGGTGGCGTCTTTGATGGGTGCGATCAAGATCGAGTCGCGCGGACCCCAGAACCATGAGTTTACCCGGGCGGAGTTCGGCCGCCGGTATCGAGACAATTTTGGCCAAACGCTTAAGGAATTCTACGAATGAGCAGAAGCTTCTCCTTTACCTCGGAATCGGTCTCCGAGGGTCACCCCGACAAGGTCGCCGACCAGATTTCGGACGCGGTGCTCGACGCCATTCTGGCCGCCGACCCTAAGGGCCGGGTCGCCTGCGAAACCATGGTCAAGACCGGCGTGGTGATCGTGGCGGGCGAAGTCACCACCAGCGCCTGGGTCGATGTGGAAGCCATCGTCCGTAAAACCGTTCTCGACATCGGCTACGACACCTCGGACATGGGATTCGACGGCGCCAGTTGCGGCGTGCTCAATATCATCGGCAAACAGTCCCCCGACATTGCGCAGGGCGTCGACCGCAAGGACGAGCGCAAGCAGGGAGCCGGCGACCAGGGGCTGATGTTCGGCTACGCCACCAATGAGACCGACGTGCTCATGCCGGCGCCCATCACTCTCGCCCATCGCTTGGTGAAGCGCCAGGCCCAGGTGCGCAAGAGCGGCAAGCTGCCTTGGCTGCGGCCGGACGCCAAGAGCCAGGTGACCCTGCGCTACGAAAACGACAAGCCGGTGGGATTGGAAGCGGTGGTCCTGTCGACTCAGCATGAGGACAGCATCAGCACCAAGCAATTGCGTGAAGCCGTCATCGAGGAGATCTTGAAGCCGGTGCTGCCGGGCAAATGGATCGACAAGAATACCAAGTACCATATCAATCCCACGGGGCGATTCGTCATCGGCGGTCCTGTCGGCGATTGCGGCCTTACCGGGCGCAAGATCATCGTGGACACCTACGGCGGTTTCGCGCGTCATGGCGGCGGTGCCTTCTCCGGCAAGGACCCGTCCAAGGTGGATCGTTCGGCGGCGTATGCCGCGCGCTACGTGGCCAAGAACATAGTCGCCGCGGGTCTCGCCGAGCGCTGCGAAGTGCAGGTCTCGTACGCCATCGGGGTGGCTGAACCCACCTCCATCATGGTCGAGACCTTCGGCACCGGGAAATTGCCCGACACGCGCCTGACGCAGCTGGTGCGCGCGCATTTCGATCTCACTCCCTTTGGCCTGCGCGAAATGCTGGATCTGGCGCGGCCGATCTATCAGAAGACGGCATCCTACGGGCACTTCGGCCGCAAAGAAGCGGAGTTCAGCTGGGAGCGCACCGACAAGGCGAGCACGCTCGCGGCCGAATTCAAAGCAACGCGCGCCGCTTAGAGCGCGCGCCTCACGGAGACTCGATCGATGAATGCAGCAATCAAGCAACCCCAGGATTTCCTGGTCAAGGATCTTAAGCTGGCGGATTGGGGCCGCAAGGAAATCAAGATCGCCGAAACGGAAATGCCGGGCCTCATGGCGATTCGGCACGAGTTCGCGGCGGAGCTGCCCCTGCGCGGCGCGCGCATCACGGGCTCCTTGCACATGACCATCCAAACGGCGGTGCTGATCGAAACCCTGAACGCCCTGGGCGCGCAGGTCCGCTGGGCGTCATGCAATATCTACTCGACCCAGGATCATGCGGCCGCGGCCATCGCCGCCGGCGGCACGCCGGTATTCGCGGTCAAGGGCGAGTCGCTTGCCGAATACTGGGATTACACGCATCGCATATTCGAGTGGCCCGACGGCGGCCATTCCAACATGATTCTGGACGACGGCGGCGATGCCACTCTGCTGCTGCATCTCGGCGCCAAGGCGGAGAGGGACGCATCGCTGGTCGCGCGCCCCGGCAACGAAGAAGAGGAATGCCTGTTCGCCGCGATCAAGGCCAAGCTCAACGTGGATCCCAGGTGGTATTCGACGCGAATCGCCAAGATCAAGGGTGTCACCGAGGAAACCACCACCGGGGTCAAGCGCCTCTATCAGATGGCGAAGGAGGGCAGGCTCGCCTTCCCGGCATTCAACGTCAACGATTCGGTCACCAAGTCCAAATTCGACAATCTATACGGCTGCCGCGAATCCTTGGTGGACGCCATCAAGCGCGCCACCGATGTGATGATCGCCGGCAAGGTCGCGGTGGTGTGCGGCTACGGCGATGTGGGCAAGGGTTCGGCGCAGGCATTGCGCGCACTGTCGGCGCAGGTGTGGGTCACCGAGATCGATCCGATCTGCGCGCTGCAGGCATCGATGGAAGGCTACCGGGTAGTCACCATGGACTATGCCGCGGACAAGGCCGACATATTCGTCTCGGCGACCGGCAATTTTCATGTCATCACCCACGATCACATGAAGCGCATGAAAGACCAGGCCATCGTGTGCAACATCGGGCATTTCGACAACGAAATCGAAGTGGCGGCGCTCAAGCAATACGCCTGGGACAACATCAAGCCCCAGGTCGATCACGTGATATTCCCCGACGGCAAGCGGATCATTCTGCTCGCCGAGGGCCGCTTGGTGAACCTGGGCTGCGGCACGGGACACCCCTCGTACGTGATGAGCTCTTCGTTCGCGAACCAGGTGCTGGCGCAGATCGAACTTTTCGCCAACACCCAGAAATACCCCGTCGGCGTGTACGTGCTGCCGAAGCACCTCGATGAGAAAGTGGCTCGCTTGCAGCTCTCCAAGCTCGGCGCGCAGCTGACGGAATTGACGGACGTGCAAGCCAGGTACATCGGCGTCGAGAAACAAGGTCCGTACAAAGTCGATCAGTACCGGTACTAGAGTTGGCAGAATATGATGGGATCTCGGTCGAGGCTGGCGACGCACGTTTCCGCGGAAACGTCATCGGCAGGGCGGACGTTGGGCGTTTCCGCGGAAACGTCGCGGTAATCCACGGCGAGGGTGATTTCTCCGTATAGAGTGGTTGAGGACCAATGATGGATAAGAAATCGAGCTCCAAGGTGTACCCCGATGCGGCGTCCGCGCTGCAGGGGGTGGTCAAGGAGGGCATGACCTTGATGTGCGGCGGCTTCGGCGCCTGCGGTATCCCGGAGAACCTGATCGATGCCTTGCATGCGTCGCGCATCGGCAATCTCACCGTCGTGTCCAACAATGCGGGCCTCGACGGAGTCGGTTTGGGGCTGCTGCTGCAAACCCGCCAGATTCGCAAAATGATTTCGTCGTATGTGGGCGAGAACAAGGAATTCGAGCGGCAGTATCTGGCGGGCGAACTGGAGCTCGAATTCAACCCGCAGGGCACTCTGGCGGAGCGCATACGCGCCGGCGGCGCGGGAATTTACGGCTTCTACACGAAAGTGGGCGCGGGCACCCTCGTCGCCGAAGGCAAGGAAACGCGGATCGTGGACGGTGAGACCTACGTGCTCGAGAAGGGACTCACGGCCGACGTGTCGCTGGTCAAGGCATGGAAGGGCGACACCGAGGGCAACCTCATCTATCGCAAGACCGCGCGCAATTTCAATCCCAACATGGCCACCGCCGCCCACGTCACGCTGGCGGAGGTGGAGGAGTTGGTTGAGCCCGGAACCCTCGATCCGGACTGCATCCATACACCGGGTATTTTCGTGCAGCGCATCATCCAGGGCGCGCGCTACACGAAGTTGATCGAGAAGCGCACGGTGCGTAAACGAGGGGAGAATTCAAATGCCGTGGTCGCGTGAAGATTTGGCCGCGCGCGCGGCGCGGGAGCTCTCCGACGGCTTTTACGTGAATCTCGGCATCGGTATTCCGACCCTGGTGGCCAACTACATTCCACCCGGAATGAAGGTGGTGCTGCAGTCGGAGAACGGCATGCTCGGCACGGGACCCTTCCCTTTCGAAGGCGAGGAAGATGCCGACTTGATCAATGCCGGCAAGCAGACGGTCACGGCGCTGCCGATGACGTCGTACTTTTCCTCCGCCGACAGCTTCGCCATGATCCGCGGCGGGCACATCGATCTGGCGATACTCGGCGCCATGGAAGTCGCGGAAAACGGCGATCTCGCCAATTGGATGATTCCCGGGAAAATGGTGAAGGGCATGGGCGGCGCCATGGATCTGGTCGCCGGGGTGAAGCGCGTGGTGGTGGTCATGGATCACACCTCGAAGGACGGCGATCCCAAGTTCAAGACGCGCTGCGAATTGCCGCTGACCGGAACCAATGTCGTCGACATGCTGATCACCGATCTCGCGGTGTTCTCGCGGCCCACCCGCAAGGATTCATTCAAGCTCACAGAGCTGGCACCCGGCGTAACGGCCGACGAAGTTCGCCGCAAGACTCCCGCGAAATACTCAGGGTAATGTCCGCGCTGGATTATTTGCAGAGGCTCGAGGCGGAGAGCATTCACATTTTTCGCGAAGTGGTCGCGGAGTGCGAAAAGCCGGTGCTGCTGTATTCGGTGGGCAAGGACAGCTCGGTGATGCTGCATCTCGCGCGCAAGGCCTTTGCCCCCGCGAAGCCGCCGTTTCCGCTGCTGCAGATCGCATCGGGGTGGGATTTTCGGGAAATGCTGGAATTCCGCGACGCCACCGCCAAGAAATTCGGCCTGGAGCTCCTGGTGCACACCAATGAGGAGGGCGTGCGCGCCGGCATCCTGCCATGGACTCACGGCGCCGCGTATTCCGACATCATGCTCACCCAGGCGCTGCGCCAGGCTCTGGACAAGTACGGCTTCGATGCGGCCTTCGGCGGCGGCCGCCGCGACGAAGAAAAGAGCCGCGCCAAGGAGCGCGTGTTCTCGTTTCGTTCATCGCAGCACCGCTGGGACCCCAAGAATCAGCGTCCCGAGCTTTGGTCGCTGTACAACGCGCGCAAGAATCGCGGCGAAAGCATCCGTGTGTTTCCCCTCTCGAACTGGACCGAGCTGGACGTGTGGCAGTACATCCATGTGCAGAAGGTCCCCATCGTGCCGCTGTATCTGGCCAAGCCCCGGCCGGTGGTGCGGCGCGACGGCCGCCTCATCATGGTCGACGACGACCGGCTGCCCCTGGCCGCGACCGACCGCGTGGAGACGCTGCAGGTGCGCTTCCGCACTCTCGGCGACTATCCGCTGACCGGCGCCACCCTCAGCACCGCCCAGGATGTGCCCGCGGTGATCGGCGAAATGCTGTCGACCAAGACTTCGGAGCGCGAGGGACGCGGCGTCGACAAGGACGGGGCGGCCTCGATGGAGAAGAGAAAGCAAGAGGGCTACTTTTGATGACGGGCGCTGACGCAGGTGCAGGCACGGCGAATATCGAGGAGTACCTCGAGCGCCATGAGCGCAAGGGGTTGCTGCGCTTCATCACCTGCGGTTCGGTGGACGACGGCAAGTCCTCGTTGATCGGGCGCCTGCTGTACGAATCGAAGATGATATTCGAGGACCAGTTCGCGGTCCTGCGGGATGATTCGAAGAAAGTCGGCACCCGCGGCGGCGAAATCGATTTCGCGCTGCTGGTCGACGGACTGGCCGCGGAGCGGGAACAGGGCATCACCATCGACGTCGCCTACCGGTTCTTCACCACGGAGAAGCGCAAATTCATCGTGGCCGACACGCCCGGCCACGAGCAGTACACGCGCAATATGGTCACGGGTGCGTCGACGGCGGATCTTGCCGTGATATTGATCGATGCGCGCAAGGGGGTGCTCACGCAGACGCGGCGGCATAGCTATCTCGCCGCGCTGCTGGGGATTCGCCACATCGTGGTGGCGGTGAACAAGATGGACTTGGTGGACTATTCGCAGGAGACATTCGCCAAAATCGAGCGCGACTATCGCGAGTTCGCGGGTCACATCAAGCTCGACGCAATCACCTGCATCCCGGTTTCCGCCGTTGCCGGCGACAATGTCACCACCCGCAGCGGCCGCACACCCTGGTACCAAGGACCCAGCCTGCTGGAACATCTCGAAACCGTCGCTTTGCCCGATCCCGCGGACAGCGCGGCATTTCGCATGCCGGTGCAATGGGTCAATCGTCCGAATGCGGAGTTCCGTGGTTTCGCCGGACTCATCGCCAGCGGTGTGGTGCGCCGCGGCGATGCGCTTCGGGTACTGCCGTCGGGACGCACCAGCACCGTGGCTCGAGTGTTCACGGCCGAGGGCGAGTCTGCCGTCGGCGTCGCCGGCCAGTCCGTGACCCTGACGCTCGCCGATGAGGTCGACGTGAGCCGGGGGGATGTGCTGAGTGCGGCGGATGCGCCGCTGACGGTCGCCAATCAGTTCGAGGCCACCATCATCTGGATGCACGATGAGCCCTTGCTGCAGGGCCGCGCCTATCTGCTCAAACTCGGCACCAAGACGGTGACGGCGACGGTGGCGCCGATCAAGTATCGCGTCAACGTGAATACCATGGAGCACCTCGCGGCGAAGAAGCTGGACCTCAACGACATCGGCGTTTGCGCACTCGAGGTGGACAGCGCCATCGCCTTCGAACCCTACCGGGACAGCCGGGTTCTTGGCGGGTTCATTCTGATCGATCGGCTCACCAACAATACCGTGGGCGCGGGACTTCTACACTTCGCGCTGCGCCGTTCGCAGAACGTGCACTGGCAGGCGCTGGACGTGAACAAGCGCGCGCGCGCGCAATTGAGCCATCAGAAGCCGTGCGTTCTCTGGTTCACCGGACTGTCGGGCGCCGGCAAGTCGACGATCGCCAACCTGGTCGAAAAGCAGCTGCATGCCGACGGCCGCCAGACGTACTTGCTGGATGGCGACAATGTGCGCCACGGGCTCAACAAGGACTTGGGCTTCACCAACCAGGATCGAGTCGAGAACATTCGGCGCGTCGCCGAGGTGGCGCGCCTGATGGTCGATGCCGGGCTCATCGTCATGGTGTCCTTCATTTCGCCGTTTCGCTCGGAACGGCGCATGGCCCGCGGCCTGGTCGAGGCGGGCGAGTTCTTCGAGGTATTCGTCGATACGCCCTTGAACTTGGCCGAGGCGCGCGATGCAAAAGGACTCTACAAGAAGGCGCGCCGCGGCGAATTGAAGAACTTTACCGGCATCGATTCACCGTACGAGGCACCCGAAAATCCGGAAATCCGCTTGGATACCACCCGGTTGACCCCGGAAGCGGCGGCTTCGTGCGTGATCGAGCATTTGCGCGAAGCCGGCATCATCGATGTCGATCTGACTTGGGAAATTTAAGGCCCGGCTGAGTACTAGACCGCAGCTGCGCGCAGTGTCGCGCGACGAGACTGTTCCTCGCGGACATCGGCATCGCTGAGCCCGGTATTGGCCGCAATGATTTCCACCAGGCGGTGTGCCGGGTCTCGCGGCAGCGTCACTTCGTGAATGCGCTCCCAAATACGGATCCGTTCCTCGGCGGTCTTCAGCCGCGAGCATTGCTCCGCGAGGTCGGTGCGGCGGCGCTCCGCGGCTTCGGCTTGCTGATGTACTAGGCGTGCCCGGAAATCCATCATCGGATCTTCGCCGGACGGAACAGAGGGTCGCCCCAAACTGGGGCCTGGCTTATATTGATTCACTCGAGTCTCCTGACGGGTTAGCCCGTCAAGGTATCATTGTCCAGCCCTAAGCGGTTCGCTTTCCGAGCTTCGGCCAGCGTTGAATATAGTCGGCCTGTTCCGTCGTCTGCGGCACTTTGGGCCAGCTTTTGGCGCGCTCGCTTTGCACCCATAGCTGGTTCAGGCGTTTGATCGCCGCTTTGCCATCCCCGTCCTCCTCCGCCAGATAGCAGCCCATGACGAGGCCGGTACGGCCGATACCGGCGTGACAATGCACGTACACGCCACGGCCCGCCGCCAGTGCCGCGCGGATGTCGGTCAAGAGCGTCTGCACCTGCACACCGTTGCTGGGAACACTGCGATCAGCTATTGCGCTGCGTAGGTACTTGACGTGGAAGGGCAACAGGTGCCGATAGGCCGGCAATTCGCCCTCTTCCGTGAGATCGACGAAGTAATCGATGCCGGCGTCGCGCACCCGCGCCAGCCTGGCACGAGAGTCTGTAAAGTCGCTGCCGCCGGGGTACTCGCCGGCCAGCAAACGACCGGGAATCACCCAATAGCTGTTGGGCAGCGGTCGGTCCATGCGCGATGTTAGCAGCGATTCAGAGTGAAGAAGCGCCCGTCGCGGTGCGGCGAGGCACCGGCTTAGATCGTCTTGACTGCGACGTTCGAATCGGGGCTGTCGATACCCGCGTCGTTATACGCTACCACCGTAAAATAATAGGTCCCCGGGGCCAACCCTTGAACGACATAGGCGGTCGCTGTCGCGCCGGTGAGATCGATCCTCTGGCTGGGATTGCTCTCGTTCGTTCCGTAGTAGATGTGATAACCCGCAAGACCGGTGATCGGGCTTCCATCGGTGTTATGCGTCGGCTGTGTCCAGGATAGCGTGGCTGTACCCGTGGTGGGCGGGGGCGAACTCGCGACAGCGGCTTTCACTTGAATGGTAAACGGCGCGAGATAAGCGCGGCTGCTGCCATCGCTTGCGGCAATGGCAATGCTTCCCGTCGTGCCCACCGCGCCGGCCGAGGGCGTGCCGGTCAATGCACCGGTGGTCGTGCTGAAACTCGCCCAGGCCGGCTGCCCCGTGATTGAAAAAGTGACGGTACCCGTGCTTGCAGACACGGTGGGTCGGAAGGAGTACGCGCTGCCGGCGGTGACGCTGGCGGCCGGAGTTCCCGCGATGCTGAGCGCCGTGGCGGGGGGCGTGGGCGGCGGCGTGGTCGGCTGCGTTGGGGTGGTCGTGCCGGTGGGACTCGAACTGCTGGGCGAATTGGCGGTGACCTGAGCTCCCGAGCCCGAGCAGCCGTCTAACAGCATCGCAATGACGACCAATCCCGCCAGGCGAGGCAGCGTCGCCAATCGTAGTCTTCGATCCATAGGGTCGCCTCTTTACGCGCACCCGATATTTAAGGGTGGGCACCGGATTCGCGCAATCTGTCGGCAATTACGGACGGCGGGCAGCGCGCGTGGCGTCGTCAGCGCTAAATCGGCGAATCTTGCATTTTTTGCAAATTGCGTCGCTGCGGGGTTGCTTCGGCAATGACTAACATGGCGGGTTTTTCGCAATCCGGTAATGAATTGGACAATTTAACCGGCAGCCGGGCCCCGGCCGAGGTAATATAACTTTCGTGTTTAGCGCCAAATCATTGAATTCGTGGACATTCCTTCGGTACTTGACGCTGTCGCTGACATTACTCGCGACCGCGCTATCGTGCTACCGGACGTTGGCGGCCGAACCGACGGTCCCCACCGTCTCCCCCGATTATCGCATCGGTCCAGGCGACACCTTAAAAGTCTCCGTATTCCAGAACGACGAGTTGACGGCCACGCTTCCCGTGCGTCCCGACGGTAAGATCTCCACGCCGCTGGTGGAGGACATGGTTGCGGTGGGCAAGACTCCGTCCCAGCTGGCCCGCGACATCGAAAAGTCCTTGTCCGAATACATCAAGTCGCCGAAGGTCAGCGTCGTCGTCACCATTGCGCTCAGCGTCTACAGCCAGGTCAAGGTCATCGGTCAGGTGAAGACCCCGCAGTCATTGCCGTACAGAGATGGTATGACGGTGTTGGATGCGGTGCTTGCCGTGGGCGGATTGAGCCAATTCGCGGCGGGAAATCGCGCCCGTCTGGTCCGTACCGAGAACGGCAAGCAAACCGAGATCAAGGTGAAGCTCGACGCTCTGTTGAATAACGGCGACATGACGCAAAACCTGGCACTCAAGCCAAGCGATGTGCTGGTGGTGCCGGAAACCCGATTTTGAGCCCCTCGTCATGAAACAGGAATTGGAACGAGTTCTGGAAGAAGTGCGCAGCGCCTGGCGCTTTCGATGGTTGGCGTTGGCTGCCGCTTCCATCGCATCCGTGATTGGCTGGAGCATCGTGTTTACGTTGCCGGATCGATATGCGGCCGATGCACGGGTCTTCGTGGACACACGCACGGCACTGAAGCCGGCTTTGCAGGGATTGACCACCGACCAGAATGTCGACGCGCAAATCAACTATGTGCGTCAGTCGTTGCTGGAAGGCCCGCAATTGGAACAGATCGCAAATCACACAGGCGTGCTGCCGGTCTCTGTCACGGACGAACGTACCCGCACCAGAATCCTCGACAGATTGAGCGACCGCATCGCTCTCACCGTGGTCAGCGCGGGTAGTCAGGGCGACGAGCGCAGCACGGCCGGCACCATCTACAGCTTCCACTACACGGACGGCAGCCGGGATCGCGCCTTGCGCGTGATCAAGACCCTCCTGACCACCTTCGTGGAGCAGACCTTGGGAGGCAAACGCGAGGGTTCGGAACATGCGCAGAAGTTTCTGGAGACGCAGATCAAGGACTATGAGCAGCGGCTGAGCGCGGCAGAGGACCGCCTGGCTGCGTTCAAAAAGAAGAATGTCGGCCTGATGCCGAGCGAGCAGGGCGGCTATTTCACGCAATTGCAGAACGAAGTCGATGCAGCGAAGAAAGCCGACACCGATCTGTCGATCGCTTTGAGCCGCCGCGACGAACTCACCAAGCAGTTGCATAGCGACGCGGCGATATCGGCATCAGGCACGTCAACGACGATGATGGGCGGACGAGGCATTACCGGCGGCGGCAGCGATACGCTCAGCCGCATACAAGAGGCGCAGGCGAAGCTGGGCGAGTTGCTGCTCAAATTCACGGACAAGCATCCGGATGTGATTGCGGCACGCGCGACCCTTGATGAACTGAAAAAGCGGCGCGCGGTTGAACTGGAGAGTCTGCGGCGCGGTGACGCCGGCGCCGTCGCGTCGAGCGGCGCCGGAAACAACCCGGTGTATCAAAACATCCAGCTCGAGATGAACAGGGAAGACGTGGAGATTGCTGCGTTGCGACGCCAATTGGCGCAGCACCAGAACACCGTCGCCGAACTGCGGCAGCGTTTGAATAGCGCGCCGCAGGTGGAAGCAGAATTTCAGCAGCTCAACCGCGACTACGCTGTCAACAAGGCGCAGTACACCGCCTTGCTCGAGAGCTACCAGAAGGCACGCCTGGGCGAACGGGCGGATAACGCGGGGTCGGTCCGATTTGAAGTGGTGCTGCCTCCCACCGCATCGGTCACTCCTGTGTGGCCCAGACGCACGGCGCTGCTCGGCGGCATATGGGTAGCCGCCATTCTGCTGGGCGGCAGTGTCGCTTACGGGCTGCATGTGTTGAAACCCATCGTGAGCTCAACGACTGCCGTGAATCAGTTGACCAGCTTTCCCGTCCTCGGCGAGGTCGGTGTGGCGTTTCCGAGCAGGCAACGGCGGGAATTTCGCCGCGACATGTGGCGATTCTCGGCAGCGATGGCCTGCCTGGTGGTGGCTTTGGCGGTCGCATTCGCCTTGAACTGGGCGGGTGCCAGACTGACCACCCACGCCATTCGCTCCTTGGTGAATACATGAGTCTGGTCGAACAGGCGATTGCTCGGATGAGGAATCAGGCGCGCGCCGCTGCGCCCAAGGCTACGGATGCGGTATCGAAACCGGTCGTCGCGCCGCCGCTGATCGTCGATCAAGTGCCCGATCCGGCGGCGAAGCCCGCCAAGCGAATGACGCTGAGCATGGAGGCCTTGCGCGCACGCGGATATCTGCCGGAAGCAAGTCAAGACCGGCAGTTCGCCGAGCACTATCGCCGGATCAAGCGACCGCTCGTCGACCGGGCCATGTCGGGCGTCACCGCCGCCGGAGAGCCGCGCGTCATCATGATCACGAGCGCGCTGCCCGGCGACGGGAAGACCTTTACCAGCATCAATCTCGCGCTCAGCATGGCGCTCGAGCGCGATGTATCCGTGCTGCTCGTGGACTGCGACATAGTAAGACGGCACGTCAGTGAAATCCTCGGACTGAAGGAAGAGAGCGGCCTCTTGGATGCCTTGGTCGACGAATCGGTCGACGTGGATTCGCTGGTGGTTCAAACGAATTTGCGCGGTCTGTCCATCCTGCCGGCCGGAAGGCGGGTTGAGGCGACGCCGGAACTTTTGAGCAGCAACCGCATGCGGCAAATCGTCGCAAACCTATGCAATCGCAACCCGCGCCGGATCTTGCTGCTGGATTCGCCGCCCCTGCTCATAACCAACGAAGGGCGTACGCTGGTGAAGGTCGCGGGCCAGATCGTGCTGGTGATTCGCGCGGGACACACGCCGCGGCATGCGGTGCAGGACTCGATGGGATTGTTCGATGCCCAACAAACGGGCGGCATCATCCTCAATCAGGTCGAAGTGGGCCCCATCGAAGGGTACTATGGGTACGGATCGTACGGGACTGATCGTGATGCGACTTAGATCGCGTACGCCGCATCTATCGATCGCAGCCGTCTCACTCCTTGCATTGGTCGTCCTCGTCGCTGCTCTTACCTGCGCAGCCCACGCCCAAGTCTCGCCGATGACATCGACCGGCCCCAATGATCCGGCCGCGGCGCCGGCGGCTCGCGCGCCCTTTCTTACCTACGGTGTCGATGGGGGGATCGGGGAATCGGACAACGTGACCTTGGCGCCGACGGACAAGATCAGTCAGACCATTGCGATCACGGATGTCGATTTCGCGGCCAAGGAACAGAGCCGGCTGCTCGACGTCAATGCGGCGGGCAATTTTTCCTATCTCGATTACTTGCAAAATGCGTTCGGCAGCCAGCTGATCGGCCGCTTCGATGGCACGGGTAAAGTGGCCATCGTCCCCGGAAGGCTGACATGGACGCTGCAAGACGATTTTGGTCAAGCGGCTATTGATCCCTATACGGCGGTGACCCCGGCGAATATGGAGGACATCAATTATTTCAGCACCGGCCCGGACCTATCCATGCGCCCGGGGGGCGTCAACTTCATCAATCTGAGCGCCCGCTATTCGAACGCTCATTACCAAACCAGTCCCTACAGCAGTAATCGGGGGTCGGGCAGCCTCGCCGTCGGCCGCGACCTCTCGGCCGGCGCCTCGGTGTCGCTCAACGCGGGTTTCGAGCGCGTGATGTTCAAGAACACCGCGGTGAACACTGATTATGATCGGACCAGCGGATTTGGCCGCTACGAGTTGCACGGCGCTCGCACCGACTTCGAGGGCGACCTAGGTGCGACCAGGATCAACCAGCAGGGGTCGTCCACCACCGGATCTCTCGCCAAGGTGCAATTGAGCCGCCAGATGTCGGCCGCCGCCAAGCTGATCTTGACCGCGGGGAGGGAGCTGACCGATGCCAGCTCGAGTTTCAGCACGCTGCAAATCGGAGCGATCGGTACGGGCGGCAGCATCGGCACCGCACCGGCCGCACTGACCTCCAACAACTACACCAGCAATTACGCCTCGGCCGGTTGGCAGTATGTTCGCAATCGCACTACGATTTCTCTGAACGCGCGCTGGGAAAAAGACGCGTATTCCGGCCAACCCCAGCTCGACGTCAAACGCCCCAACGCCGATTTGCACGTCCAGCGTCAATTGACGCGCGCCTTCAGTACCGAACTCCTGGGCCATTTCTACAAGACGGACTTTCTGCACGCCGCGATTGCATCGAATACCGCCAGCTCAAATTTCAGCGATTGGCTGGTCGGGGGCGCGTTGATTTGGCGGCATGGGCGCGGTCTCGAGATCCGCCTGCGCTACAACCACGATTCACACGTCGTATCGGCCGGCGGCAGCGGCTACGGCGAAAATCGCGTGTTCGTGACCGTGGGTTATCGCCCGAGGTCAATGCCTGGGTTGACAGAGCCCCAATAGCGCGGCGGAAGCCGCTCAGCGAGACCTGAATTGAGAATTGCTCGTTCAGGTTGGATCTGAAAATCCTCGCAAAGATTTCCTCATCTTCGCGCTCGAAATTCCGAGCACGCAGTAGCTAACGAGACCCGGCTCACCGGCTTGCGCCGAGCGCGCTCCCACGCGACGCGCGCGCTCGTACTTCCTGAAATCAAGGACATCCGCCAGAAAGCTCGATTGTCTTCTCGCACTGGCGCCAATCGGCGACGTGGGCGCTTGGCGACAGGTTGAAAAGATCGTAAGCGCGCATAACGATTCCCGCGTCGAGAACTGGTTCACAAACGTGAAGACCTTATGTCACACGGGCACCGCCCGCGCTGACGAGGGAGACGCAACGATAACTTCAATCGGTCGCAACCGCCGCCCCGCGCCCGCGTTCGCGTTCACCTCGAACGTGTCTGCGTCTTTGGGCGTTCATTGCGATCGCACGCGCTCCCGCATGGTCCTTGCCACCCGTCTGTCGCGCTGGGTCCTTGGGTTCACGGCGATCGCAGCGCTCGCGGCCTGCGGCGGCGCTGGGATTTCGTTGACCTCCGTGAGCGACGCGGGCGCCGCCACAGCCGCAAAGCCCACCATCAATCTGCAATTAACCCCCGGCAGTGTGTCGATGGGTCAGTCGGCGACATTGACGTGGAGCGTGAGCGGTGCCCAAAGCTGCACCGCCTCCGGCGGCTGGAGCGGCACCAAGCCGACTTCGGGCAAGTTGTCAACGACTCCTCTCACCTCGAGTACGAGCTACACGCTGACGTGCACGGGCTCCGGCGGCTCGGCCGTGCTGTCGAAACAGGTGGTCGTGACACAGCCGGCACCCATACTGACGCTGGTGGCTTCTCCCACGACGATCAGCAGCCTTGGCAGCTCCACCCTGACCTGGAGCTCGAGCAATGCCGATCAGTGCCAGGCCACCGGTGGTTGGCACGGGGCGGTCACGACCAGCGGCACGTGGTCGACCGGTGCCCTGTCCAACACTACCGAGTATGAACTGACCTGCAAGGGTCCGGGAGGTTCTGCCACTCAGTCGGCAACCGTGACGGTGAGCGCGCTGCCTCCCGCAGTGACCATGCAAGCGAGTCCCAGCTCGGTGAGTTCGGGCGGCTCGTCCACCCTCACCTGGTCCAGTCAAAATGCCACTTCATGCACCGCCTCCGGCGCCTGGTCCGGCACCAAAGCGGTGAGCGGCTCACAATCGACGGGACCTGTCAATGCCAACGCGGTCTATACCCTGACGTGTTCGGGTTTTGGGGGCAGCGCGAGCCAGTCTGCGACCGTGTCGGTGACTTCGCCGGCGCCCGCGGTCAGCATCAGCGCCAGTCCGAGCACGATCGCTTCAGCCGGCAGCGCGACCCTGACGTGGTCCGCTGCGAATGCGACCGCGTGCACCGCCTCCGGCGGCTGGTCGGGCGGCAAGGCAACCAGCGGCACGCAGTCGACCGGTGCGCTCACAAATAGTGAAACCTACACGCTGACCTGTACCGGCCCCAGGGGCAGTGCGACGCAGTCCACGACGGTCTCCGTCAAGGCACCGCTGCCGACCGTCAGGTTGAGCGTGGGTCCGAGCGCCATCAGCAGCGGCGCCAGCGCCACCCTCACGTGGTCGTCCACCAATGCGACGGCTTGCACTGCCTCGGGCGCCTGGTCGGGCACCAAGGCTCTGAGCGGCACCCAGTCGACAGGGGCGCTCACGGCCAACGCGACCTTTACCCTCTCCTGCACAGGAAAGGGAGGGAGCGCCGCGCAATCCGCGACCGTCTCGGTCAAGGCGCCCGCGCCTACCGTCAGCTTGAGTGTCAGCCCGAGCTCGATCATCAGCGGCAAGGCCGCGTCCGTGGTGTGGTCATCGACCCACGCGACCTCGTGCAGCGCCTCGGGCGCCTGGTCAGGCGCCAGGGCCGTGAGCGGCTCCCAGTCCACCGGCGCCCTCACGGCCAATGCCACCTATTCCCTGACCTGTACGGGTACCGGGGGCAGCGCCGTTCAGTCGGCCACCGTCACGGTCACACCGACTCCAACCGCGGTGGTGAGCCTGAGGGCCAGCCCCAGCACCATTGCGAGCGGCGCGGCATCGACTCTGACGTGGTCGTCCACCAATGCGACCTCCTGCGCCGCTTCTGGCGCCTGGTCGGGCTCTAAAGCCACGAGCGGGTCGCAGTCCACGGGCGCCTTGACGGCCAATGCCACCTATTCGCTCACCTGCACGGGGGCGGGGGGCAGAGCCACGCAGGCGACGACGGTCTCGGTAACCCCGCCGGCGCCGACCGTCTCCCTGGCAGCGAGCCCGAGCACGATCACGAGCGGCGGCACTGCGAGCTTGACGTGGTCGTCCAGCAATGCCACGGCCTGCACCGCCTCCGGCGCCTGGTCGGGTCCCAAGGCCGTGAGCGGCTCGCAGTCCACCGGCGCCCTCAAGGCCAATGCCACGTACTCGCTGACCTGTACGGGTGCCGGGGGCAGCGCGACTCAGGCCACCACGGTCTCGGTCACCTCACCCGCTCCTGCGCCGACCGTGAGCCTGGCGGCGAGCCCCAGTTCCGTGGTCAGTGGCAAGAGCTCGACCTTGAGCTGGTCAACCACGAAGGCGACCTCCTGCACCGCCTCCGGCGGTTGGTCCGGAAGCCAACCCACGAGCGGCTCGCACTCCACCGGCGCACTCAGCGCAAATACCACATACACCCTGACCTGCACCGGTGCCGGCGGCAGCGCGGCGCAATCCGCGACCGTCACGGTGACCTCGCCCGCCCCGACGGTGAGCTTCAGCGCGAGCCCCAGCACCATCGCGAGCGGCGGCAGCTCGACGCTGTCCTGGTCATCCACCAACGCGACGTCCTGTACCGCCTCCGGCGGATGGAGCGGCAGCGAGGCGACCAGCGGCTCACATTCCACGGGCGCGCTCACCGCGAATGCAAGCTATACCCTGACCTGTACGGGCAGCGGGGGCAGCGCAGCGCAGTCCGCGACAGTGACGGTGACCACGCCGGTGCCCAGGGTCACGTTGAGCGCCAATCCCAGCACCGTGGCGAGCGGTGCGGCCTCGACCTTGACCTGGTCCTCAACCAATGCGACCTCGTGCGCGGCCTCAGGGGGCTGGAGTGGCTCTGAGGCTGCCAGCGGCTCGCAGGCGACCACAGCGCTGACCGCGACAACTAAATACACGTTGACGTGCACCGGCGCGGGCGGTTCGGCGTCACAAAGCGCCACGGTCTCGGTGACTTCCGTGACCAACGGAGCGGCGACACTGAGCTGGGCTGCCCCGACTTTGAACACCAACGGCACGCCCGTCACGCCGCTGAAGGGCTACACCATTTACTATGGGACGTCGGCGAGTTCCCTCAAGCAGTCGGTGGTCGTCAGCGGGGCGAGCACGACCAGATTCACCGTCACGGGGCTTGCTTCGGGAACCTGGTACTTCGCGGTAGCCGCCGACGCGGCGGATGGCACGCAAAGCGCACTGAGCAATGTCGGATCGAAAACGATATGAGGAGGTTACCGGGGACGGTTTTGGTACAGCCTGACTACGTCGCTGAACGTCACCGGAAAGCTCACTTCGTCCGCATCGAATGGATCGAATCCGAATGTCCCCTCGAGACGTCGATCCTGCGGCGGTCAGGCTTTCGCTTCGCCGCTCAGATGGCCCGAATACCATGCCATTGCTTCGGACAGTCCGTCGCCGATGACATGCGTGGGCTCATATTCCAACAAACGCTTGGCCTTGCCGATATCCGCCAGTGAATGTCGAACATCTCCGGCCCGGAAATCGCGATAGATGGGGGCAAATCCTGCCAAATGCGCGAAGCGCGGAGCGAGCAAGGCACGCAGGCGCTCGAACAAGTCGTTGAGCGAGGTTCGCTCTCCCACGGCAACGTTGTACACCTGGTTCACCGCGGCGGGGTCGGGCGTGGTCGCCGCCAGCAGGTTGGCCTGCACGGCGTTGGCGACGTAACAGAAGTCCCTGCTGGTCTCGCCGTCGCCGTTGATGTAGACGGGCTCATTGTGAATCATCGCGGCGATCCATTTGGGGATGACGGCGGCATAGGCCCCCTCGGGATCCTGGCGGGCGCCGAAGATGTTGAAATAGCGCAGGCCGATCGAGGGGAAACCGTAGGTGCTCGAAAACACATCGGCATAGAGCTCGTTGGCGAGCTTGGTCACTGCATAAGGCGATAACGGTTTGCCAATCAGGGATTCAACTTTGGGCAGCCCCGGATCATCGCCATAGGTGGACGAAGAGGCGGCATAGACGAATCGTTTCACGCCGGTGGACCGCGCGGCCGTCAACATCTCGACGAAGCCGCCGACGTTGACCGAATTCGCGGTGATCGGATCTTCGATCGAGCGTGGAACACTTCCGAGTGCCGCCTGATGCAGGACAATATCCACCCCGTCGCAGGCTCGCCGGCAGGCGCCCTGATCGCGAATGTCGCCTTCGATGAAGCCGAAGCGGCGCCACCGATCGGATGTCACGCTGCGCTCCACCTCTTGGAGATTCGCGCGGTGCCCGGTGGCAAAATTATCGAGGCCGACCACGTGCTGGTCGAGCTCCAGCAGAGACTGCAGTAGATTGCTGCCAATGAAGCCGGCGGCCCCGGTAACCAGCCACTTCTTCGGGCTGCCGGCAAGTTCCGCGCGCACCTG
>WNFT01001961.1_pt1 | contig 29112 bp, 20 predicted proteins | sample 5400191 | NCBI WGS metagenome assembly WNFT01 (sample SAMN13153359, study PRJNA577476) | soil metagenome | isolation source: 80 cm saprolite under Madrone tree | place: USA:California | collected 2016-06-14 | reverse complement strand
GGAGTTGAACTGCGAGCATGGCATCTGTTTGCGATCTTCTCCGGGACGATCATTGGATTAATCCTTCAGCCGGTGCCCATGGGTTCTGTAGTGCTTATCGGAACCACCGCCACGATGCTCACAAATACGCTGACGCTCAGTGAGGCGATGGCCGGATACATGAATGGGACGGTGTGGTTGATCGTCGCGGCGTTCCTGTTCGCAAGGGCGTTCAGCAAGACCGGCCTGGGCCGTCGCGTTGCGTATTCGTTCATACGCGCCTTCGGCAACCGGACGCTGCGTTTGGCGTACGCATTGGCCCTGACCGACCTGGTACTGGCCCCCGGCATTACATCCGGAGCCGCCAGAACCGGAGGCGTGCTATATCCCATCGTGAAGAGCCTGGCGTCGACGTACGGATCCGAACCCGGTCCTACGGCGGGGCGCATCGGCACTTTTCTAATGCTCAGCGCCTATCAGGTACACGCAGTCACGTGCGCTATGTTTCTGACGTCGATGGTGGCCAACCCGCTGATCGCGGAGCTCACGCAGAAAACTGTTCACATTCAGATCACATGGGCCGGCTGGGCCATCGCCGCGCTCGTTCCGGGTTTGCTCTGTCTCGTCGCCATGCCCTATCTCGTCTTTCGGCTGACAAAGCCTGAGATTCGTGACACGCCTGAAGCGGCGGATCTGGCAAGGGCGGAATTAGCCAAAATGGGTCCGATGACGCGCAACGAGTGGATCGTATTCGGTGTGTTCATGATGGTGTTCGTTCTGTGGGTTACCGGATCGAGAACCGGACTCGATCCAACTGTCGTGGCCTTGTTCGGCCTTTGCGTCATGCTGATCCTCGGCGCCCTTAGGTGGGAAGATGTACTGGCGGAGCGCGCCGGATGGGATGCACTGATATGGTTCGGCGGTCTTGTGGGAATGGCGGCCATGCTCACCACGCTGGGTTTGATTCCCTGGTTCTCGAAATTCGTGGGCGGCCACGTCGCAGGGTGGGCATGGCTTCCCGCTCTCGGGATCCTCGCGCTCGTCTACATGTATTCCCACTACTTTTTCGCCAGCCTGGCCGCGCATGTGACCGCGTTCTTCGTTCCCTTCCTTACGGTTGCTGTTGCCGCGGGCGCGCCGCCTTATTTTGCAGCGCTTACTTTCGCATTCTTTTCCAGCTCTGTGTTTCGCTGACTCACTATGGCGGAGGCCCATCTCCGGTGTACTGGGGTTCCGGGTACGCCGACATCCGGCAGTGGTGGACCGTCGGCTTCGTTGCTTCTCTGTTATTCGTCGTCGTCTGATTACGCGAATTACGCGGATGGGCGCGCCATACAATCTCTTGCGATCGTATGAAGATATTTGCGCGCCCATCCGCGTAATTCGCGTAATCCGCGGCTAATTCTGCTTCTGTCTTTCTGTTTTTCATCGACAAAAATTTCCGCCCGTGTCATAAGTGCCCCAAATCTTTCAGCCACAATCCAAACTTGAGTGGGAGTTCCGTTTCCTATGGAGGAGGGGGGATCATGAGAAAGCTTTTGATAACAGGCGCCGGTTTGCTGTGTCTTGTTTTCTCGGTTGGCGCCTTTGCGCAAACCAGTAACGCCACACTGGGTGGGACGGTCTCCGATTCAACGGGTGCGTCGATTCCCGGTGTAGCCATAACCGCGACGAACATCGCGACCGGTATCGTCAATACTGTGCTGACCAATGAGGTCGGCGCCTACCAATTTGCCAGCTTGCAGACGGGAACATATAAGGTCACCGGAGAATTGGCCGGTTTTCGAACCCAAACCTATAACGAAGTGCTCCTTGGTATCTCGCAGCAGGTGCGATTGAATTTCACGCTACAGGTCGGTTCGGTGGCGCAGAGCGTCGACGTCACCGTGGCGGCCGACACGTTGATCGCAACGTCATCTTCCTCTGTCGGCACAGTTCTTCCGGAATACAAAGTGCGCGATCTCCCCCTGGGCGGACGTAATGTGATGGATCTGCTCACCAGGACAGCCGGCGTCAGCAATGCGATCAGCGGTGATGGAACGAATACCGGTTCGTCGGCAGGAGATATCGGATTCTTTGCCGGCGGGCGTCTCGGCGCAGTGAATACAACCCGGGACGGCTTTGTGGTTTCGGACGGCCGTTATCTCCACGGGGCATTTTCGTCCACGTACGTCAGTCCCGATCTGGTCGAGGAAGTTCGCGTCATCACCGCGCCCGTGGACGCAGAAATGGGACGTGGTTCCGGACAAGTCCAAATGTCCACACGATCGGGAACCAACCTGTTCCGCGGCAGTTTGTTCTGGAACAACCGCAACTCTGCGCTCGATGCCAGCAACTGGTTCAACAACTTTAATGGCGTTCCAAAGGATTATGAGAACCGGAACCAGTTTGGAGGCCGTCTCGGCGGACCGATCATCAAGAACAAGACGTTTTTCTTTGTCCTCATTGATGAACAGCGCGATCTATTCAAGCAGACCTTCGTCGGCACGACTCTGACGCCGCTGGCACGGCAGGGCGTCTTCCGGTTCTTTCCCGGGGCCGATAACCAGAATGCGACTCAGAACAATCCGACGGTCGATCGAAACGGCAACCCGGTCAGGCCTGCCGGCGCGACGGGCGATCTTCAGCAATTCAGCGTCTTCGGACGCGATTCGTCCCGCCCCGGATACGACCCCTCCGGTTTTATCCAGAACACGCTCCTCTCGAAAATGCCGCAGCCGAACGATTACACGGTTGGGGACGGCCTGAATACGGCGGGCATTCGCTTTACGCGGAGGATCAGCGGCATGGACCTGGCCGATGGAAATGGGTACGACACCAACCGCGACCAATTCAACACCCGGATCGATCACCACTTCAACACCAACCACAAGCTCAGTTTCACCGCTACGTATGAACGCGGCTTGAATCACACCACGCAAGCGGGCATCCGGCAGTGGCCCGACGGATACGATGGTGCGAACAACAAATGGCCCCGAATATATAACGGGTCGTTTGTATCCACGCTATCGGCGACGACCGTAAACGAGCTTCGCATCGGCTATCGCAATACGAGGCAGGCCAGCTGGACAGCGTATTACGTAGGAAGACCTCTATTCAATGAAGGCGAGCCTGTCGAACCGGGATTAACTGCCTTCAAGATCCTTCCGCAATCGAACGGCATCCCATACCTGGTGAATACGACACTCTTTCCCGAAAATCTTTTGAAATGGAGTGCTTCAAATGCGGAGACGCGCCAGTCGAACAGTCCTCTCTATAGCTATGCCGATAACATCAGCTGGACCAGGGGCACACACGCGTTCAAAGTCGGCGGCGAACTGCGCTTCGCGTCATCGCGTTCCGGAAGCGATACGAATTTCACGCCGCGCGCGGTTTTGGGCGCCGGCGGAGTGGCCGTGACGGGTATCGATAACCTCGCTTTTCCCGGCCTTACAGGCAACAACCAGACTGCAGCCCGGAATTTGCTGACCGATTTATCGGGGTCGGTGGCCAGCATTGTGGAGGCTTTCGATCTTCGAGATCCAAAGGATCTGGTATTCCGCGGCTACAAAGATGGAGTGAAATTACAGATCCGCGATTGGCGCACAACGGAATTCAGTTTGTTCATAAAGGATGCCTGGAAAGTTCGTCCCAGTCTCACGTTGAATTACGGCGTTCACTACGAGTGGTTCGGCGTGCCATATGAAGGCAAAGGGCTGGCGGGCGCTCCCGTGAACAGAGAGAAGGGCCTGTGCGGCATTTCGTGCGGTGCCATAACGGCGGTGGAGTTCGTGGGCAGGAACTCGCCGAACGCCGGCAAGCAAATGTGGGGCGACGACTGGAACAACTTTGCGCCTTCTTTTGGCTTGAGCTGGTCGCTTCCCTGGCTTGGAAAAGACAGGACAGTCCTTCGAGCAGGATATGGCTGGAGCTACACGGGCAGTTCACTGAACACGGTCGCTTTGTCGTCCGTATTTGGACGCGCTCTGCCGGGGACGTTCGCCGGCTCTGTGAACAATGGTCTCTCTTACACTTCACCGAATTATTTGTCACTGTCGAATCTCAGCCTGCCGATACCCCAGCAGTTCGCACCGCTTGAACCCGTTCCACTGGATGGCAGCAGAAACGAGACGATTCCGATGGGCGCCACCAACCGTGTGGCTCCATACATTCAAAACTTCAATCTCGAAATTATGCGCGATCTCGGCCATGACATGGCGTTGAGCGTAGCCTACGTCGGTACCAAAGGCACGCGGCTTTGGGGAGGAATTCCGCTCAACTCGGTGGATATCTTCAACAATGGATTTCTCGACGCGTTCAACACCACGCGAGCCGGCGGCAGTGCGAAATTGTTCGACGACATGCTCGGAGGCTTGAATCTGGGCTCGGGCGCGATCAACGGCACCACCGTCACCGGGTCCGCATCGCTGCGCGCGAATACGAACACTCGAGCCTTTATCGCGAACGGCAGTGTCGCCCAACTGGCCGACTTTCTGAACCGCAGTACGAATGTCACGGGCAAGGGCGGCGGCTTTGTCCGAAACAGCCGTCTGTTCCCTGAGAGTTTTTTCGTGCTTAATCCCCAATTTCAGTTTGTGACCTACCACGGAAATCCGGGTAACTCCACGTACCATTCGTTGCAGCTCGAACTGGTGAAACGGTTATCGAACGGCTTTACAAATCAAACGCAGTACACGTGGAGCCGCGCGATCGGCGAAAACGATGGAGACGCCACCATCGACTATCGCGATCCGAACAATCGTTCACAGAACAAAGCTTTGCTCGGTTATCACCGCACGCATATGTTCTCCACCAATGGCACATACGAGCTGCCGTTTGGACCGGGCCGGCCGTTGCTCAGCAACGCCCCCCGATTCGTCCAGCGGCTGGCCGAGCGTTGGCAATTAGGCGGGATCTTCAGCTGGACTTCGGGGGCGCCTTTGAACATTACCACTCCTCTCCAGACTGTCACGAACTCGACGTCCGCTACTTCCACGAATCCGGTGACATCCGTCACCGTCACGACTCCGGATGTCGTGGGAGATTTTCCAAAAAGTTTTGGGAAAGTCACGAAGGTTGCCAACGGCGTAACTTACTTCCCTGGTATTCAGCAGATCAACGATCCGTCGCTTGCTGGTGTGACGACAGCCAACGGACTGAATGGCCAATTCAGCAATAAAGCAATCGCGGATTCTCAAGGAAGGCTCCTTCTGGTCAATCCGGTGCCGGGCAGGAACGGCACACTAGGCCTGAAATGGGTCGAGGGACCGCCGCTGGTCGGCTTCGATGCCAACCTTATCAAGCGCGTGAGGATGACGGAAACGAAGGAATTCGAATTCCGGATAGATGTCGTCAATGTCTTGAATCATCCGGTTTTCAGCGTCCCGCTCCCTGCTAATCTGAGCATCAACTCCACGAGCTTCGGACGCATTACCCTGGCCAGCGGAAACCGGAGATTTACGATGGGCGCGCGGTTGAACTTCTAATTAGCCGCGGATTACGCGAATTACGCGGATGGGCGCGCAGTACTTCATACGGTCGGAAAAGAGTCAGACTGCGCGCCCATCCGCGTAATTCGCGTAATCCGCGGCTAATTACAAACTACCGGGCGTCCGCCACGCATGAAAAGTTGCCAGCATCATTCATGCTGCCGGTGCCCTTGTACTTCGCCACCTGAGGATAAGGGCACAAGGGACGCGTCTTATCGACCTGGCCATTCGTCATGTGAGAGGCGATGATCTGGGCCGGTTTCTTACCTTGTTCCACCCATAGTTCCAGCACTTTCACCTTATCGAAGGTATCCGGGCCATCGCCACCCTGGCAGTGATTCATACCAGGCATCATGAAGAGGGCGATCGAATTTGCCGCTTTTTCCTTTCCCACGGCCTTCAGGACGTTGTCGTAGTAGGTGATGCTGAGCATCGGACTAACCTGAGGATCAGTCCAGCCGTGATACATGAGCAGCTTTCCTCCGTGATCGAAGAACGGTTTCAAGTTCGGATCGCCGGAGTACATCACGCGGTCGTCTGACTTGTTCGCGCGATCGACGTCAGTCGAGATGTTCATCGTGTGATAATCCCAGATCGGATCCTTGAACACGATGTTGCGCATCGCGGTTAAAGCCGGTCCGAGAGGCTGCGGCCCCCCGTTTGTTGCCCAACCGAGTTCGGTCCCGGGCAACAGGTGCGGCTCAAACAGCAGCCTTCCTGTTTTCGGATCCTTCAAGGGCGACGTCATCGCCTTTGCCGATTCGACCTGGCCTTTCGTCAAACAGGCCGCTCCGTCAGCGCCGTCGCACAAGAGCTTCGAGTAATCGAAATTGCACTTCATCGGATTCTCGAGCACACCGTCCTTCACTCCGTCCAATGCATCGCAGGCATTCAAAACGGCATCATGGATCATGCGGTACTTACTCGGCGGGATGATGCTGTCCACATCTTTATTGACGATGAGGTTCAACGCCGTCCGGGCGCCGTGGGCGCGCATCTGTTCCCAGGTCGAGGCGCCCGCAATGATCCCGTTGAAGTCTTCCGGGTAAGTCTGTGCCGCTGCAAGGCCCTGCCTGCCGCCCTGCGAGCATCCGTTGTAATAGGAGAACTTCGCGGGAACTCCATAATGGGAGTTGATGACGGCCTTCGACTGTACCGTCATCTCATGAATCGAGCGATACGCAATATCGATCAACTTCTCGGGATGACCCAGCGCGAACTCCGCGCTATTGCCGACGTGGCCGGTATCGGTGCCTGCTCCGGCATAACCCGCGGCCACGGCGCCGGCGAGCGCGGGGTACGGAATCGTACCGGCCCATCCGCCATTGCCGACGGCTAAGAACTTGCCGTTCCACCCTGATGCGGGTAGCCAGATTTCGGTCTTGATGTCGGAGTCGCTGCTCGGCGTCAACGTCGCCGTCACTCGACAGAAAGCAGGCAGACTGCCAAATGGATTTGCTGCAGCACCGCCACGACCAGCACCGCCACCGCCGGGCGGCACAAAGGCTCCAGCGGCGACCATTTGAGCGGAATTGATCCTGGCGTTTGGAAGGGCAAGGCTCGCGAGATTCTCACAGGCTGTGGCTGCGGCGGCCGGAACCGCTCCAATCAGACCGATCAATATTGCGGCAGCCATGAAAATGCCCCCACGGCGAAGAATGGACGTTGTCTGATTCATGCTTCCTCCAGAGAGATGGCGCCAAGTATACGCCAGAGAGGAACGCAGATTGTAGTCGCGGGCTTTAGCCCGCGTCTGGAGATTGGACATTCTTTTGCACTCGTTGTGCGAGCGGTCATGCATGCGAAACGTGAGTCTGTATTCCCCTCCTAGATTAGGAGGGGTGGCTGCGCCATCAATAAATGCCGCGAAGCCTCCTTAACCGGCGCAGACGGGGTGGTCGATCAATGTTGCGAAGCCACCTTATAGATGCTGGCGAAGCCCTCCTTATAGATGCTGGCGAAGCCCTCCTTTTTTAGTCGGTTCGCTTCGCGGGCATCTATAAGGTGGCTTCGCGACGTTGATCGACCACCCCGCCGCTCGCTTCTAACGAACTATTAATCGCTCGCGGCACCCCTCCTAATCTAGGAGGGGAGTTCTTGCTCTAAACCCCGCACAAATGGCCAATCTCCAGTCGCGGGCTTTAGCCCGCGTTCCATGGTAGATTGACGCAGCTTTGAGGAGGTCACCCATGAAACGAATTCTTGTGATGACGTCGTTGACCATGATGTTGATTGCATGCCAAATCCCATTTGCCGCGGCGCAGGAAAACTCAAAGCCCGTGCCGGCTTTTCAGATCTTCGACAACCTTTATTATGTGGGCCTCGATTCCGTATGCGCCTACATCCTGAAAACGAGTGGCGGTTTGATTCTGGTCGATACGCTGTACGAGAAATTCGCTGATCAAATTCCCAAATCCATGCAGCAGCTCAAGCTGAACCCCAAAGACATCAAGTACATCATCGTCACGCACGCGCACACGGACCACACCGGGGGCGCAAACGCACTGCAGGCGCTCACGGGCGCTCGGGTCGGTATGGCAGAAGGCGATTGGCAAATGAACGGCCTGGGAACTTACACGAGTTCAGGAGGTCAGCACCGGCAGTTCAAGCCGATCCGCCGCGACCTGGTTATTAAGGATGGCGACACGCTCACATTGGGTGACACGACGATCAAGTTCTACATCACACCCGGTCACACGCCCGGCGTGACCTCGATTGAGTTTCCCGTGTTTGATCAGGGAAAGAGGTACAAGGCATTTATGTTCGGCGGAATGGGGCTGAATACGGTCAACGGGGCCCGCGTCGCCCAACAATTTGTCGATAGCGTGAAGCGCGTGATGGCGGTACCGGACGTTCAGGTCAATATCACGAATCATCCGGAACCTGCTCAGATCTTCGAGCGAGCCAGGAAACTGCAGGCTCGCAAGCCGGGAGACCCACATCCTTACGTGGACCCCGAGGGATTTCGAACCTGGTTGCAGACAACTCTTGCCGCAGGTCAAAAAAAAGTGGAGGCCGAACGCGCGGCGAATCGGCCTTAGCAGGCTTCGATGACTACCATTAATATCAACGGCCTGACTCTCTGCCACAAGGGCAGCGACGGCATCTCGACGGCCACACTTCCTGACGTGTGTAAAACGCCATCGCCAGGAGGACCCGTGCCGGTTCCCTATTCGAATGTCGCCAGGTCCAGCGACCTCGCGAAAGGCACCACGACGGTCCAGGCCGACGGCGGGAATATGTGCGCCAACTACGGTTCGGAGTTCAGCCGGAGCACCGGAGATGAGGCCGGCACACTTGGAGGCGTTGCATCGAGTACGTTCACTAAAGAAGCAACATGGATTACGTTTTCTTTCGACGTTAAGCTGGAAGGCAAAGCTGCCTGCCGTCTGACCGACAAGATGTTCCACAATCACCAGAACACGGTGAACGTGTCAGGGTTAAAACAGCCGTCTCTTCAGGAAAAACCAAAGAATTCATCCGCGCCGGATTTCAGCCGCACGCTGAAATCAACACCTCGGGCAACCAGCTGAGGGAGCATGACCCTGAGATTGCCAACGACTCCGCATACAACACAGAACTCTTCCGTGCTCACCGTGCAAATGTGATGTGCTTTCTGGTGCTCAAGAAGTCCGAATTGAAGGGGGCATATCTCGGCCCGGGGTTAACGGCCGAGTCCGATCTGTTCCTGCTGACTCTTACCATCCAACCCTACAAACCCTGAGAATTGGCGAAACGTTGATGCCGGCTCAGAACGCGGTTTTGACGCCGGCCGTCAGACCAAACCCGTTGGCATGCGACTGGCCGAGGATGCCGCTGGCGTGGACCGCGATGTTGATTTTCCTGGCAAGCCTGGCCGCGACGCCGCCCGTCAGGGTGAAAAACTGGCGGTCCGGCAGGTAAGCCGCGCCCTGGAAAGGATTGACAGCCCCCTGGTTCTGGATGGACACCGTGCGCGGATTATAGGTCAGGTCGTAGTCATACGACACTCGCACATACGGCGAAACCGCAGCAGACTCGTTGGCCAGGCGCGCTTGTGCACCTGCCGAGCCGGTAAGTTGCGACAGGGTCTGCGAACCAAACGTCAGTTGCGTAGATGACGAGGCGCCATTCTCCGAAAAGCCGTCGAGCTTGATGCGTTCGTAGTTCAAGCTGATGATCGGACCCGCCGCCCAACTGCCGAAGGACAGGTCGTAACCGCCGCCGGCCTTGAACGTCGCGGCATCCCCGGAGGTGCTGCTGCCCGGGTCGGTACGCACGGACGTGTTGATCTGCACGTCGCGGTGCAACTGGTTCAGACTCGCCCAGCCATAGCTGCCGCTGGCAAATGTGTAGATCGGGCCATGACTGGCGCGACCGTAAGCGCCCAGCGAGATGAGCTTCGACTTGAAACTGCCGGTACTATTGCCGAAGTCGGTCTTGCCATCGGTGTAGGACACCACGCCACCAACGCCCCCGGTTTGCGAAAGCTGGTAGTCGGCTCCGATGGTGCCATCGGTGTTCCTGGTTTCGAATCCGTTCAACTGACCTGAGCTGTCGATCTTGTAGGGCGTGTAGCCGGTGCCTCCATACAACTCGATCTTACCGACGGAGTGGCCGCCGTTCGGATAAAGGCGGTTGTCGTAGGCCAGTTGTTGGCCGCGCACCGACGACTGTACGGACAGCGGCAGCATCGAAATCTGCGACGGTGCCAGCAGCGTTGCAATCACCGCGTCGGACAGGATGCGGTGGCCTGCCGTGGTCGGGTGGACGCTATCGGCGAAGAGGTAGCCTTCGGCGCCGTTCGCCACCGTAGTGGCGGGCGTGCACTGTCCCGACGACGGCGTGAGACAGGCCACGGCGTTGACGTTGCGGATGCCATATGCAGCCGGATTGGCAACGACTTCCCTGTACAGGGTAAAAGCATCGATGTACAGGACGTTGCCGCCGAACCGCTGCAGACCCTGCTTCAGACCGGAGTTGAAGCTGAGTGACGCCTGTGTCCCCGGATTGGCGGCACCTCCTGCCCCGAACCCGAAGGCCGGCGTCGTGCCGATGTCGGGCAGACTCACGAGAATGATGTTCTTGGCACCGGCGGCCTGAAGGCGCCCGAGTTGCGTCACCAGTGCGGTGATCGCCGGCGGAATCGCCGCGGGTCCGCCCTGGAAGATGTCGTTGGCACCGATCCACATCGTGACGACGTCGTTCTTGCCAAACGTACCGCCTCCAGCGAGAAAGCGGTCGATCTGTACCGATACCGCGGTCTGCGAGAAGCCGGGCTGCGAGTTATTGGGCAGGGTCACCCGTGCGCCACCTTCAGCGTAGTTGGAGCCGCCATCAAGCGCGTTTGGAGTGAGCGTGATGCCGAACCGGGCGGCGAGGTTCTCAACCCACACATTGCCGGGATTGGTAGTGAACTTGAAGCGCGCCACCTGGCTTGCACCGGGCACATTGAGGGACTTGACGATGTTGGTGTAGGCGCCGCCGTCGGACAGGCTGTCGCCGAACACCACGATTCTGCCGAACTGGGTCTGAGCATGGGCGATCGAGGCCAGGCCCATGGCCACGAGCGCAACCAATACCGCGCATGCCGCATTTTTGATATGCATCCGTTGTCTCCGTGTTTGCACGTAGCCGCAGGCTTTACGCCCGCGTTTTATTTTCGGCCTGAAATGCGCGTGGGAGGTTACCACATTATTCGATCTCCTCCCTAAAACGGCGGATACGATAAACAGAATGAAGGAGCTTTACAAGAATCCTTTCTTCAATGTCGCAATCACGTTCATCGAGCCCTTTCCATCGGCCTGATCATGACGCTGATCTCCGCAGCAATTCTTTTACTAATACACAACTTTGGACTTGTCTTAACGTGGCGGCGTAAAATCGTGCCGGGCAGACAGAACAGAACCTCTCCGAAGAAACGCCGTACAACTTGAATCAGAGATCAGAACATCAAGGTTTAGAGAATGAAAGGTAGGTGAGTATGAACAGGACAACCATTACGGCGATGCTCGCTTTGGTCGTGTTGGTTACGGCTTTTGGCGGGAGCGCCGCGTTTGCGCAGAACGCTGCGATGCCAGGTGGACGGGCGGAAGCCGCTTTCAAAGATATCAAGCAGCTTCAGGGAACTCCGGCCGACCAACTGATTCCCACGATGCAGTTTTTCGAGGGGTCACTAGGCGTCGGATGCAACTTTTGTCATCTGCCGGACCGTGCTGCGGACACTCCGGTTAAGACAACAGCGCGCCAGATGATCCAGATGGTGAAGGCCATCAATAAGGACAATTTCAAGGGCCAGCGGACAGTCACTTGTAATACCTGCCACCGCGGGCAGGCAGAACCGGCTGCGAATCCCGCACTGGCCACTGAGAAGTTCAAACCCTGGGACCCGGAAAGCCCCAACGGAGCTCCCGACTTGCCGCCGGTAGCCGGACCGCCGGCCAGCCAGCTCATAGATAATTATCTGAAGACGCTTGGCGGAGACGCGACGCTGTCCAAGATTACCAGCCGGATCGTGAAGTACTCCGCTACGAACTCGGAAGGCGCCGTTGCGAACATGGAACTCGTTAGCAAAGGTGATTCCGGTTTGATGATCACCCACCAGGGTAACGGCGACGCTATCGTTGGCCGCGGCGCCACGAACGCCTGGCAACGTGCAGCCAATGGTGATGTACGCGACGCACGGGAGTCTGAAAGCGACGATTCCAAACTTCAGGACCCGCTATATGTCGCCAGACACTTGAAGGACATCACTCAGGTTGAGACGAGACGCGTCCGGCTGAACGATCAGGAAGTGTATCAGCTTCGCGGAATGGCCTTTGGCCGCGTGCCTGTGCGGCTTTTCTTCAACCCGAAGACAGGGAATCTGCTTCGCCTGGTATACCTTGGGCAGAATCCCATCGGCCAGAACGTGGTGCGGATTGACTATTCCGACTACCGCAATGTGCCGGGTGGTACCAGGTTCCCATATGAATGGATAATCGCACGGCCGCTCGGTTATCAGACGGTCAAAGTGGAACAGGTCCAGCAGAATGTCGCAGTGGAGGACGCCAGGTTTGCGAAGCCGGCTCCCCCGGCCAGGCAGCAATAGCCGCGAATTACGCCAATAACGCGAAATGGCGCATCGAACGATCCTCGATGCGCCATTCGCGTCATTGGCGTAATTCGCGCTACGACCCATCTTCCTTGACGCCCACAACACCCGTTGTTAACATCACGCAAATTTGTTTTCTTATGAAGAAAAACTTTAGAGGTTTTTGGACAGTCGGGATTGCCGTCGTTTTCATTATTTCGTTTGCTGCGACTGCGGCTACAGCACAGGCTCAGACTTTAAAACGACTGGGCGGTAAACCCGACCTGAACGGTATGTGGCAGGTATTGAATACCGCCGCCTGGGACATTCAGGATCATTCGGGCGCGCTCGGTATACCGCCCGGCCTGGGAGTTGTCGAAGGAAATGAAATTCCATACCGGCCGGCAGCAGCGGCGAAAAAAGCCGAGAACTTTGCGAACCGCGCGACGGCCGATCCCACGGAACACAACTGTTTTTTGCCCGGTGTACCGCGCGCTACCTACATGCCATTTCCTTTTAAGATCACACAGACACCCAAAGACATCGCGATCTCTTACGAATTCACCCATACGCTCCGGCCTATTGTCATGGACGGAAGTCCGCATCCCGAGAGTCCCGAGGAAAACTGGATGGGCATCTCGCGCGGACGCTGGGAAGGCGATACGCTTGTGGTGGACGCCAGGAATTTCAATGATCAGACGTGGTTTGACCATGCCGGCAATTTTCATAGCGAAATGTTGCACGTCGTCGAACGCTACACGATGACCGATCCCGACCATATACTTTACGAAGCTACGATTGAAGATCCCAAGGTGTTCACGAGACCGTGGAAAATGAGCATGCCCCTTTATCGGGTCGTGGATAAGAACGCCAGATTGTTAGATTACGAATGCGTGTTTTACCTGCAGGAGGAGCGATACAAGAATGCTCCCTTCAATAAATAACGAGCGCAGCAGGTAGGAGGTGTCCAAGTGAAAGTCACATTGTCCATAGCAATGAGCAGTGTTGCGGCTATTGCTGCTGTATTGCTGGCCGGATCCACACTCGCTTATGCCCAGGCCCGCGGTCAGGCAGCAGCACCGCCTGCGGCGAGGGCCTACACGCCCGCGCGCCTGGCGGACGGACAACCGGAAATCTCACACGGAATCTGGAATAGAAGGGGCGTGGGTGGACTGGACCAGGGTGCACTTGAAGCGCAAGACCATCGGCCGCCCAATCCGCTGGACCCGACTCCGGCAAATCCGCTTTCGGTGTCGAGTCGCTCCGATGGTTTGGACAACGTCGACCGCGGATTTCTGGAGCAGTTCAGCGAACGTTTGAATGCCCAACCACAAGGGCAACGGGGAAATCAGGCGCGGGAACGGCAACTGATGGGCATCGCTGAACCGGGCAGAATCCTGCCATGGAAACCCGAAGCGGACGCCGCCAGAAAAGCCTTCCTTTTGAAAACGAACCCGGCCGCAGGAATAAAGTATGTCGAAATGGATGCACGTTGCGCGATGCCCGGTCTTTTCTTCGGCAATGGTCCTTTCCAGTTCCTGCAGACCGACAAACAACTGACGATTTTGTCGGAATACCAACACTTCACCCGGACCATCAACCTGGATGCACGTCCGCATCTTTCAAAGAGCATCAAACTGTTCATGGGAGATTCGGTCGGGCATTGGGAAGGTAATACTCTGGTCGTGGACACCACGAATTTCAACGGCGTAACGGCGTATTCGCGCGAGATACCGTATCTCACCGATGCCTTGCATACCGTTGAAAGGTTCACCCTGGTCAATGCCAATAGAGTCGATTATGAAGTCATGATCGACGATCCCAACCAGTTTACGCGGCCGTGGAAGGTGACGGGTCAGTACAATCATGCGGCGGACCTTCCGGAAATTCTGGAATACGCATGCGCCGAAGGCACTCAAACACTCAGAAACATTTTTGGCGATCTGCCAAGCAAGTAGGCGCCGGCTTTAGCCGGCGCGGGCCGGCTAAAGCCGGCCCGTACAAGAAAGGCTGGAGGTTACTCCGATGGATACGAAGTTTCGCGTTGCAATCGCCGGGTTCGGGCTGCTTCTGGCGGCGCGGCCGGCACCGGCACACCACGCATTTGCAGCCGAGTTCGATGTCGAGAAGCCGGTACAGGTCACTGGGAAGGTTACAAAGCTCGACCTGGTGAACCCGCATTCATGGCTTTATGTAGACGTCACAGAACCGGATGGCAAAGTCACCAACTGGCGCTTCGAACTGGGCGCGCCCAACGCGCTTTTCAGGCTTGGCTGGAAAAAGGATACGATCCCGGCCGGACTCGAAGTCGTCGTCAACGGTTTTCGTGCGAAGTTCGGTGGCCCCGTGGCCAATGGCCGTTCAGTGAAATTGCCAAGCGGCAAGACACTCGAAAGCGGCGGGTCTAACCCTGTAAAGTAACTCCGTTTGAGCTGTAGCGGCGCTCTATGAGCGCCGGTTTTTCCTGGAATCAGCGAAATACCGGCGGTCATAGACCGCCGCTACAGTTAAAACCCGCCGCCAGGCCTCGAGTAGACCCTCTTCGCACCAACGTAGGTGGCGAGCGGCGTAATGGCGGGAATCTGCTCCTCGGGCACGGTCATGATGTCCTGAGAGAGAATGACGAAATCCGCAAGTTTACCCACCTCGATTGAGCCCTTGACCTTTTCTTCAAACGTGAGATACGCGTTGTTGATCGTCTCGACGCGCAGCGCCTCCGTACGGCTGATCTTTTGGGCCGCGCCCACGACCTCGCCCTCCATCGAACGGCGCGTCACATAGAAATAAATATTCCCAAATGGATTGTTGGAATTGCTGTTCCCTCCCCAGTCGCTTCCGCCCGTGACGATAATTCCGCGGTCCATGAATTCCCGTAAAGGAACAGTGCGTTCGGCTCGCTCCTTCCCCAAAGTGCGAAGCGCATTCCCGCCTCCTCGGTATGGCTGAGCCTGCGCAGAGATCACGAGTCCCAACGCTTTTATGCGCTCCATCTGGTCCGGTTGTACATACGTCGCGTGCTCGATCGTCCAGCGTTTGTCGCGAATGGAAATCTCTTTGTCGGCGGCTTCGAATGCTTCCAGGACGAGATCCATTGCTCCATCCGAGTCCGTGTGGGGCGAGACGCGCCAGCCATAGCGATTGGAAACGAGAACTGCCTTCTTGTAGATTGCGGCTTCGATATTCGGAATGGGAGCTGGATTTCCTCCGCGCCACATGGTGCCCGGATTGAATTCGGCCAGGCAGTCCAGCCGCAGCCAGTTATCGCCAAAGCCCGGGCCTGCCCCGAAGGGCTTCAACATATCCTCGAGCGTTTCCATATCACTCGGGTTTACCTGGAGGCCCGCGCTGATGCGCTCCAGCAACTTCCCGCCCCGCCACATCTCGTAGTAAGCCCGCATGAAGTCCGGGGCAAGCTGCAAGTCGCGAATGCTCGTCAAGCCGACGGCGAGTTGCTGCTTCTGAGTCTCGAGAATGAGCTTTTCCTTCTCGGCCTGTGTCGCAGGCGAGATCGTGTCGGCAGTGCGCGCTACAGTGCCTGACTCTCCGGTAATGCTGCCATCGGGCTCGCCTTGATTGTCCTTCCTGATGGTAACCCGCCCGATTCTGTCGGTATCCCGCGTAACGCCGGCGATCTTGAGCGCCGCGCTGTTCAAATAAATCTGGCCGCGGTTGAGATAGATCACCACCGGGTTATTGGGCGCTACCTTGTCGATATCCTGGCGCATTGGCGGATGCTTTTCGGGGAATTTGTTCAGCTGCCATCCGCTTGCAACGTAGATTGCCTTCCCGGGCCCGGCTGCAGCCGCGGCCTTTCGGACTCCTTCCAGCAATGCGGCCAGCGATTCGACTTCCTTCAGATCAATCCCGCGATTCGCCATCGCGGCGTGATAGGCGTGGTTATGATTGTCCATCAACCCCGGCATCACGGCTTTCGTCTTCAAATCCACCAATTGCGTTTGGGGCCCGGCAAGGGCGCGCATCTCGCGGGTGGTGCCGACGGCCAGAAACTTGTCGCCCTTTACGGCGAATGCCTCCTTGATGCTGTTCGATGAATCGACCGTGATCACTTTACCGTTGTAGAAAACGGCATCCGGCACCTCACGTATGCCCTGACCCAACAGTCCGGCCACCGTCAGCAAGACCAGACTAATGACCATCACTGTTCGCTTCATTTGCCTTTTTCCCGCATTCATCGGAACCCTCACTAATGGAGAGAGGACATTTTGAAATTGGACGAATCCTGCATTTCAAATCCGAAATCCGAAATATCCAATTGGACACTTCCGGTCCCGAAAGGCCAGTCCAATTGGATATTTCGGATTTCGGATTTGAAATGCAGGATTCGTCCGATTTCAAAATGTCCCCTCGTCGGTCGCCCGAGAGAACACTCGGCGCGGAACATATACGTGTCCGTCCATGATGCGGCGGGCAGTACCGATCACTGCGGACTTGGTCAGGTCAAATTCTCCGGAAGGTTTCCTGGTAACGGCGACAACGAAGCTCGAGGCACCCGATGGATGGCCGACGCGCACGACTCCAGTTTCTTTGGCGCGAGCGCTGACCACTTCATTCACAACTGTCCCTTCGACGAGAGCTGCGGCGCTTACACAAATCCCTCCCGTCACCGCGTAAGCCTTGTGCATGACGGCCAAAGCTTTCGTTCGAGCCAGCAAGTCACAATCGCCTGCACCGACTGCTTTTCCGGTAATCGTCGTGTAAGAGCGCGGAGGCGCCACGAAGGCCACCTTGGGAACCGCCGGGCTAACCGCGCCGGGTGTGGCGGCGAGTCTCATCATGATTGCCGCCTTCACGCGGATCTCTTCCATGATCGCCAGAATCCGCGGGTCCGTTGCCGTGTCCGCGGGCAACTCGGTTCCTTTCATGCCGATTTCCGAAGCCTGCACAAACACCGCCGGATTGGCGGCGTCTACCAGACTGCAGCGCACTTTGCGGCCGTCCGCGAGTTGCATTTCGTCAATCACATTTCCCGTTGGAAGCAGCTTTCCCGTCCGGGAACCTGCGGAGTTCACGAAATTCATCACAATCCCGGCGCCTGAGCCCGGCACGCCATGAAGGACGATGTCTCCCTCGATAAGTGCCCTCCCATCTCGAACCGGAACCTCGGCTTCGATGAGCTTCTGTGTATTGGTGTTGAAGATTCGCACCCGAGTGATCGGCTCCCTGACCTGAACCAGCCCTTCGTCGATGGCAAACGGACCGACGCCTTGTGAAATGTTCCCACAGTTGCCCTGGTAATCGACGGCAGCCTCATTGATTCCCACATAGCCAAACGTGTAGTCGACATCCGCGTCTGGCCGCCCGGAGCGAGCGATGATTGCCACTTTGCTCGTCAAGGGGTCGGCTCCACCAAGTCCGTCGATTTGTCGCGGGTCCGGACTGCCGAAGATGGACAGAATGACTTTGTCTCTTATCCCATGGTCCTTCGGCAAGTCGTCGGCGAGCAGATACACACCTTTGCTCGTGCCGCCGCGAATGATTGCCACCTTGATACGTTCGGATTCTTTCATTGAGCCGCTATTTTAGCGCTCGCCTGAACTTTTAGCAGGCACATTTCAGCCGCGGATTACGCGAATTACGCGGATAGGGCGAATATCTCTTCCGCGTAATTCGCGTAATCCGCGGCTGAAAATTCTTTCCAATATGCTTGACACGATGCGGAACTGACGCATATCTTCCCGCGAAAAGAACTGTAGTCAAATCGGAATGGGGGAAATCATGCGACAACGGGTGTTCGCGGGCTTAGTGTTTCTGCTTCTTGTCCTATCGACTCACATCTTCGCTCAAACCAGTAATGCGACGCTGGGAGGAACGGTTTCCGATGCCACAAACGCTTTGATTCCCGGCGTGTCCATCACGGCAACGAATACGGGGACCGGCATCGTCACGACCGTCGTGAGTAATGACGCGGGGGCATACCAATTTGCGAGTCTTCAAACGGGAACTTACAAAGTCAGCGCAGAACTGCCCGGTTTTCGGACTCAGTCGTACAACGACGTGACACTGGGGATTTCGCAGCAGGTGCGATTGAACTTCACGTTGCAGGTAGGTTCCGTAGCACAAGCTGTGGAAGTGACTGCCACGGCCGACACCCTGATTGCGACAACGTCCTCATCCATAGGCAGCGTGCTTCCCGACCACCAGGTGCGCGATCTTCCTCTTGGTGGGCGCAATGTGCTGGATCTGCTCCGGACGGCAGGTGGCGTGAGCAACTCTATCAGCGGCACCACCTCGAACGATGGTGCGACAGCCGGAGATTCCGGCTACTTTGCCGGTGGGCGTCTCAGTGCAGTGAATACGACGAGAGATGGCTTCGTGGTCTCCGATGGGAGATACAACCATGGCGCCTTTTCTGTGACCTACACGAGTCCCGACCTGGTAGAGGAAGTGCGCGTCATCACCGCACCCGTGGACGCCGAGATGGGACGCGGTTCCGGGCAAGTGCAGATGGTCACCCGATCGGGAACGAACCAGTTCCGCGGCAGTGCCTTTTGGTTCAACCGGAACTCGGCGCTCGACGCCAGCAACTGGTTCAACAATTTCAATGGCGTCAAGAAGGATTATGAGAATCGGAACCAGTATGGAGTGCGCCTCGGAGGACCGATCATCAAGAATAAGACGTTTTTCTTTTTCCTGATCGACGAACAGCGGGACATCCTGAGACAAACTTTTGTCGCCCCAGTGTTGACGGCGCAGGCGCGGCAGGGCATTTTCCGTTTTTTCCCGGGCGCGGATAACCAGAATGCGACGCAGAACAACCCGGCGGTCGATCGGAATGGTAATCCTGTGAGACCGGCGGGCGCGACAGGAGATCTTCAACAGTTCAGCGTGTTCAACCGTGATCCATTCCGACCCGGATACGACACCAGCGGCTGGATCCAAAACGTCATCCTCGCACACATGCCGCAGCCGAACGATTTTACGAACGCTGCGAGCACTCAAACGGTTCCTGTCGACGGCCTGAACCTGGCCGGTTACCGCTGGACCCGCCGCATCAGTGGCCTGGACAATTTCGACGGAAGTACGTTCGACCAGACCAACCGGGACCAATTCAACATGCGGCTGGATCATCAATTCAACGCCAATCACAAGCTCAACGTGGTGTACACCTGGGAACGCGGGCTCAACAACACAACACAGGCAGGTATCCCGTTTTGGCCCGATGGCTACTCCGGCGCGAACGACAAGTGGCCAAAGGTGCTCAATTCCTCTCTGGTATCCACGCTATCCTCCCAGCTCTTGAATGAAGCGCGCGTCGGATATAAGGCGACAAAACAAGTCAGTTGGGCGCCGTGGTACGTCGGAAAAGACTTCTTGAACAACGAGAAGGCGGAAGCGGGCCCGGACGGAAAATCGGCGTTTGACCTTGTCCCAAAGTACAACGGAATTCCATACCAGCCAGTAGCGACAATCTTTCCGGAAAACCTCGTTAAATGGAATACCAATGCAGGCACCAGCCGCTTCAGCAACAGCCCTCAGTACAGTTTTGCGGACACGCTCAGCTGGACGAAAGGCACACACGCTTTCAAGTTTGGTGGGGAGTGGCGTTACGGTGGGACCCAGGGAGCCAATGAAGTCATGACGCCGCTGGCCCGGTTGGGCGCCGGTGGAGTCCCGGTAGCTAATATCGACAACGTCGCCATTCCCGGCCTGAGCGCGAACAATCAGACTACTGCGCGAAACTTGTTGACGGATCTTTCCGGATCGGTGGCAAGCATTACGCAAGCCTTTGACGTCCGGGATTCAACGGAACGCGTATTTCGCGGCATCAGCGATGGAAGAATCCTGAAGCTCCGTGATTTTCGCGGAACGGAGTTCAGCGGATTTTTCAAAGACAATTGGAAAGTGCGTCCGGATCTCACGCTGAACCTGGGCATTCACTATGAGTGGTTCGGCGTGCCGTGGGAAAGTCATGGGCTGTTGGGTGCCCCCGTTGGCGGAGACCAGGGATTGTGCGGAATCTCATGCGGCGCTCTGACAACGGCGGAATTTGTGGGCAAGAAATCCACACAGCCCGATAAACAACTCTACAACGATGACTGGAACAACTTTGCTCCCTCCGTCGGCTTCAGCTGGGCCTTACCGTGGTTTGGAAAAGACAAGACCGTCCTTCGCGCTGGATACGGCTGGAGCTACACCGGCAGGCCCATTAGTGGCGCGAATAGCGGAAACTCGATAACAGGTGTCGCGGGCGGGCTTCCGGGCACGTTTGGAGGTGTCGGGAACGGCCAGCTCACCTTCACGTCGGCGAACTACTTGTCACTGGCGAACCTGACGTTACCCATACCTCAACAATTTCCTGTACTCGGCCCGATCCCAATAGACGGGGGCCGGGAGGACACGCTTGCAATGTATGATCGCAACCGCCGCTCTCCCTATATTCAGAACTTCAACTTTGGGATTCAGCGCGAGCTTGCCCGTAACTGGACGCTGGATGTCGCGTACATCGGAACCAAGGGCACGAGGTTGTGGGGCGGCATTCCGCTGAACACCGTCGACATTTTCAAAAACGGCTTTCTGGATGCGTTCAACACCACGCGGACCGGAGGTAATGCGAAGCTGTTCGACGACATGCTGCGCGGTATGAACATTCCCGGCGCGGGTGTGGTCAACGGCACGACCGTTACGGGATCGGCAGCGCTGCGCGCGTATACGGCGACCCGAGCGTTCATTGCCAACGGCAGTGTCGCTCAACTGGCGGACTTTCTGAATCGCAGCCGGAACATCACCAACAAGGGTGGCGGGTTTGTGCGCAACAGTGGGTTCCCTGAAAACTTCTTCGTGCTGAACCCGCAGTTCAATGGCGTCATGGCGTACGGAAGCGGGGGTAGTTCGACATATCACTCGTTGGAAGTCCAGATGACGAAACGGCTGGCGCAGGGTCTCGCCACCCAGACGACGTATACGTGGAGCCGGACTCTCGGCGATAACGATGGGGACTTCTTCGTGGACTATATGGATCCCAACAACCGCCGGCTGAACAAGGCGGTGCTGGGTTTCCATCGCACGCATGCTTTCCTGTCGAACGCCACGTTCGAGTTACCCTTCGGGCCGAACCGATCGTTCCTCAGTGGCGGTCCTGGATTCGTGCAGCGCTTGGTCGAGCGTTGGCAGCTGGGCGGAATTTTCAGTTGGATTTCAGGGGCGCCGTTGAACATCACGGTTCCGATTGCGACGACGACTCAATTCTTTAACACGCCGGCAGGAACGACGACGCCGGCCTGCGTCGTGTGCACGCCGAATATTGTGGGGGACTTCCCCAAGAGCAGCGGGCAAGTGACCAAGGTGGCCAACGGAGTGATCTATTTTCCGGGCATCGTGCAGACTACCGATCCGTCGTTGGGTTCGGTCTCGCCGCTGAACGCGCTGAACGGAGCATTCAGCAACAAGGCGATTACGGATTCGCAGGGGAAGCTCCTGCTGGCGAATCCCACGCCAGGACAGATCGGCAATCTCGGCCTGAAGTGGGTCGAAGGGCCAACGGCGCTGGGGTTGGACATGAACCTGATCAAGCGAGTGAGGATTACAGAGAGCAAGGAATTCGAATTTCGAGTGGACGCGGTCAATGTGTTGAATCACCCTGTTTTCGGCAATCCCGAAACGAATATCAACTCGCTCAGCTTCGGACGGATTACCACGGCAGCCGGCAACCGGAGATTCACCATCGGTGCGCGGGTGAATTTCTAAGGAACCACAAAGACAGGGGAATTAGCCGCGAATTACGCGGATTACGCGAATGGGTGCATCAAGGATCCTTTGATGCACCCATTCGCGTAATCCGCGTAATTCGCGGCTAATTCCCCTGTCTTTGTGGTCACTTGCAACCGTGCGCTGCCTCCTCAAACTGTTCAAATAGACGATGCGCGCCATCGCCTGCAAGGGTTTGAATCCCGTGCCCCTGGTCTGGCTCGATACTGAAGCGGACGGGAAATCCTTTCGCCCGGAGCATTTCAGCTTGCCGTTGCATTGGGGTCAGCCATTCTGCATCCCGCTCGCCGGCATGCATATAAATGCACAGCGGTTTGAGAGCGTTGATCCTGGACTCGGTCTCATCAGGCAGGTAACCGGGAAAACCGGTTACTGAACGGAAATACTGAGGATACATTGCCGCGATATGGAAAGCGCTGAGGCCCCCATTGGATGGGCCGGCAACATGCAGCTTCCCACCCTCGATCTTATAGTCCCGCAGAATCTGATCCAGGAACTCGGGGAAGATGCGGTCGCCCCCTCGTTCGAAGAACAGGTTATTGCTGGGCGCCACCGGGCTCACGACGATGTAGCCACGTCCCTCGGCTTCGGCGCGCCAGTTTCTGTCGAGCATGTTGTTGACGCCGTCCAGTGTCTGAAGGCCGCCGGCAAATGCGAGTATGCCAGGATACGCCCGGGCAGGATCGTAACCATTGGGCAGAATGAGCTTATATCTGATAGTGATGCCGCCAAACCGTCCCGCCTTCGCCACAGTCTCAGCGCGGGCTTGCAGGCTCAGCAAGACGGCCATCGAAAGCAAGACAATTACCGGTAGCCTCACGTGTTACTCCGTCGATGTCGAGTTCACTTGACTTCAAAAGGGGTGTAGTCAAAAATCGTCACTAATTATTCAATAGCGTACGAGGAAACGGTAGCGAATTGATACTTCCGCGGAGGCCGACAATGGGTGAAGTGAATCGAGCCAAAAGTATAGTTTTCTTGTTTTTGCCGGTGATGGTGCTGCTCAGCATTCCGGCCTTTTCTCAACAAGGAACTGCTATTGAGCGAGGGTTGCAGGCGGGTACCGGAGCCGGTGTGGAACAGGTTCTGACGCAATCAACTGACTTTGCCGGCGAATGGGTTGTCCGCAACTGGCAGAATCGTCTGGAACGAAGCGCCGGTCCTTCGCTTGGCGATTATCTGGGGATGCCCCTCAATGCTGCCGGCCGGATGAGGGCTGAGACGTTTGATGCCGGGGAGTGGAGCGTGCGCGACTTGCAGTGCCGGCCGCATCCCGTGCCATATCAGTGGCGCGCTCAGGGTGCCATGCGGATCGTGAAAGAAGTCGATCCCGTCTCCCGCGAACTTGTCGCCTACCACACTCAGTATGTACGGTCTTTGGATCGTGCCATCTACATGGACGGACGTCCGCATCCTCCGGATTATGCGCCCCACACCTGGGAGGGCTTCTCTACCGCGCACTTCGAGGGAAACGACCTCGTAATCACGACCACTCACCTGAAAGAATCGTATATCCGGCGCAATGGGCCTACGATGAGCGACCAGGTCAAAGTGACGGAATGGCTCACGCGGCATGGCGATTACCTGACAATCGTCACGTATATTGACGATCCCGTTTATCTCGAAGAGCCCTTCATCCAGTCGGTGACTTACCAGCGGGAAGCGCATACGGAGTTGGAGTATTTTCCCTGCACCATCGTCAACGAGAATATCTCGGATAAGATTCCCCACTTTTTGCCCGGAAAGAATCCCTGGCTCAAGGAATTCTCCGAGCAGGAAGGGGTGCCTTACGAAGCAACTCGAGGCGGTGCCGAAACCATGTATCCCGAGTATCGAGCGAAAATGAAGGGCATGAAGGTGGCACCGCTCAAGCCTACGCCGTCGGCATTCTAGTCGGAGTAACATGATGCAAAGAAAAGTATTGCGACTGACGATGGCGCTGGGCGTGGTTTTGATCCTTGCGATGGCGGTCTTCCCTGGAGCGGCCGGTCTGGCGGAGGCTGGCCAGAATCCGAATCGCACTGACGGTGAAATCCAAATCCTGCCGGTGCAGGGCAATATCTACATGCTCGTTGGCGCCGGCGCCAACATCACCGTGTCCGTGGGCTTCGACGGCACGTTGCTTGTGGATACGGGCTCCGCACAGATGACCGATAAGGTCATGGCAACCATAAAGCAGCTTGCCGTCATGGTCACGGGTTCGACGTATCCTCCGAGCCCCTGCGTCGGTCTGCGCTGCCCCGGCGGAGCAGGTTCCGGGGCTTTTAATCAGTGGGGATGGTCGAGTCCGGCAATCAATACCATCATCGCGTCACGGGGTCCGGTAAAGCCCATTCGCAACATTATTAATACCAGCGTCGATCCGGATCACACGGGCGGTAACGCAAAGATTGCCAAAGCGGGTGTCACATTCACCGGCGGGAATGTTGCGAGAGGCCCCGGAGGCTCAGGCGAGAGTGCGGAAGTATGGGCGTTTGAAACAGTTCTGAATCGGATGACGGATACCAAGGCGCCGGAGGCTGGCTGGCCGACGGATACCTACTACACCGGTTCGTACAAGTGGAATGGATTTTTCAACGGTGAAGGGATTGAATTGTTTCACGTCCCGGGAGCGCATACGGACGGCGATACGATGGTCTATTTCCGTTACTCCGACGTCATCAGCGCCGGTGATGTGTTATCGATGGTGGGGTATCCGGTAATCGATGTGGCCAAAGGCGGCAGCATTCAAGGGACGATCGACGGACTAAACAAGATTCTCGAAATAGCTATTCCCCAATTCAGGTCGCAGGGCGGAACATACATTATTCCGGGTCATGGACGGCTTTGCGACGAAGGCGACGTCGCCAACTATCGGAATATGGTCGTGAAGATCCGCGACCGCATCGACGATATGATTAAGAGCGACATGACGCTGCAACAAATCAAGGCAGCCAAACCCACCCTCGACTACGACGGGCGGTACGGTTCACCGGATGCATTTATCGAGGCGGTCCATCGAGGCCTCACTCAAAAACGATAGTTATGCAATTAAGGCAATCACTTTCTTTATCAGGAGGAACCATCGTGAAAAGCAAAATGGTCGTTCTGGTTCTTGCCGGCGCGTTTCTTTTCGGCATGACCGCATACGCCCACCACTCCTTCGCGAGCACGTACGATTTAAGCAAACAAGTGAAGGTCGAAGGAAAACTGGTCCAGTTCCTGTTCCGTAACCCACATTCGTTCGTTCACGTCGAAGCCCCTGACGCAAATGGACAGGTGCAACGGTGGGCCGTCGAGTGGGCTGGTGGCGCACAGTTGACTGGGAGCAGCATCGACAGAAACACGCTTAAGGTCGGCGATCCCGTCATCATTTCCGGGAATCCCACGCGCACCACTGGAGAACACAGGCTCCGAATGGTGAGCTTTAAGCGCACATCCGATGGACTGTCGTGGGGCAACCGTCAGGGTGAGGTTGTAGACTAACTCGGATTTCAGCCGCGGAGCGGCGTGAGAATGTAGCCCACGGCGAAGCCGTGGGTTCCAGGTCGACCAAAAAACATCAGCCCCGTAGGGGCGAAAGATTCCATGCACTCTGTCGCCCCGCTGGGGCTCATACCCGCTAAATCGATTCCCCCACGCTCACGCGTGGGGCTACATTCTGACGCCGCTCCGCGGCTCCACCTGGTGAGAAATGCGAACTAGTTTTTTCTTGGCCATCACGTCGGTCCTTTGCCTTATGTTACCCGCTGGTATCTATGCTCAACGCGGCCAGCGCGGTCCACAGACTGCCCCGACAGCAAAAGCGAGTGCCGCGATCGATATCACCGGCACCTGGGTTTCCGTCATCACTGAAGATTGGAAATACCGCATGGTCACGCCGCGCAAAGGGGACTATGACGGTGTGCCCGGCAGCGTTGAGGCTTTCCGACTGGCCAATGCGTGGGATCCCGCAAAGGACGAAGCCGCCGGCGAACAATGCAGGGGTTACGGTGCAATCGGCGGCATGCGGCTGCCTGGACGTCTGCGTCTTTCCTGGCAGGACGACAATACCCTGAAAATGGAATTAACGGCCGGAACCCAGACCCGCATCTTCCATTTTGGCGCGGCCGAACCAGCAACCGTGGAACCTTCATGGCAGGGCTATTCCTCAGCTCAGTGGGATTATGCAATCACGGGACGAGGAGAACCCCGAAAAGGTGATTTGAAGGTTGTTACGACTCACTTGCGGCCGGGATACTCGCGCAAGAACGGCGTTCCGTACAGTGCGAACGCGAACCTGACCGAGTACTATCACCGGATGACGGCGCCAAATGGCGATCAGTGGCTCACGGTGATATCCGAAATCCGGGATCCGCAGTATCTCAGTGAGACCTGGGTCATAAGCTCGCACTTCAAGAAAGTTCCCGATAATGCCGGTTGGAGTCCGGAGTCCTGCTCCGCAAAATGAAGGCGCCGCTCCGTCTACTTGACGGAGTCGGCGCCTGCCTTGGCAACCCGGCCATCCTGATCGCCTGCACCTCCCGAGCATCCGACTGCTCCAACAATTTTGCCGTCCACAATGATCGGAAAGCCGCCATCGATCGGCATGGCGCCTGTCAGGCGCAAGAAGCGCAGGCCTTCCCCGCCCCCCGCCACAGCGTCTTGAAAAACCTTGCTGGGACGTTTGAATAGCGCTGCGGTGCGCGCCTTCTCGATCGACACTTCGACGCTGCCGTTCTGAGTCCCATCCATTTTTTCGAAATACACCAGCAAGCCTGCGGGATCGACGATCGCCACCGCCATTGTCCAATTATTCCTGCGTGCTTCTGCGACTGCCGCTGCCGCCGCCTTGCGGGCGAGATCGACGCCGATCGGCATGCCATACGGAATCGATGGCGGCGGTTGAAAGTTCGCCTGAGCTAATGCGCTCGATGCAAACAGCAAAAACGCGACAAATGACATAGGGGCCTCCTCGGAGATCTCTTTTTTGATGAACACGGAAGACGCGCCGAAGGCGCATCCGAACAGCGTACTCCCCTCCTGAAACCAGGGTGTTGCAAAACCCGGCTCTTGCTGTAGCGGCGGTCTATGACCGCCGGTATTTCGTTGAATCCGGGGAAAACCGGCGCTCATAGAAGGTGTGAATGAATTGCCAGGACAGCGTGTTCCCCTGCTGGAACAGGAGGGGTGGCTGCGCCAGTAAGAAAAAGGCGCGAAGCCTCCGAAGCGGCGCAGACGGGGTGGTCATTATGGTACATGTTGACGTTGTAACGTTATCCGGGACTGACCACCCCGTCTGCGCCTTAATAAGGAGGCTTCGCAGCATCTTCTTTACGGCGCAGCCACCCCTCCTCTCCGAGGAGGGGAACACCCTTTCCTGCAATTGATTCACACCTTCATAGAGCGCCGCTACAGTAAGAGCTGAACTCTCGATTCGCGGCTGGCATTATAATCCCGACTTTAACCATGCGATTGACCGGAAACATTTTTGCGCGTGCGATCTTCCTGGCCGCGCTTCCTGTAGCCGTTATCGCCCAGGATGCCGGAACGGTCCTCAGCGACACCGCGAAGGCGATGGGCGCGGAAGATCTCAGAACGATCCAGTATTCCGGTAGTGGCTCCGTCTTCGAGTTTGGACAGAGCCGGAAACCGAACGCTCCCTGGCCCCAGCTTACGGTAACACCGTATACGCGCGAGATTGATTTCGAAGCGCCCGCTTCAATCAGCCCGTGGGCACAGCAGGTGGACATCTGGACGACGCCGTATGGATTTCTCAAGCGCGCTATGACGGCGAAAGACACGACGGTAAATCGCCGGACCATCGACGGCAAAAAGTACAAAGTTGTGACGTACACGGTCGAGGACAAGTACCCGCTGAACGAATCTCGTGAGAATCCAGACGGTGACTTCTGGGATGTGACATACCTGGTAGCGACCAGGGGCAGACTGAGAGGCTACATCAACGACCGGAATATGATCGAAAAAGTGGAGACGTGGGTCGACGATCCCGTTCTGGGCGACATGCTGATGGAATGCACGTACACGGCGTACAGGGATTTTGCCGGCATCCAATTCCCCACCAGGATTGTCCAAAAACGGGGTGGCTTCCCTGTTCTCGATCTGACCGTGAGCGATGTGAAGCCAAATGCGGTGGTCCACATTCAACCTCCACAGGAGAGCGCTGGCGCCGCTGCATCTGAATCACCGGTTAACCCGGAGAAAGTTGCCGACGGCGTGTTTTACATCAAGGGCCAGCAACATAGCGTGGCCGTAGAGTTCAGGGATTACGTCGCCGTGATTGAAGGGGCAACCATTGTCACGCAAGAGACGAACAAGGCATTTTACGAAAAGATCTTTGCGATGCCTCATACGCTTGTCCCCGACAAACTGTCCCGGTCCAGGAAGAAAGCGAAGTTCGAAACCTTCACTGACAAGAAAGTCCTGACGGATGGCAGGCGCATGGCGGAGTTGTATTTGCAGAGAGGAAATCCGCACGCCGACGGTCTGATCTTCATTTATCTGCCGAAGGAAAAGATCCTGATTGAAGCAGATTCTGTTGTTACCGGGAACCTGATCGAGAATGTTGGAAGGCTGAAACTCAATGTCGGGCAGATTCTCCCCATCCACGGCAGCGGTCCGATTCGGCTGAGAACTGAAAATTGAACGCGGGCTAAAGCCCGCGACTACATTTAGACCGGAATCTGGTTCCCAAATGTAGTCGCGGGCTTTAGCCCGCGTTCAATTTTCAGTTCTCAGCCGGACCACACTACCGCTTTGGTTGGGGTTTTCCGCTTTGCAACCCGGGATCCACCCCTTCAATTTGGATGTTTGCGTAGTGCTCCAGGTACCGGTTGTTCTCCTGGCAAACGTATTCTTCGATCTCGCCGCCGGCAACCCAGCGGATGTCCCAACCAATCGTGAAAGGCT